>ERZ857965.1134-NODE-1134-length-29085-cov-3.575853_pt1 | contig 29085 bp, 35 predicted proteins | sample MGYA00519758_ERZ857965 | MGnify/ENA primary metagenome ERZ857965 (study PRJEB31778, sample SAMEA3449381) | human gut metagenome | biome: human gut; feature: human-associated habitat; material: faeces | place: United Kingdom | collected 2010/2012 ... | reverse complement strand
TCACTGGAGATGCACCTTATAGTAGGCTACCGCTGACGGAACAGCGGGTTAAATCTTGCAATATACATTGCTGTTTAACAATCAATTACGTGACTTTTCAGGTCACACCCACGTTTTGTTCAAATTAAGCATGATCGTGTAGGCGCTTTCGTATGCGTCGGTAATGTCCTCCATGAAGTCGGGATGTATGGGGTTGCAACGGTGCGAGCGTCGCGGGTCGTCGAAATTGATCACATAGAATTTCGGCTTCACCTCGTACCCGTCCAAGTGGTTCATCAGGTGGTTGTAGGCAATGGTCGAGAGGTCTGCAAACTTGAAATCGTAGATATACATTGAGTAGCCCTTTTCGATCTGTTGCTTGATGTAGGAATTGACCACTGCATATGATTTTCCACTGCCGGGCGTGCCCAATACGATGGAGGCACGTTGGGGTAAAAGAATGTTGATCCAGCCGTTGTGCCACCTCTTTTTATAGTAGAAACGGGTGGGCAGGTTCACGGAGTATTCGTTGGTCAGAAGGCGTGTTTCCTGCATGAACGATTCGTTCTCGTTGTTGAACGGGTCATCCATAAGGTTGTTCTTCAAAAGGCGGCTCGCCCACAATCCCGCCATCAGGAGGCAGACGTATCCCGCCGCCACCGTTGCGATGTAGAGTATCACCGTCGCCGTGAGCGGCAGCGGCAGGTCGAGCAGCCACCAGTTCAGGAAGAACAGTACGAAACCCGCTACGAGTGCCGTGCCGATGCGCGGCCACGTGATTTTCTCGTCCTTCACGCCCGTCGTCCCCAAGCACGAGAGGGCGAGCAGCACGACGGCAAAGAGTTTCGTGTAGAGTATGGAGTGGAACAGGTGCGCCGTGCGGTCGAAGTTCATCAGGATTCTATCGACCACGCCGATATTCACGCCCCACGCCAGTATCGCTTCATAACAATACCAATACACGTTCATTACTACCAATAATATACTTACGGCACGCAGAAAATCCATGATTTTCGCCAATGCCCGAAGGTCGTCTTCTTGTTGCATAATGATTAGGATAATTAGATTTTACGATGTTTTCTTTTTTTCTTCTTTCGTCGCAGCATTTCGCGCATGAAGGCTTCCTCCTCCGCGTCTGCCGCGCCCCCTTCGGTCGAGAGCAGCCCCCAGCCTCCGGCGGCAATGCCGTCATCGGACGGGCTTTCAGCCAGCCTTACGGTGTCGGGCGTGTCGTGCAGCGGCAGGGATATGGAAAGGGGTATGCCCGGACGTGGCGGCTCGAAGTGCTCCTGCAAGGCGTTCGCTGAAAGCTCCTTACCCATGCGCGAGCCGTTCAGGACGCACCCCGTGCGGTGGTCGATGAATGTCGTGCCGTAGATACGCCCCGTGTCGGTTTCGCGCAGCACGACATCCACGCCTTTGGCTCGGAGCAGGGCGATGAACTCCGCGCGGTCTTTCGTCCGGCGCAGGGTGGCCATTGCCGTCGCTTTGGTCATGTCGCCGAGTTTCCGCTCCTTGATCTGCTCCTTGCTTGCGGCGCACCACCTCCCGAACGCCTCGTACCCGTAGCGTTTGCCGAAGCGGGAGGCTTTGATCGTGCCGACCTTATTCCCCTCGCCGTCGAGCGCGGAATACACGAACCCACCGTATTCCCGGCCTCGCACCTCCCCGCGACACTCCTCTACGGTTACATTGTAGAGGGCGAGCAGTGCGCGGTACTCTCCGAGCGTCTGGAAACGGTATTTGCCCGATATGCCTTTCAGCACGTTCCCGATCTGCTTCTTGACATCGCCCGCCGCCGCATCCACCGCACGGAGCGGTTCTGTCTGCGTCTGCCGCTTGCGTTCGGCGGTGTGCAGTCCGTATTTCTGTTCCAATGCGCGGGTAATGTTCTTGCTGCGGCGACGGATGAAGCTGTCGCCGATTTTCCGCCCCGTCTCGTCCACCGATAGCGTTACGATATGCAGGTGGTGGCGGTCTATGTCCTCGTGCTTGAATACGGCATAAGGCTGGTTGCCGTAGCCGAGCTTTTCGAGGTATTCTCCGGCTATGGCCGCCAGTTCCGCATCGTCGAGGCGGTCGTCGGGGTGCGGATTCAGGGAGATATGCACGACGGGTTTCGAGGTTCGCACCTGCGGCGGCATACAGCGTGCGAAGTCCTCCGCCGCCTGCCGTATGTCGAATGTTCCCGTGCCGTCGTCGAAAATCCTGTGCGTCAGAAGCAGCCGTCCCTGCCCCTCGTTCACCTTCTCCCCGTTGTACGCCAACGCCCCGTAAAGGGAACTTCCTACACTGATTTTGGCAACCATCGTTGCTGAAATTCGTGTGTCAGGGCGAGGATTTGACGGCTCAATCCGGCCAGTTCGACGGTCATTTTCTCCAGCTTGTAAAGCAAGGCCATCGCCTTCTTCTCCGAAAATCGGCTTTTCAGCTCCTTCACGGTCTGGTTGTAATTCACCCCGACGGCGCGGTATTGCGCGTGCAGGGAGGAGAGTTTGGTGTAATAATCGACGAGCGTCTTATCGACTTTCAGCACGCGGAATTCGGCTCCGAACACACGGGCTTTGACAAAGACCGCTTTCGCGTACACGCCCGACTGCTCGTACATGGCGAGGAAACGGGCGTATTCCTCGTCCGTGAAGCGCACCATGACTTGGTGGCTCGCCTTGTCGGATTTGGGCGGTTTGCCCCCGACGTTTCTTTTCTTACCGTTCATATTTTATGGATTTAGCGGTTACGCGCCATGAGCCGCCGCACCTGTGCCGACCGCAGGTTCGAGATCAGGGCTGCCCGACTTCGGAGGGACAGCCCAGCCCCCTGCAAGGGCAAGGTTTTCGGGAGTAACCCGAAAAGTATCGAGTAACTCGATACACACCTTGCTATGTTCCGACGAACATAAAAATCCGTCGGAAGACGGATTGCGGGAGAGCCGACCCCGACCGCTTCGGCGAACCTTGCGGCGTGCCCTGTCGCTTGGGGGCAAAGGTAGAGGCTTTGTGCGCAGGTTTTCAGGGGTCGAAAACGCCACTCGCTGCCAAACGGACGCCACAAGCTGCCACCTTCGGCGGAAGCGATACAAGCGACATTTTTTCCTTGTTTATTTGCGGCAGAAACCAACACACGGCAGTCGGTCGGGACGGCTGCACACGGGGATAGTTCACCCTGCATACAGCCGGACAATCCGAACATCATACGCACGTCGGGCGAACGGTTACGGAAGCCATCCCAACGTTGGTTGGTTGCAACATTGGGCAGTCCGTCGGGACAGGTGTCCGTCTTTTCGGACGTATATCGGACGGGCGGGAAGGACAAACGAATGTTTGCAGAAACAGATAACTCTATGTATAACGATTAAAATGTATGACAGTATGAACAAACCGACTTACGTGGCTTTCTCCACGCAGAAGGGAGGAGCCGGAAAGACAACCATCACGGTGCTGGTCGCAAGTTACCTGCACTACGTCAAAGGGTACAACGTCGCGGTCGTCGATTGCGACTTTCCGCAGTACAGCATCCACGATATGCGCAGGCGCGACATGGACATGACGATGAAAGACGACCACTACAAGGCTATGGCCTACGAGCAGTTCAAGAGGCTCGACAAGAAAGCCTACCCCGTGCTGTGCTGCAAGCCGGAGGATGCGGCGGAAACGGCAGCGAAACAAGCCGGAACGGGGCAACCTCTGGATTTCGTGTTCTTCGACCTGCCGGGCACGATCAACAATCCGAGCATTGTAAAAACCATCGCGGCGATGGATTACATTTTCTGCCCGATTGCCGCCGACCGCGTCGTCATGGCGAGTTCCATGCAGTTCGCTACGGTCATCAACGAACACATGGTCAGCACGGGCAAGACCAATATCAAAGGGCTGTATATGCTCTGGAACATGGTGGACGGACGCGAAAAGACGGAGATCTATTCCGCCTACGAAAAAATCTGTGCGGAGCTGGCACTCCCGATATTGAAAACCTACCTGCCGGACAGCAAGCGTTTCCGCAAGGAGGCTGCAACGGAACGCAAGGCGGTATTCCGCTCGACGCTCTTCCCTGCGGACAGACCGCTCGTGCGGGGCAGCAACCTCGATGTGCTGGTCGATGAAATTCTGACAATCGTAACGCAGTAGGTCTATGGCGAAGAAAACGAATATCGAGAGTATCGACGAGAATTTCATCATCAACTCGTTCCGGCAGGACGATCTGACACTCCCGCCGTCGGCACGGGCGATGGAAAGCCCGACCGATGCGGAGGCGGCAGCCTCCGAACCGATGCCACCGGAGGAACAGCGGGAAGAGCCTCGCCGCCGGAAGACCAGAAACAAAGAGCAGGATTACGGAGCACTCTTTCTGAAAGAGGCGACCATACCTGCAAGGATAGGCAAGACAGTTTACATCCGTAAGGAGTACCACGAACGCATACAGCTTATTCTGCGGGTAATCGGCAAAGACGAAGTGTCGCTGTTTAGCTATATTGACAACGTGCTGGCGCATCACTTCGATATGTTCCAAGAGGAGATAAAAAAACGCTATGAGATGAATAACAACATTTTCTAATAAATAAAAACGATAATCATGAGTAAGAAAAATTATTTCGAGCCTCCATTCGAGAAAATGCCGGAAACGAAAGTCGCCGCTGCCGACTATCGAGGTAAATATCTAAAACGTAATGAGATCAAAACGCGCCAATGCGTCTATATCAGTCGGGAAATTCATACCAAGATTTCCAAAATCGTGAATATCCTTGCCGCCGAAAAAGGTATTTCTATCGGTGGATATATTGATACGGTTCTCACGCAACATCTCAAAGAACATCGGGAAGCAATTAACACCCTTTATAAAAAACAACTCAATAATTTGATTTAGCTATGATTTGGAAAAGATGGAACAGGCAGGCGGCCAAGAGAAGTTACCGCCTGCGTTATTTGAAGAAAGCCGACACGGTAGCCCGTCGGGGCAAGCTGGTCTATGTGCGGCAGGAGTATCACGACCGGATACGGCGTATCGCCCGCGTTATCGGCGGCGACGATGTTACGCTGTTCAGCTACATCGACAACGTGCTGGCGGAGCACTTCGCCGCCCACAAGGAGGTTATCTCCTCGCTGTACGACGAACATAACCGTCCGATTTTTTAGCCGCCTATGGAAACGCTGTTAGTGTGCCTGCTCGCAGGCTATGGCCTGTGGCTGGCGGCCTACCTGTGGTGGGAACGGCGGCAGACCGGAGGAGGGTCGAGCGGCGAGGCTCTCGCGCCGACGGTGCAGCCGCCGCAAGAGGCCGAAATCATCGGCAGGAGCCACTTTCGGATGAAGGCGAAAGAGCCAGAGAGTGCCAAACGGACGCCACAAGCTGCCACCGACGGCAAAACGGAACCAGCGATGGAAAAAGCCGCTACATTTGCCTCCGAAACCGAAAACCGGACATCGGCACGCATCCCCGACGACAAGCTGGACGAGGCTTTCGAGCATCTGGAAATTCCGGACATCCCGCTCGAATACGAGGATGAGGACGACGATTACATCGACGAGGATGTGCCGCTCGGCGCAGGCCGGAGATACGCTTCGGGTGCGAGCTTCGAGGAGCTGGACGCGGCGATGAAGACCGCCCGCGACCCTTCGGCGGACGACAGCGAGCGGCGACAGGCCGGGCGGCTGTTCGGACAGATGCAGGGCACGGAGTTCTTCGACCGCCTCGTGAGCGGCTCCTCCGACATCGCGGAAAAGATAACGGGATTGATGGACTACTATTTAAGCCCGCCCTTCCCGACGGCTGGGAACGCGGAGGCTGCGGCAGCCGCCCTGCCTATCGCCACCGACGCGCCGGACGGCCTTGCCGGGTTCGACATTCGGGATTTTGTTTAACGACTAAAAACGAAAGGACGATGAAAGAAAAAGAGTACGGGTAGCTGTCCCCACGAAAAACAGCCCGCTAAATCCATAAGTAAAAATCAGTATCAACCCGCCGGACGGACTATCCACCCGTCCGGCACAATCGAAGAACAATTTATGACGAAGAAACATTTTCTTTTCTCGGCAGCCCTTCTTCTGGCTGCCTCCTCCGCCTTTGCACAGGGCAACGGCCTTTCGGGTATCAACGAGGCTACGAGTATGGTAACGAGCTATTTCGACCCCGCGACGAAGTTGATATACGCCATCGGTGCGGTCGTGGGTCTGATCGGCGGCGTGAAGGTCTATGGCAAGTTCTCGTCGGGCGACCCCGACACCAGCAAGACAGCCGCCTCGTGGTTCGGCGCGTGTATTTTCCTGATCGTGGCGGCGACCATCCTGCGTTCGTTCTTCCTCTAAACGTCGGGCGATGGCAGAATACCCTGTAAACAAGGGGATAGGCCGCTCGGTTGAGTTCAAAGGTTTGAAGGCACAGTACCTTTTCATCTTTGCGGGCGGCCTGCTCGTGGTGTTCGTCCTTTTCGTCATCCTGTACATGGCTGGCGTCAGCCAATGGTTCTGTATCGGCTTCGGGGCGGTTTCCGCATCGGTTCTGGTGTGGCAGACTTTCGCCCTGAACGCCCGGTACGGCGAACACGGATTGATGAAATTGGGCGCGGCACGCAGCCATCCCCGCTATATACTCAACCGCCGGAGAATCTCCCGATTGTTCAACCGCAAAAGACAGAAGCATGAGAAATACCCTTAAAGCCGCGACATTGGAGGCCAAATTTCCGTTGCTGGCCGTCGAGCACGGCTGCATCCTCTCCAAAGACGCCGACATCACGGTGGCCTTCGAGGTGGAGCTGCCCGAACTCTACACGGTAACGGGCGCGGAATACGAGGCCATACACGCTGCGTGGTGCAAGGCCATCAAGGTCTTGCCCGATTACAGCATCGTCCACAAGCAGGACTGGTTCGTGCGCGAGCAGTACCGACCGGAGCTGCAAAAGGACGACATGAGTTTTCTCTCGCGTTCGTTCGAGCGTCATTTCAACGAGCGTCCGTACCTGAAACACACGTGTTTCCTGTACCTGACGAAGACGACCAAAGAGCGGAGCCGCCAGCAGAGCAATTTCAATACCCTCTGTCGGGGGCATATCGTCCCGAAGGAGATACGCGACAAGGACGCTGCGGCCAAGTTCATCGAGGCGACCGAGCAGTTCGAGCGCATCATGAACGACAACGGCTTCGTCCGTCTGCGCCGCCTCACCTCCGACGAGATCACCGGAACGGCCACGAGTGCGGGACTGGTGGAGAAATACTTTTCTCTTTCATTGGAAGATACGACCTGCTTGCAGGACATCTCCCTCTCGGCGGGGGAAATGCGCGTCGGCGACAACATCTTGTGCCTGCACACGCTTTCCGACACGGAAGACCTGCCGTCTGCTGTGGCGACCGACAGCCGTTACGAGAAGCTCTCGACCGACCGCTCGGACTGCCGCCTCTCGTTCGCCTCTCCGGTGGGGCTGCTGCTCTCCTGCAACCACCTGTACAACCAGTACGTGCTGATCGACAACAGCGAAGAGAACTTGCAGCGTTTCGAGAAGAACGCCCGCAACATGCAGTCGCTCTCGCGTTACTCCCGCTCCAACCAGATAAACAAGGAGTGGATCGACGAGTACCTGAACGAAGCGCACAGCCTCGGCCTCACGTCCGTCCGCGCCCACTTCAACGTGATGGCGTGGTCGGACGACCGCGAGGAGCTGAAACGCATCAAGAACGACACGGGCAGCCAGCTCGCGGCGATGGAGTGTACCCCGCGTCACAACACGGTGGACTGCCCGGCGCTGTTCTGGGCGGCCATACCGGGTAACGAGGCCGACTTTCCGGCAGAGGAGAGCTTCTATACGTTCACCGAGCAGGCCGTTTGTCTTTTCACCGAAGAAACCAACTACCGCTCGTCGCCCTCCCCGTTCGGTATCAAGATGGTCGATAGGCTCACGGGAAAACCGCTGCATCTGGACATTTCAGACCTTCCGATGAAGAAAGGCACTATTACGAATAGGAATAAATTTGTCCTCGGCCCAAGCGGAAGTGGTAAGTCATTCTTTACCAATCATTTATGTAGGCAATATTACGAACAAGGGACGCATATCGTGCTGATCGACACGGGTAACTCCTATCAGGGGTTGTGCGAGATGATCCGCCGCAAGACCGCAGGCGAGGACGGGATTTATTTCACCTATACCGACGAGACGCCGATAGCGTTCAACCCTTTCTACACGGACGACAAGGTGTTCGACATCGAGAAAAGGGAGAGCATCAAGACGCTGCTTCTGACGCTGTGGAAGAAGGATACTGAACCTGCCACCCGCGCCGAAGAGGTCGCCCTCTCGAACGCCGTGGCGCTCTACATCGAGCGCATCAAGCGGGACGCGGACATCGTGCCGTCGTTCAACACGTTCTACGAGTTCGTGAAGACCGACTACCGCGCCGTGTTGGAGGAGAAGGAAGTGCGCGAGAAGGATTTCGACCTCGCGGGCTTTCTCAATGTCTTGGAGCCGTATTATCGCGGCGGGGAGTACGACTACCTGCTGAACAGCGACAAGCAGTTAGACCTGCTGCACAAACGCTTCATCGTCTTCGAGATCGACGCGATAAAAGACCACCCGATCCTCTTTCCCGTTACGACGATTATCATCATGGAGCTGTTCATCAATAAGATGCGCAGGCTGAAAGGCATCCGCAAGATGATACTTATCGAGGAGGCGTGGAAGGCCATCGCCTCGGCGAACATGGCCTCCTACATCAAATACCTCTATAAGACGGTTCGCAAGTTCTACGGCGAGGCCGTCGTGGTTACGCAGGAGGTGGACGACATCATCGCCTCGCCGATTGTCAAGGAGAGCATTATCAATAACTCGGACTGTAAAATACTCTTGGATCAGCGCAAGTACATGAACAAGTTCGACGCGATACAGGCTCTTTTGGGACTGACGGACAAGGAGAAGGGGCAGATACTCTCCATCAATCAGGCGAACGACCCGTCGAGGCTCTACAAAGAGGTCTGGATCGGATTGGGCGGCACGCAGTCGGCAGTCTATGCAACCGAAGTGAGCACCGAGGAATATCTGGCGTTCACGACCGAAGAGACCGAGAAAATGGAGGTGTACGCCCTTGCCGAGAAGCTGGGCGGCGACATCGAGGCGGCGATACGGCAGATAGCCGAACGCCGCAGAAACAAAAAGTAATCACATCAAAAACGAAAAGTCTATGAATATTAACAGAGAAAAGTGGCTCACGTTGAGCTGTTGTATGGTCTCGCTTGCGGCTTTGATGCTGCAAGCCTGCACCGAAGCGAAGGAAACGGATTGCAGCAAGCTGTGCGGGAATTGGGTCAGCGTGGGCCGGAAGCCCGACGTGCTGATCTACCGCGAGGGCGACGCCTACAAGGTTACGGTCTTCAAGCGCGGCGGCCTCTCGCGCCGCTTGAAACCCGAAACATACCTGCTGCGCGAGGAGGAGGGCAACCTTTTCATCAACACGGGCTACCGCATCGACATCGCCTACAACGAGGCGACGGACGTGCTGACCTTCTCCCCGCACGGCGATTACGTCCGTGCGGAGATGGACGCGAAACCGGAATAGAAACCACTAAATCCACAGTAAAATGAAAACAAAAATAATCCTACTATTGAGCGCGTGCCTGCTCCTTGCAGGCACGGCGCGGGCGCAATGGGTCGTAAGCGATCCGGGCAACCTCGCGCAAGGCATCATCAACGCCTCGAAGAACATCATCCACACCTCGAAGACCGCCACGAACATGGTGAACAACTTTCAGGAAACGGTGAAAATCTACGAGCAGGGCAAGAAGTATTACGACGCCCTCAAATCGGTGAACAATCTGGTCAAGGACGGCATCAAGGTCAAGAACACGATTCTGATGATCGGCGAAATCTCGGACATCTATGTAACGAATTTCCAGCTTATGCTGCGCGACGAGAACTACACCGCCGAGGAACTTTCGGCCATCGCTTTCGGCTATACGAAGCTCTTGGAGGAGAGCAACAACGTCCTCAAAGAGATGAAAGAGGTGGTGAACATCACGACGCTTTCGATGACCGACAAGGAGCGTATGGACGTGGTGGACAGATGCTACAACCGTGTGCGGAATTACCGTAATCTGGTGATGTACTACACCAATAAAAACATTTCGGTAAGCTACCTGCGGGCGAAGAAGAAAAACGACATGGACAGGGTGCTGGCGCTCTACGGCAGCCGCAGCGAACGCTATTGGTAACACTTAACACGCTATGCCTATGATGTTACTTTCAGTAGAGTTCGACAACCTGCACGCCATTCTCCGCTCGCTTTATACGGAGATGATGCCGCTCTGTTCCAACATGGCGGGTGTGGCCAAAGGCATCGCGGGGCTGGGTGCGCTCTTTTACGTGGCTGTGCGCGTGTGGCAGTCGCTCGCCCGTGCCGAGGCCATCGACGTGTACCCCCTGCTGCGGCCTTTCGCCGTCGGCTTCTGTATCATGTTCTTTCCGACCATCGTTCTGGGCACGATAAACGGGGTGTTGAGTCCCGTCGTGCAGGGCACGAACCGGATGCTCGAATCGCAGACGCTCGACATGAATAAGTACCGCGAGCAGAAAGACAAGCTCGAATACGAGGCGATGATGCGCAACCCCGAAACGGCCTACCTCGTCTCGAACGAGGAGTTCGACCGGCAGCTCGAAGAACTGGGCTGGTCGCCGGGCGATATGGTTACGATGGCCGGAATGTATATCGAACGGGGCATGTATAACATGAAGAAAGGTATCCGCGACTTCTTCCGCGAGGTGCTGGAGCTGCTGTTCGCCGCTGCCGCCCTGCTGATCGACACGCTGCGGACATTCTTTCTCGTCGTCCTGTCGATTCTCGGCCCGATAGCTTTCGCCATCTCCGTCTGGGACGGCTTCCACTCCACGCTCACGCAGTGGATATGCCGCTACGTGCAGATTTACCTGTGGCTGCCCGTGGCTGACCTGTTCAGTACCGTGCTGGCGAAGATTCAGGTGTTGATGCTGCAAAACGACATCTCGGAGTTGCAGAACAACCCGAATTTCTCACTCGAAGCCTCCAACGGGGTCTATATCGTGTTCCTTATCATCGGCATTATCGGCTATTTCACGATTCCGACCGTCGCCGGATGGATCATTCAGGCCGGAGGTTCGGGAAGCTACGGACGTGCCGTAACGCAGCTTGCGGGCAAGGGCGCGGCGCTGGCGGGAGGCGTGGCCGGAGCCGCCGTCGGCAACGTCGCCGGACATTCGGGCAGGCTCGTGGGGCGTGCGGGCAAGGCCGCATGGAACCATACCGCCGGAAAATTATTCAAACGAAATTAAGCAATATGGAATTTAAGTCATTGAAAAATATCGAAACGTCGTTCAGGCAGATACGCCTGTTCGGTATCGTCTTCATCGCGCTGTGCGCTCTGGTGGCAGTGTTCTCCGTCGGGAGTTCGTACCGCTTCGCCGAGAAACAGCGCGAGAAGATCTATGTGCTCGACGGCGGCAAGTCGCTGATGCTCGCCCTCTCGCAAGACCTCGCGCAGAACCGTCCGGCGGAGGCACGCGAACACGTCCGCCGTTTTCACGAGTTGTTCTTCACCCTCTCGCCCGAAAAGAGCGCCATCGAGCACAACATCAAACGTGCCCTGCTGCTCTCGGACAGGAGTGCCTACAACTATTACACGGACTTCGCCGAGAAGGGGTATTACAACCGCATCATCGCGGGCAACATCAATCAGGTGTTGCAGGTCGATTCGGTGGTCTGCAATTTCGACTGCTACCCCTACGAGGTCAAGACCTATGCGCGTCAGATGATTATCCGCGAGAGCAATGTAACGGAGCGCAGCCTCGTAACGCGCTGCCGCCTGCTGAACGCCTCCCGTTCGGACGACAACCCGAACGGCTTCACCATCGAGGGGTTCACGATTCTGGAAAACCGCGACCTGCAAACATTGGAGAGATAGGCGTATGGGAAAGTGGATTGAACGTGTCCGCGACTGGACGGACAGGCAGGACGGGCGGCTTCGGGCGTGGCTCGAAGCGCTGCCGCAGCGGACGAAGCTCGCCGCCGTACTCGTGATTTTCACCGTCTTCGCCGGATGCGCCCTCTTTACGTTCGGGGCGGCGCTCTACGAGATGGGACGGGAAAACGGACGGCGGATAGAGATCGAACATATCAGAGAGTTAGACCTGCGGCAAAGGCAGGACAGTATCAACCTTTACAAGTATTACGATTATGGAACAGAACAAGAATCCGACGGCCTCCCCGAAAACGGGGAAGCCTGAAACGCCGCTCACGGAGGAGCAGCGGCAGAGGCGTCGCAAGATGCTCGTGTACCCGCTTATGGGACTGCTTTTCGCAGGCTCGATGTGGCTGATCTTCGCACCCTCCGAAAAGGAGAAGGCCGAAGCCGCACAGGGGACGGGCTTCAATACCGAGATGCCCCTGCCCGCAGAGTCGGGCATCATCGCCGACAAGCGCACGGCCTACGAGCAGGCGCGGATGGAGGAAAAGCAGAAGGAACGGCGTGCGCAGATGCATGACCTTGCCGACCTGTTCGCGGACAAGGAGCAGGACAAGGAAACCGCAGCGGAGGACTTCGACCTGCTCAACCCCGAAGCGGGGGTGCAGCCCGCACCCTCCTACGGGGGCGGCGGCTCGCGTCCCAAGCAGACGATACGCTCGTCCGCTGCCGCTTATGAGGACATCAACCGCACGCTCGGCAATTTCTACGAGACGCCTGCCGACGACCCCGAAAAGGAGGAGTTGCGCGAGCGCATCGAGGAGTTGGAGGCGATGATGGCACGGCAATCCGCGCCGGAAGGCTCGACGCTCGACGATCAGGTCGCCCTGCTGGAAAAATCCTACGAGCTGGCGGCGAAATATATGCCCGCCGGACAAGGGGGTGCGTCGCAGGCGGCGGCAACCGGAAAGCCGGAGCAGAAACCCTCGCGGAACGGCAAGGCCGTAGCCGTACCCGTCAATCAGGTTGCGGTGAATGTGGTCTCTGCCCTCGCGCAGCCGATGGACGATGCGGAGTTCATGCGCACCCACGCCGCAGAGCGCAACTACGGTTTTCATACGGCGGTCGGGAACACGGGAGCCGCTGAAAAGAACACCATCGCCGCGTGCGTACACGGCAACCAGACCGTAACCGACGGGCAAAGCGTCCGTCTGCGGCTGCTGGAAGCGACGGACGTGGGCGGGGTGCGTATCCCGCGCAACACCCTCGTCGTGGGCGCGGCACGGGTGCAGGGCGAGCGGCTCGGCGTGGAGATCACCTCGCTGGAATATCGCGGGTCGATTATTCCGGTCGAACTCTCCGTGTTCGACAGCGACGGGCAGGAAGGCATCTTCATCCCGAACTCGTTGGAGATCAGTGCGGTCAAGGAGATCGCCGCCAACATGGGTTCGTCGCTCGGTTCGAGCATCAACATCTCCACCGACGCAGGGGCGCAGCTCGCCTCCGACCTCGGAAAAGGCGTCATACAGGGAACGAGCCAGTACATCGCCCAGAAGATGCGCACCGTAAAGGTGCATTTGAAAGCCGGGTATAAAGTCATGCTTTATCAGCCGGAAAATTGAAAACATTCACAAACCACTAAATCCACAGTAAAATGAAAAAGATTTTTGTAATGATGTTCGCCCTTTTAACGGGCATCGGTGCGGCCAGCGCACAGGAGCAGGTAACGACGGAAAACGACCCGGCGGCGGTACAGACCGGCGGGGCGAAAGAGGAGGCGGAGAAGGTCGCCTTGCAGAAGGAGGTCTATCCGCAGAAAGAGGAGGACGGCGACCTCTATCACGGCCTGACGAAAAAGCTCACCTTCGACCGCATGATACCCCCGCACGGGCTGGAGGTTACCTACGACAAGACCGTCCATGTCATTTTTCCGGCGGCGGTGCGGTATGTCGATCTCGGCTCGCCGAACCTTATCGCGGGCAAGGCCGACGGCACGGAGAACGTGATCCGCGTGAAGGCCACCGTGCGCGATTTCCGCACGGAGACCAATATGTCGGTCATTACCGAGGACGGCTCGTTCTATACCTTCAATGTGAAATACGCCGACGAACCGCTGTTACTGAACGTCGAGATGTGCGACTTCATCCATGACGGCAGCACCGTGAACCGTCCGAACAACGCAATGGAAATATACCTCACGGAGCTGGGGAGCGAATCGCCGCTTTTGGTGCGTCTTATCATGCAGTCCATCCACAAGCAGGACAAACGCGAGGTGAAGCATATCGGCTGCAAGCGTTTCGGCATTCAGTATCTTCTGAAAGGCATCTACACGCACAACGGCCTGCTCTATTTCCACACCCAGATAAAGAACGCCTCCAACGTGCCGTTCGACGTGGATTTCATCACGTTCAAGATCGTCGATAAGAAGGTCGCCAAGCGCACGGCCATGCAGGAGCAGGTGATTTTCCCCTTACGTGCCTACAACTACGCTACGCGCGTGGCCGGAAAGAGGGACGAGCGTACCGTCTTCACGCTCGACAAGTTCACGATTCCCGACGGCAAGTGCCTCGTCGTGGAGCTGAACGAGAAGAACGGAGGCCGCCATCAGTCGTTCGTCGTCGAGAATGAAGACCTCGTGCGTGCCCGTGTCATCGACGAACTTAAAGTGCAGTAACCATGAAGCGGTTCGTATTGCTACTCGTCGCGTCGCTTGCCCTCTGTGTGGGGCAGGCCAACGCGCAACGATGCCTCCCCAAGATGCGGGGCATCGAACTTCGGGGCGGCATGGCTGACGGATTCTATTCGCACTCTAACCGTGCCGATGCGGGGTACTGTTTCGGGGCGGCGCTTGCGACCTACACCAAAGGGGGCGACAAGTGGGTCTTCGGCGGCGAATATCTGCAACGCTACAACCCCTATAAGGAGCGCCGCATACCGACGGTGCAGTTCACGGCGGAGGGCGGGTTTTATTACAATTTCCTCTCCGACGCGCGAAAGATTTTCTTCGTCTATATCGGCGGTTCGGCGCTCGCCGGATATGAAACGGTGAATTGGGGCGACAAGGTGCTGTTCGACGGCTCGCGTCTTGCGAGCAGGGATGCGTTCATCTATGGCGGGGCGATCTCGCTCGAAGTGGAAGCCTACCTCGCCGACCGCATCGCCCTTACGATGAACGTCCGCGAGCGGTGCTTGTGGGGCGGTTCGACAGGGCATTTCCGCACGCAGTTCGGCGTGGGTGTCAAATTCATCATCGACTGACGGTATGACAATAGATGAGATGCGGCGGCTGCCTTTGGAAACTTTTCTGCAACGGCTGGGGTATCATCCGGCCATGCAGAAACGAAATGATCTGTGGTACAACGCTCCTTACCGCGAGGAAAGGACGCCTTCGTTCAAGGTCAATACGGACAGGAACGTGTGGTTCGACTTCGGGCTGGGACGCGGCGGCGACATCTTCACCCTTGCCGGAGAGCTTGCAGGCAGCACGGATTTTCTCACGCAGGCGAAATACATCTCGGAGGCGGTGGGTGGGAATTTCGTGCCGCTTCCTGCTCCCCGCCCTGCGAAGGAGCGGGCTTCCGACCCTGTATTTCAGGAGGTCGAACAGAGAACGCTGCTCTACGACGTGCTGAAAGGCTATCTCTCGGAGCGGGGCATCCCCTCCGAAGTGGCCGCCCGCCATTGTCGGCAGGTCAGCTACCGCGTACACGGAAAGTCCTATTTCGCCATCGGGTTTCAGAATGTGTCGGGAGGCTGGGAACTGCGCAGCAGGCTGTTCAAGGGGTGCATACCGCCGAAGGATATTTCCCTCGTGTCGCGGCAGGGAACACCGACGGAGACCTGCGACGTGTTCGAGGGGTTCTTCGACTTCCTCTCTGCCGCGACGCTCGGACTGACCGGAGGGAACGACGCGCTGGTGCTTAATTCGGTCGGCAATCTGGCCAAGTCGTTCCGTTATCTGGACGGTTACAAGACTATTAACTGCTATCTGGACAACGACGAGGCCGGACGAAAGACGTTTGAAGCCCTGCGCATCCGATACGCGGACAGAGCCGTAGATTGTTCGGGGATTTATGCCGGGAGCAAAGACCTGAACGAACATCTGCAAACAAAATTGAGTGAAAAAACAACGAACAACAAAACATTAAAATTCAGATTATGAGCAAACGTATCAGTATAATAAGATGGGGTCTTTCTTTTTTCATCGGGATAGCGGCCTGTCTGCTTTCCTCCTGCGACGACGGGCTGGACATTCAGCAGGCATATCCGTTCACGGTGGAAACGATGCCCGTACAGACGAAAATCGTGAAGGGCGAGACCGCCGAAATTCGATGCGAGCTGAAACGCGAGGGTCGCTATGACGGGGCGCGGTACACGATCCGCTACTTCCAGCCCGACGGCAAGGGGACGCTCCGCATGGACGACGGCACGGTATTCCTGCCCAATGACCGCTATCCGCTCGAACGCGAGGTGTTTCGTCTCTACTACACCTCCGCTTCGACCGACCAGCAGACCATCGACATTTATGTCGAGGACAATTTCGGACAGGTCGTACAACTGACCTTCGACTTCAACAACGAGAACGGGGAAAAAGAGGAGGTGCAGGAATGATTTACGCAGGATACAAGAAACACCCGCTCGGCGACGAGCAGTACACGCCGCGCCACGCGGTGCTGCCGATTATCAAGTACCTACCCCGAAATGCTGTTGTCTGGTGTCCGTTCGATACCGAAAACAGCGAGTTTGTCATCGCGCTGAAAGAGGCGGGACACAAGGTTGTGTATTCGCATATCTTCACGGGGCAGGACTTTTTCGGGTACGAGCCTGAGCGGTGGGACATCATCGTCTCCAATCCACCGTTCAGCCGGAAGCAGCAGGTCGTGGAACGCTGCCTCGCATTGGGAAAGCCGTTCGCACTTCTGCTGTCGAACCTGTGGCTGAGCAGCAGTGCCCCTTGCCGTTTTTTCAAGGAACGGGAAATGCAGATGCTTCTGTTCGACAAACGGATAAACTACTCGGAGAAGAACACCGTATATTTCGGGTCGAGCTATTTCTGCCACAAGGTGCTACCCAAACAGATCGTGTTTGAAAACCTTGCGACGGTCAAGGGAGAAAGGAGCCGGATGTGGGCGGACATGGAGAAATTCAAGCTGTTTTAGTCCGTCCTTATCAATATGAAGAAACCTCCGTCAGTTCGGGCTGACGGAGGTTTTCTTTTTCGAGGCGGTTTCAAGCGATGTCGAACAAGGAGAGCTGCTTCGGCTCCAAATACTGCCGTTTGATCTCTTTGAGTTTCGCCATGAGTTTGCGTATTTTCGAGGCGTTGTAATTGGTGCTGTCGGAGCTGTGCTCCATAGCGTAGGCGTAACGTTGCTCCAACTCGGAGATACCTTGCTTTACGGCGGTTTTGTAGTCGCTGATCGGCTCGTCCCAGACCGATGGATGGCTGCCGCCTCCTGCGCCGCCCGTGCTCCAATTGACCGTTACGGCATACGTGCCGTCTATCGACTGTCCGATAAGGATTGTATTGAGTATATCCAGCTCGATACGCTCCACGATGGGGAGCATCCCGCGTATCCATCCGTACTCGTCGAATTGTTTGGCCGTATAGCCGAAAAGCAGCCCCCGTTCGTATGTCCGCACGTTAAGGATAATCCGGTGGACGCTGTTTCCGAAACTCTCGAAATAAGCGATTTGTCCGGTGTCGTCCCGACGGACGGCCAAGAGGTAACGCAGGACTGCGTTACGCTCTGTTCGGCACGGGTTGTATTCTAAAATCGCCTCTAATTTCTCTTGTCTGGTATATTCTTGTATAGGTTTCATAACTTTTCTATTTAGGTGGGTTGAATTTATGCCGATATAAGGTTGGCAATCGAGGTATGGCGTTGCAGCCACTCCTGTACGTGTTCCGCGTTGTATTCGGAGGTAATGACCGCCGTGTGTTCGCCCGTCTGCGTGAAGCGCGTGCTTTCGTAGCCGTCTATCCACTCTTTGAGCGAGGCGATGCCCCACGCTTCCGCGTCGTCGAAATAGTTGTCCAATGTGCGGATCGGCTCCGCGAAGGTTACTATCAATGTCCGGTAATTTGCTGTATTCGTTTTCATTGTCCGTTTATTTATTGTTTCTATTATTCAACCATATATCCCGTTTTGCTCGGCACTCCTCCAATGTCGGGGCGACGCAGGAGAATAATTCTCCATCCGCATCGCGGTAGTCGTATTGACAAAGCCGTTTCTTTCTGCGTGGGGAAAAAGTGAGGGTGAAATACTCGTGGCGTTCCTCTGCGGTCGGGCAAACCGATATGCCGTTTACAGTCATTTCTGTTTTCATCGTCGTAAACTTTTAGGGGTTAAAACTCTGCTTTCATCAGTCTGCACTCGAAATACTTCGTCCGGTCGCTGGCCTTGCGTTGATGCACCCACAGATGATGCGCACCGAAACCGTACACGAAATAGTCGTCGAGCGGCACTTGGGTTTTCAGTTTCTCGATGCCTCTGCGCAGGCTGTTCTCGTCGTCGGCGAAAAGAATCGTGTTCACCAGACGTAAATAAATCTCTGTCGCTTCGTCGCAATAAGGACAAAAAAATGTTTCAATCGTTACTTTCATAATTCTATGTAATTAAAGTGTTAATAACCAAACCAAAATCCCGATGACGCACACGAGGGAGATGCCGAACAGGACGATGCTCCATATCGTTTGCAATACGCCGCAGACAAGGGCTTCGGCCACTCCGACGGTGAAGTACACCACCCACAGAAAAAGGGAGCAGGGAACGGCGAAAAGGGCACGTATGGCTGTCTTGATAATCTTCGCTGGCTTCATAACTGTCGTTTTTTTGTTTTTTGATGCGGATTCGAGAGTGGAGGGAGTGAGTTTCTTATCCTAATCTGCCGCTCGTTTATCCGACATTTTTTTAATGCGTCTTTCGGTCGTATCGGTCGTTTCGTTTCAGGGGCTTTTCGGTGTAGAGGTTAGGACGTACAAGGTTTTTGAGAACAAATACCTCGTGGCCGCAGGACGCAGGGAAGATTTTTCGCAAAACCGCAAGGCTTGACCTTGTACGTCCGTCAAGACCTCGTAAGCACCTTTGCACCTGCAACGAAATGACAACGCGATACGATGGGAAGACTGCGAAAATGGAGGTAAACGAATTATTAGGCAGATTCGAAATAGCAGAGCTGGTACTTATTCGTAAACACATCGGATAGCCTAATAAATTAGGCCACATAGGGAAATAATAATGTTTTGTGCTGACGAGATATTTATATCTCGTTATTTTTGGTATATTTGCACTAATAAATCCAGAATAGCATTTAATATATGAATAAGATCAAACTTGTACTTGATAAAAAAGGCATCAAGCAGAAATGGTTAGCCGAACAATTAGGAAAGAGTTTTAATATGGTTAATTCATACGTACAGAATCGAACTCAACCGAGCATTGAAACTTTATACAAAATAGCCTCAATTCTTGATGTGGAGATAGATGAGTTGCTATATTCAAAAAATGACATAGAACAAATTAATAAGCAATAATATGGCAACAGCGAATCAATTAAAAACGCTCGTAAAGAGCCACTTTGAAGACAATAGCGAGAAATTTAATACTGTTGCATTACAAATTGCAGCTCATGAAGCTAAATTAGGACATACTAATTTAGCTAATGATATACGAAAAATTATTGATGCTGCCAAAATTAACAAGCCTAAATTGAAAAATATTGATCCCAATTTGCAAGGTTTGTTTTTAGAGATTTATCCACAGGAGCGTTTAACGGATTTAGTTGTTGCTCCACAAATAAAAAATAGGATAGAAAGAATTATTAATGAATTTACCTATAAAGATAAATTGTTTAGACATAATCTCGAAAACAGGCGAAAGATTCTTTTTTCGGGAAATCCCGGCACAGGAAAAACAATGACAGCATCAATAATAGCGAATGAGTTGCACTTGCCAATATATGTAGTACTAATGGATAAAATAGTAACGAAATACATGGGAGAAACAAGTGCTAAATTACGGCAAATATTCGATTATATTGAAGATGTTCCTGCTGTTTATCTTTTCGATGAGTTTGATGCAATCGGAGGACAGCGAGGGAAAGATAATGACGTGGGCGAGATGCGCCGAGTATTAAATTCATTTTTACAATTTATTGAAAGAGATCATTCCGATAGTTTAATTATTGCAGCAACTAACAATTTGGAGTTGTTAGATCAGGCGTTATTCAGACGTTTTGATGATGTAATCCATTATCAACTTCCAAGCGATTTTGAAAAAGTTCAGTTGCTTAAAAACCGATTAAATGGAAATCTTTCACAAAAAGACATTGATTCGATTTTGCCGGAATTAGCTTCTTTAAGTCATGCAGAAATAAATCAAGCATGTTTAGATGCAATTAAAGAATCCGTAATAAATGAGGTTAAAATATCTCCCAGTTTGGTTGTAAAGACAATCCAAGAAAGGAAATCAGCTTACAACTTAAAATAATAGCATATGAATAAATACGAGCATATTATTGTCCCTGAAACGATAAAAAAGGCTATTAAATATTCCCCCAGAGGTAGTGGAGGTGGCGGTCTCTCTATACCTATGCGCAACCGACAAGAGCATGCAGAATATTTACAAAGGAAATTTGACGCAGCCAGAGTTGATGACACAAATGTAAAACAGCAGATGACAGCAATCTCCTTACCTGCGAGAAGTGGAACCTATATCGAATTTGCAGGTGCTCCTGCTTATGATTTAGTATCAAAAAGTTTAGAAGATCAGAAAGCTGGTATCCGATTGTTAAATATTCGGCAAGTAAAAATAGAAGATAATCAGGAACAGTCTTTTGCAACTATCTACATTCCTCATGGAAAGGAAAATAAACTTTTAGAGAAGTTGCATAAATATGCAACAGAGGAGTATAATGGAAAACCTAAAAACGATGCTCTCTTCCGCAGTATCGAAAATATAAATGTAGCTCTTCTGAAAGCATTATGGACTGACAATCGTGAAGATTTTCCAACTGATCACGATGATTGGTATGAGGTCTGGATAAGAATTTCCGCAACCGAAGATATTGGAATCCAGCATAACAAATTTATTGATTCTCTACGAAGTCTCGATATTCGCTTCAAAGAAGATTCAATTCTAACATTTCCCGAAAGATCAGTATTTTTAGTATATGCAAATAAAGATTCTTTGACTAAATTATTGGGATGTTCAGACCAATTAGCAGAGTTGCGTAGCGGACGTGTATTGACTGGATTTCTATTTGATGAGTATAGAGGCGAACAACAAGAATGGGTAGAAGATTTGCGTAATAGAGTCCAAATTAACCCAGATACAAATTCTGTTATTTGTGTATTAGATTCAGGTGTAAATAATGGACATCCTCTTTTGGAATCTATAATTCCTGAACAAAATTGTGGTTCTGTTGTTGGAGAGGGTATTGCAGATAGAGATGGACATGGTACAAAAATGTGCGGAACCGTCATTTATGGTGATATGTCTTCTTGCCTTGCAAATACCCAAAAAGTACAAATTGAGAATCAAGTTGGTTCAATTAAATTATATCCGCATAGTAGTCCTAATCCCAAAGAAGCATGGGGATTTTTGACAGAACAAGCAATTTCAACGTCTGAAATTATATTCCCTCGGAAAAACGTTTGCTATTGTATGGCAATAACGGCAGAAGATAGCGAGCAAGGGAAACCGACATCTTGGTCAGGGGCAGTTGATTCGATTGCATACAACAATGGCAAGGTTGGACGTTTATTTATGGTTTCTGCGGGTAATATTTGGGATATAAATAATTTGGATAAAGATATTATTAGCGCATATCCTAATAACCATAGTCTTCGACCAATTCAGAATCCAGCACAAGCATGGAATGGTTTAACTATTGGGGCGTTTACAAATATAGTTGCTTCAGATAGCGAAGAATTAAGAGCATACGCCCGTGTTGCACCCGGAGGAGGGATTAGTCCCTTTTCTCGAACGTCATCACTATGGGAAAAAGGTGCATTAGTTAAGCCAGAAGTTATGTTTGAAGGAGGGAACTTATATAAAACCAATGATCCGCAAATCCCATTTTCTTCTCATCAAGATTTAGAATTGATGACAACGAGTAAGAATTATCAAATAAGTGGTTATTTTGATACTATCAATGCAACAAGTGCAGCAACGGCATTAGCTGCAAATTTTGCAGGAAAATTGCAAGCTCGGTATCCTCATTTGTGGGCAGAAAGCATTCGGGGATTAATCGTTCATTCTGCAAAATGGACTTCATGTATGGAAATGCAATTCCCGGTAAGAAATAGAGGAGATATGGAAAAAAGATTACGCCATTGTGGTTATGGTGTACCATCTGAAGAAAGAGCGTTTTATAGTACTGAAAATGGTTTAACGTATGTTGCCCAAGAAATAATACAACCTTTTATTAAGGATCGAGGAGATAATTCTCCTAAAATAAATGAAATGCACTTTTTTGAGCTACCTTGGCCTCGTGAAGTTTTAGAGGAACTTGCAGAAACGAATGTTACAATGCGGATAACTTTATCGTATTTTATTGAACCAGCTCCCGGTGAAATCGGATGGAAAGATAAATACAGATATGCATCATGCGGATTGCGGTTTGATGTAAATCAAGAAGACGAAGATCAAAGAGCATTTCAATTAAGAATTAACAAATTAATCGAAGCAGAAGAAAACGAAGAACGTGGTAAGAATGATTCTACCAGATGGCTAATCGGAGCGGATAACAGAAATAAAGGGTCAATACATTCTGATGAATTAAACCTTACAGCAGCCCAGTTAGCTGCGTGTAACTTGATTGCTGTTTATCCAATCGGAGGTTGGTGGAAAACACGTACCAATTTGAAACAATACAATAACAAGTTGCGATATTCTTTAATTATATCTTTGGATACCCCTGTTGAAAATATAGATTTATACAATGTGGTTAAAACGAAGATAGAAAACATGATCAATATTCCGGTTGAGGTAGAAATTCCTATAAACAATTAGATTTCTAAAAACAGCCGAGAAGCCTGTTTGCACACGAGGTTCTCTATTTTATAAGCATGGAGAGCTTCGTGTGCAAAATTGATTAATATGATATTTGCCATAATTAGATTTTTATTCTATATTTGCATAGAGTTATTTGAAGTCATGCAAAGCATAGCAATCCGAAGCAGTTGCACGTTTGCTTAATCATTACCTACCGTATTTTGGAGCCAAAATCTATGGCTTATCTTCAATAACTTATCTCAAATCTGCATTTTTTATACAAAAAAATACTGTAAGCAGAGGCATTTTGTATTTGTATAAAAACATTAGGGACTTTCCCGTTCGGCAAACCGGCGTTGGGTGCGAAAGGGTAGTTCAGGAGTAGATGCGGAACGAGTCTGTCAAGTGTCATAAGCGTTTGTATTAAATGTAATCTATAAAATGCACAACGCCTCAACCTCCCTCAATCTGTACATTTATGAAATTAAACAATCAAATTTTATTTGCCAAAATATTTGCGCATTAAATGGGATATTTTGTAAACAGGAAGCCGGGTACGGCTGCCCGGCAAGCATAGAAAAGCCCGCTTCCCCGGCCGGTATCGCGTAGCCTGACAGAATGTCAATGACGAGCTTCTGGCAAAGTTATTGAAGGAAAACGATATTCGGAAAAACGAACCAAAACGCTTCTGTATTATGGAAACGATATTCAAACGCTGGTGGCTGTTGCTGCTCAACGGCATCCTGTTCCTGATTCTCGGGGTGATCTCGCTGGCCTATCCGGTCACGGCCCTTTTCTCGGTTGCCGTCTATATCGGTGTCGTCGCCCTCGTGGCGGGCATCGGCTCGATCGTGGTCGCGCTTTCCAATATGCGCATTCGCGGCTGGGGCTGGCGGCTGCTCGAGGGCGTCATCGACGTGATTTTCGGCTTGCTGATGCTCGGCAACCCGCTGCTTTCGGCCGCGATGATTCCGGTGCTGATCGGCATCTGGGTCTTCGTTCGGGGACTGATGTATGTGGCCGACTCTCTGGCATGGCGCCGTCGCGGGTCGGGCGACTGGTCGCGCTACCTGATCGTGGGCATCCTGCTGCTGGTGCTGGGCTTTCTGATGATGGTCGACGACCGTTTCGGTCTGCTGCCGGTGGCCTATCTGCTCGCGTTTATCTTCCTGCTGGTCGGCTTCGGCAGCCTGATCGTGGCCTTCGGCATGCGCCGCGCGGACAGAGAGCTCCGGCGGCAGGAGCGCGATTGAGCGTTTCGGCCGATAGGATTTTCTTATTCGCCTATCCGTATTTCCGATTTGCGATTCCGGCCGGTTTGCGTAATTTTACGCACGGATAAATCCTAAACCACGATTGTCATGGAAGAAAAGATTCTGAAAGCATTGCAGGAAAAGGGCGCCATGCGTCCGGGCGACATCGCCGCCGCCGCCGGCGTCGATAAGGAAGAAGCCGCCAAAGTAATCAAGAAGCTGGCCAAGGAGGGCAAAATCTATTCGCCCAAGCGTTGCTTCTACGATATCCAGAAGTAGCGGCCGCATGGTACGGCTGATGATCTGCCTGTCGGCGCTGCTCTTGGGGAGCGGTGCCGACCTGCTTTCGGCCCGGGGCCGCGAGCTGGTTGCCGGTTCGTACAACATCCGTTGCGACACGCCGGTGGACGGAGACAACGCGTGGCCTTACCGCAAGGAAAGGGTCGAGGCGTTGATCCGTTTTTACGGCTTCGACGTGCTGGGAGTGCAGGAAGCGAAGCCGTCCCAGATGAGCGATCTGCGTGTGATGCCCGGTTTCGCATCGGTGGGTGTGGGCCGCGACGGGGGAGACCGGGGCGAATATTCGGCGATCTTTTATCGCACGGACCGTCTCCGGGTACTCGACAGCGGCACGTTCTGGCTCTCCGAGACGCCCGATACCGTTTCCAAGGGGTGGGATGCGGCCTTGAACCGGATATGCACATGGGCCAAGATGAAGGATCGGCGCACGGGGCGCGTGTTCTATTTTTTCAATACCCATTTCGATCACGTCGGCCGCGAGGCGAGGCTCCGGTCGGCCGAATTGCTTGCCGGGCGTATCCGGGCCGTAGCGGGAGACAAATATCCGGTGCTTTGCACGGGCGATTTCAACGCTCATGCCGAGAGCGAACCGGTCGCCGTGATGAAGACCGTACTGCGCGATGCCCGCGAGGCGTCGCAGACGCCTGCGTACGGACCTCCGTTCAGCTATGCCGGATTCCCCGTTCAGGTTCCCGAGAAGCTCAGGAACCGCACGCCGATCGACTATCTGTTCGTGAACGGCCGCGTGCGGGTACTGACCTGCGGCTTGCTGTCCGACTCGGACGGGAGGAATCATCCCTCGGACCATTTCCCGCTGCGCGCCGTGATCGTATTCGACTGAAAAAGAAGTCCGGCCGCTTTCGGCAGGCAAGTGTGTCGAAGTGCGAAGACTGCTTGCGGAATGCGTAAGACATTGAATTTCTTTGTGGTTCAATAACGACGTTTTAACCCGTTGCTGTGCCAAGTCCCAATCGTCGGGAGCAAAAGAGAAACCCGTGCTGACGTAACGAGTTTGACGATTAAGGGTAAACCGAATGTGTATCGATGCGCGGTGTCGTTTTTGTATATTTTGTCCTTGCGGCAAATGGCACTTATTTTGATTTACATTGTTTTACGCTATTCGCAAAATACAAAGCCAATCGTATATCTGTTCTCGCAGGGGTAAACAAAATGGCTTTTTTCAAGCCTTCGGGGGACTCTGAAAACAAAAAATCAGCGATCTGTTCATAACAGATCGCTGATTTTCAGAGCTGTTTACGAGACTTGAACTCGTGACCTCTTCCTTACCAAGGAAGTGCTCTACCACTGAGCTAAAACAGCAATGTTTCGTGCCGACTCCCGGATCGGAGTCCGAGGTTTGCGGGGACAAAAGTAGCACTTATTTTTTAAATACCAAAACCTGTCCGAATTTAATGCGGAGCAGTCCGGCTATCGCCTGCACGACCGTTCTTTCCCGAGCGGAACGCCGAGTCCGAAATACAGGTTGGCTGCGGAGGCCCTGATCGGGATGAACTGCGGATTCACCTTGGTGAACATATAGTCGCTTCCGATGAAGAAATTGATCCATGAGGGGCTGAAATTCAGCGCGAAGCCGAACGTTTCGAAGGCGCTGTGAATGAACGAGTAGCTGACCGTCGCAGCGAACCAGTCGGTCGGGCGGTAATTGACCGAGGCGGTCAGTTCGGTATAGGCTTTCGGCTTGTAGATGCGGGTGCTGGAGAGCAGGCCGAAGCTGACCCTGTTTCTGGCTACGGCATATTCCGCGCCGAGGTTGATCGTGCTGCGCAGCATGGTCGTGCGGCTCTGCGAGGGGGTCTCCGAGAAATGGAACAGTTCCTGCAGGTTATCGGTCAGGTCGTCCATCTGATCGCCTATCGGGTTGTCCGGCCGATCGTTTCCGATCGGGAGGTCGAATCCGTCGAAATCGAATTCGCCCTGCGCTGCTCCGTTGACTGTCGAGTGCTTGCTCCACCGAATGAATCCGAGGTCGATCACCGCTCCGGAGACCGTCAGGTTATCGAGTATCTTATAGGTCGCTCCCAGATCGATGGCGCTCCCGTAGCCGGCCACTCCGGGCGAACGGAAGTCGAATCCGTCGATGTATTCCCGGCCGTTTCGGTCGGCGGCGAGCGTCGGACGGAGCCCTTGTACCGATGCGGACATGCGCCCTTGCGAAGTGATCCGCCACGAGTCGCCGTTCATGACGGCGTGCAGGTTGGTGAAATGGATGTCCGCATGGCCGGCTCCGACCAGGAACTTGTATTTCCCGCCGATCGTCCAGCGGTCGTTCAGCGGTCGGGAATATCCGACCGACACGTCTACGTAGGAGTCCGTGTATACGTGCAGTTTCTCGATATCGTAAGTCGTTCCGTCCGGTCCCGAGCCGTACTTCATGAACTCGAAAAGCGACTTGGGCACGTTGCCGCTGACGGTTCCCTTGACTCCGATGCCGATCGTCCAGAAACCGCTTCCGGAGAACCAGCCGGCCGAAACGATCTCGGCTGCGATGTCGGCATTCAACTGGTTATTCGTCTTCAATCCGCGCAGAAAGGATTCGGCGGGAACCGACGGGTCCATAAAGGTTACCAGCCGGCCGTCCTTCTGGTAAAGCAGGTCGCCCAGCACCACGCCGTTCGAGGCGTACGTAGCCGAAATGGAGCCTGCGGCCGGAATGGAAATGAATCCCCGGGCCGGACGGAGGGCGGGGTTCATCGAGGTCCTCAGCGTGGCCTTGTCCATGAAGTAGGCGGTCCGCAGCTGTTGTGCCGTACCCGTCAGAAAACCGCACGATAGGAAGGCGAACAGTAAAATTTGCTTCATAATCAAGTCGGGAATTTGTAGCCTTGGGTTTTTTTATTCGTCGGTAGAGATGGTAATTCCTCCGCTTTTGCGGAGCTTCAGCGCCAGCTTGGCCTGCTGATCCGGCCGCAGGTGCCGGCCGGCCAGCGCTTCGTCGCAGTAGGCGTCGAGCCGTATGCGGAGGTTTCGGGCGTTCTTCATTTTAGGCATGTCCGCTTCGGTAATGGTGAACGATACGTCGCTGACCGCGCCGTCGGTTCCCTGTCCGCCGCCCTCGACCTTCTGCGGAGAGAAAGCGATCCCGACCGGAACGTCCGCCGCGTCCGTGACGATCAGGTTCATGTCGAAATTCAGCGGCAGGGAGTTGGTCACCTGGCCGTAGATTTCGACCGAGCCGCTGGAGAACAGGTAATCGATCAGATCCGCGTCGAACGCTTCGTCGACCGTCTGGTCGGTCCGCCCGTGAAAGTCGGCGGCGGGAGCGAGCGGGACCTCGACCGTGTAGGCGATCCGGGCGAAAGCGTCTTTCGGATAGAAGCAGGCCCGCGAGTCGGCCGCGCCGGTGTCCGTGCGTACCGCTGTATGGATCGAGATATGGTCCGGGGAAATCCTGAGCAAGTCGTTGATCGGACATGCCGTGAACGCGTATGACGCGGGAACGTCGCGGTCCGAAGCGCCGAGCCAAATGTCGCTGGCAGCCGTCTGCCCGTATGCGTCGGGGGCATTCACCGCGATGCGGTCGGCTGCGACCGATTCCGTAGCGCCGGAGCGGCTGTTGACCGAGCGCATCGCAAGCGAAGCCTGCAACGGAATGCCGACGTTGGTGTACGTCGTCAGCCGGATGTGCGGATCGGCGAAACTCAGCACGCCGTCTTCGCCGTCGAACAGGTCGTCGAGCCCTTCGGTTTCGATATCGACCGGCTCCGTCGTGATCTTGTCATCGATCAGTCCGTAAATTACTTGGTAATCGGGGGACGAGATTCCTCCTGCGATCCGAAGTCCGGGAATACCCGAGACGGACAGCGAGGCGTTCTTTTTGATCCGCAGCGAGGCGCTGTACACGATCCGGTCGTCGGTCCCGACAACCGCTTTTTGCAGCAGCAGGCGGACGCTTTTCGGCCGGCCGTTCAGCTCGCGCATCGGGATCGTGCAGGAGTATTCGGAATCGGCGAAGTTTCCGTCTTGTCCGGTTTCGGAGGCCATGCGGTATCCTTTCGGAAAAGACGCGCGGAACGCCACCTCCGCGTCCCCGTCGTCGAGACGGAGGTTTTCGACGGAGAGTTTCAGTTCGAGGCGCGACGCTCCGTTGCGGTTGTCGAACAATACGGAGTCGAGTCGGACGATGTTGCTCGTCGCCAGATCGAGTCCGACGGAGGATTCGCCGAGTTCGATCTCGGCATCCTCCGGATAGTCGTAGGGAGAACCTGCCGGGGCAAGCGGAATATCGAGCCGGGATTCCGAAAAGCAGGACTCTCCGATACCTATTTCGCCGGGCATGTCCACGCCGATTTCGCCGGAGTACCGCGCCACGTAGTTTCCGGCGTCGTCGACCGTAATCTCTTCGTTATCTTCGATATGGACGATATCTCCGGCCGCGATGATTCCCGTTCCGAGCGGTAGGGTCAGCTCGTTGCCGATCGTCACGTCGTCCGTGTCCAGATCGGACAGATCGTATTGCTTGTCGATACACGAATACTGGCCTGCGAAAATTGCGAAGGCGGCAATCCTGCAGGCGCATCGGAGCATGTTTACCATGTTGTTCGTAGGTAGCGTTGTACGAAAGAAATACAAAAGGCCGCGATCTGAGCGATGGCGGCCTTTATCAGAGCGGAAGACGAGGCTCGAACCCG
>ERZ857965.1120-NODE-1120-length-29508-cov-5.744678_pt1 | contig 29508 bp, 27 predicted proteins | sample MGYA00519758_ERZ857965 | MGnify/ENA primary metagenome ERZ857965 (study PRJEB31778, sample SAMEA3449381) | human gut metagenome | biome: human gut; feature: human-associated habitat; material: faeces | place: United Kingdom | collected 2010/2012 ... | reverse complement strand
GATCACCGATCCTGCTGCTGGATGAGGCTACCTCCGCACTGGATGTAGCTACTGAACGAAAAGTACTGAAGAATATTATGCAGGATACGTATCCCAGAACCTGTATTGTGACTACACACAGGCCTACGGTTTTAAATATCTGTACCAGGGTTTATGCGATACGGGATAAGAAATGTGAGGTACTGAATGAAACTGAGATAACAGCAATGGCTAAAGAATTTTAATTTAAAGATCCGGATAATCTGTTATCTATATGTATAAAAATCCCCTCAGAATGTGAATTGAATTCTGAGGGGATTCTCTCATTAGTCTGAAATACTTACACCGGTAATTGACAGACCTGCGTCAGATGTTACGACCATATCGCCGAAACCGATATTATCAGTTGGATTCTGATGATAACTCAGTCTGATTGTCAGTGTCGGAGTTCCATCTCCTGAAATCAGTCCTGCTCCACCGGATACGTATGTAACGTTCTGGTTGAAGGAAATTGTTAATACCTGTGATTCTTTGGTATGGTCCGCATTATGCTGACCATTTACCTGAATTCTGTAATCTCCTCTGCCTGTCTGTGGTGTCTGATGGATGTATGCACTTGCTTTATAACATCCAGCTCCACTTGCAGCGTATACGCCTTCTGCTAATCCATTGTCTATGGAAACTACTGGTTTAGAATACTGTTTCATAATAACTGCCCCCTATATATTTTTAATCCTATTCGAAAGTGCTTTCATTAATTATTGGAATATGAGCTACCTGTAATTTGCAGATTTTTAATATCGCCATTTGCCTGTACAGTAATCTCAGCTGATGTCGGTGCACTGTACCATGTCAACGTTGCTGTTTTACCAGAGCAACTTACGCTTGCGCCACCACCCCAGCAACTACTAATATCCATATTAAATGTCAGTACAACTGTTAACTGTGATAGATTAACATTGCTTAAATCCAGATCAAATTTTGCCTGACCACTTCCACCCCAATCAGCAGCAATTGTTTTATTGCCAGTCTTAATTCCACCAGCTCCACTCGCCGCATACACACCTTCCGTCATCCCTGCATCAACAGAAACAACCGGTTTCTCATACACTTTCATGTTTATCCCCTTTCCTTATCTCACTGCTTAACTCACAGAATAACTGAATCCAGTCATCTGCAGACTATCAATACTTGTTCCATGATTCAGATGAATTCCAATTGTCAGCGGATTACTTGCTGTACTTGCGAATGTCAGTGTAGCAGTCCGACCTGACCAGGACTTCTGTACAGAAGCATCATCTGTCTCGATCTCATCTACTGTGTCATTAAAGTTAATAGTCAGCGTGATAGTTCCATCAATATCCGACCAGTCCGCCTGTGCCAGACCCTTGCCTCCATTGGATTCCCATCTGTCCCATACACCCAAATATGTTACATTCAGAGTTCCCTTAGAAGCACCACTTGCTGCGTAAACACCCTCTGCCATTCCTGCGTCAACAGTTACTACTGGTTTTTTATATATTCTCATGTTCAATTATCCTCTTATATCTTCAAAATCTAGCATTTTATTTGTTTCATCTTTTCTTTATCATATCCATCTGACCCCTGAAAGTCAAGCATTCTTACGGAAAACTTCCCCGTTTTTTCTTTCATTACTGTCATTATCCCATCCTGCCAGCAAACCTCTGTATCCACAGAATTCATATTGTTCTTTTACAACAGGAATGCTATAATACGCCTGTCCAGGTATTTACCTGAACTAAAAAACATCTACTTCTATTGTATCTGCAAATCTGCAATAATCGCTTTTTTATACATACTATTTATCAGGAAAGAGGATTTCTATGAACCCAACAACTCCGAACTCAGACAAAATCGACCTGGAGCAATTGCTTCGTGATGGAAATATTATCCGCATCAGACCACAGGGCTACAGCATGTATCCCCTTTTTATCCCAGGACGGGATGAGGCACTGATCCAGCAGGCTGACAGCACAGACTGTCGCAGAAATGATGTTGTCCTCTACAGACGGGATCAGGGAATCCTTGTGCTTCACCGCATCTGCCGGGTAACATCTGACGGCTTCTATATGGTAGGTGACAATCAATTCGAAGTCGAGGGACCTCTCCGCCCGGATCAGCTCAGAGGAAGACTCATCGCTTTTATCCATAATGGCAAAGAAATCTCTGTAAAAAATCCTGTTTACCGTTTTCTTTCTTCATTATGGCTGGGAATGCTCCCGCTCCGTCCTTTCTGTTTCAGATTAACAGCTTTTTTCCGCAGGATCCACCAGAAATAAACGTCTTTTTTACAAAAGAATTCTTTTATCCTGCAGAGTTTTCACCACACTTTTTACATCCTCATAAACCTCAGATGAGTCTATGCCATATTCCTTTCCTACTATCTGTGCCAGCTCATCAATATTCTCTGCCTCTTCCGCATGCAGATAGATAAACCCCGCTGTTTCACTCAGCGAGATCACTTCATTCACTTCTTCTGTCCTTTTCCCTGTAGGGAGCACAAGATATTCATCTTCCAGTCTCTTCACAATATATCCTTCTGTTTTTTTCATTTCCCTTTTCCTTTATTTCTAAACATATTCATGGTATACTTACTATTATTTCATGGCACTGTCCACACAGTACCAGTAACAAACTTATACACTTTCAGGAGATCATTATGGAACGAATATACGAAACCTATCTGAAGATAGTAAAAAATGCATGCACGGATTCCCACAGAACCGAATCTGTAAATCCAGCTGATCTTCCGACTCTGGCAGAGCTGGCCCAGAATCATTGTACAGTTCCATATGTACTGCCATATCTCAAATCTGTATCCAATTATCCTTTCCTGAAATCCCAGGTAAAGAACATGATGCTGAACTACTATCAGATCGAACATTTCACCCTGCTTACCGTATCTCTCTTGCGAGACCACAATATTGACTGCTATCTTCTGAAAGGTCTGAGTCTGGCTGCCTGTTACCCAGTCCCGGAATATCGTAAGCTTGGAGATCTCGATCTATATCTGGCTGATCCTGCTGATCTTTCAAACGCACAGACAGTTCTGGAAAGCAGCGGGTATGTACCTGAAGAAGAGCTTAATGATCACCATCTGGTTTATCGTTATACTTTTCCAAAGACAGGCCGCCATTTTTTGCTGGAACTTCATTACCGCGTTGTCGGACAATATCAGTACAACCGTGCCAATCAACTTGTAGATTCCATCTACTCACCGACTAACCTGAAGAAATCCACTCAGACTATCCACGGATACGCTTATACCGTGTTTCCTCCTACAGAATATGTCTTTTATATGATCCATCATATGCTGAAACATTATCTGTACAGCGGATTCGGCATCCGGCTTCTCTGTGATTTCACTTTTTATCTGAAATGCCACGAAAACGAAATTGATTTCCACCGAATCCACGAATGGTGCAGAGAATCACAGATCAGCCACCTTTACGAAATCATTCTGGAATGCTGTCGAAAATATCTGGGACTTCCTGACTCCATAGATGCCAATACACATTATTCCCCAGATGACTGCCAGGATTTCATAACACAGATTCTGAAAGATGGAGATATGGGAACAGACATTTCCCAATCACTCATCGGAAGCAGTTCATACCAGAAAATCAACTTCTTCACTTATTTCAAAGAAGGACACGTCCAGATGAAGGTACGCTTCCCCAGAGCCAGACGCTTCCCGCTCCTGTGGCCCGCCCTCTGGATCATTACTTTCCTCTGTTTTATCCGCAACACCTACACGGTCCGGAATACCACTCTCCGTCAGACCCTTCATGACTTTAAAAAAAGCAACCAGAAGACAAAACTGGTCAAAATTTTCGAAAACAGTGACTCCTGAGATGGGGAGGCACTGTTTTTCACATTACATAAAGATCACCACAGAAAGTTTCTTCCATTTTTATAGCTACACTTCATTGCCATATGAAGGTTTGTTTTTCCAGTCATAGGATCTTCAATTCCTATACTCAGATTATATTTTTCCCCTGCAAGTTCTTCGAGTTTTTTTGTATCCAGCCAGGTTTCTGTTGCTATAGTTTCTCCGGGAAGGACTGATGACAGCTGAATATCAATCTGCTTCTTTTCAACTGTATTTCCTCCTTTATCTGTTACATAAACCCATACTGACCAATCCTTATAAAAAGGTGCTGAACCATCATTTACCCAACCCAGGCTTAATTTTGTTCCTGTAAATCCATGAGAAAGAGCAGCCTGAGAAATTCTCAGACAATAACCCATATTTTTCAATACACTTTCGTAACCCTGCTGATATTTTTTATCTGCAATATTAGGTCCCAGAAATGTAGTATGAGATTCTCTGATCAGTTCCACTGTCCGTGATATATCCGTATCCAGCATTTCCTCCATAGAAAGTGAACTGGTAAATTCGCCCCCGACAGGTGCTGTCTTCCAGAAATCTGACATTGACACAACAGCATTTTTTTCATCTGTCTGACTAAGATCTCCACCATTTTGAATTTCTTTAAGCCAGGATTCTGTTTCACCCGGATCACCAGTCATATCATTATAAAGCCCTGTTCCATATTTGGAAGCATGAGAAAAAGATCTTCTCATCAGCAGCATTGCATCCGGAAAAGCCTCTACCCATGGTGCTACATACTGTTCCCTTACATCCTCTTTTGGCAACCGCTGAATTCCTGCACTGTAATTTACATGCCACTCTCCCCAGTGTCCAAGGCTGCCCAGCTCAATATAGCTGATCAACCCATCTCCTCCCAGATGTTCACCCAGAGTTTTTACAGCCTGAGCATGATGATAAATCATCTGTTCATTGTTATAATCCGGAGCAAAACCCTTACCAAATTCCACATCATACCAGGTTCCTGTATGACCGGTCTTTTCATACAGCCACTCTGGAATATCCATATGTTTTTCTTTTCCCGGCACATCACATACAAATCTCAGGATTATATGTTTTCCTTCTTTTTTCCATCGACTGAGCTGATTCTCTTTTTCAATACTTTCCCAGTTGTATTCACCTTCTTTCGGTTCCAGTTCTGCCCAAGTAATATCCATATACAGCAAAGACACATCCTCGCTTACTGTCTCATTCCATGCACATGGTGCATAACCCATAAGCTGATTGCCAAATACTTCTTCTGTTTCTTCATATTCTTTTATATTTTTCTCTGGAAACACACTTATGCCAACTATTACTACAAGGACAACAGCCAGCACGATTCCGGCTGCCGTCAGACCTTTCCAATATTTTGCCTTGCCCATAATATCTCCTGTCACACCTTTAATTACTTAAATCATACAGACGATCCGGATTCTGCCTTATTACATAACACACAAAGTTCTCATCTTCATAATAAGTTTTCATTTCATTTGGAAAACATGATTTAAAATTCATACACCAATCATTTATTTCTGATTCAATAATCTGTCGGTTTTTGATATTGGAATATGCATCGGAAGCTTTCCCTATTACTGCAAGTGGTTCGCCAACCAGTTTCTCTGAAATTTTTTCATTTTTAATATCATCTCCCTGGCTTAAAACAGCATTTGAATACTCATAATATTTTGTATACTTTGACTGTGCCAGCCAGCTTGGTCCTGAGAAAAAATGATACTGCGCATAATAAATCGGCTCCTTTTCCACATAGAAAAAGAGATATTCTGTAGGAATGTAATACTGTTCCTGTTTTGATTTGTAATAAAAATCCAGCAGTTCTTCATGTCTTCCGGATTCTATGGCCTGATACATTTCCTCTGTCGTGGATATAATTGTATACATATACTGTGGATATTCATCAATAATACTATTGGTAAGTTCTACCGCTGAATTATAACGCGTCAGTTCATAATACAGATAACCATGAAAGACGCCAAAATAATTTGTTCCTGCATAAATGGCAGCTACCCCTAAAACACTTACATATGGAGCCAGACTTCCTGCTTTTGTTTTTCCCAGCAAAAAAAGCAGCTGATCAACAGGTATCGCCATCATTGCCAGCAACAACACCTGCTCTGTCAGACACAAACGGGCGCCTGCAATGATCTCCGGCAATCCCAGAAAAGGTGCCGCATATAAAACCATAAAAACAACAGAAGCAAACGTTATTCCCCAATACATTTCAAACGGTACTTTTCGAAATCGGATAAAAGAAACTATTGTATTTAAAACGCCAAGAACCAGCGCAATTAACGTAAATCTTAAAAGCCAGACAGCCCGTGAGCTGCCATAAAGCTGCGCATATCCATACTTATATACAAGTTTTACGTCATCAATAATTTTCTTTAACCGTTCCTGCAGAGACACTTTTTTCTGTACCTGTACAGCATTTCCATTCTGCCCTGCTGCGTCTCCGTCAGAAGACATCTGCAACTGATTCTGCTGCGTTTCGCCATTGTTGTCTATAAGATTCTGAGCTGCCTCTTCCATATTGCTTTCATCAGTAATACTCTGCGCTACCTGTGTTCTTCCTTCTTTTGTGTCTGTACCATTTATGATATTCATTCCCCAGTTCAGAGAACCCTGAAGAGGTGTTCCCGACACAAAGGCCAGAACCATCGGCATTGTGGAAATAATAACTCCTGCAATAACAGCAGCCAGCAGTCTGCCAAAATTCTTTTTCTGGAAAATCTTTGTAATTCCAAAAACAGCAAAGGAACCACACAGGAAAAACGCCATGATCGTAACATAAAAATGAATTGCAAGAGACGCCGCCAGTGACATCATAAACAGAAACAAATCATCTCTTTTCTCTTTTGAGTCCTGTTTTTTCCTCATAAATCTTATCAGATACATGACACACAGAAACTGTGTATACAATCCAAATTCCTGTGGTATCGTATACTGCAGTCTGGATATGCCATAAATTTCATCGACACACACAACATCTACAGTCAAAAATGCAGCCAGAATGAAATAAACCGTATATTTAGATTTCATTACTTCCCTGAACAGACAGTAAACTGCAACCAGAAAAGCACTTGCATGAATTTCTCCCAGAAATAACAGACAACTGTATACCGGTATTCCAAACATAACATTCATACAATAAACAAAACAGTGCATTGCCTCCGGGTAAACCCCTTCTGAGAAGATATTTCCCTCTTTCAGTCCATAGATCCACGCATGATGAACATACATGTCTCCCCATCCATAGGAATGGCACTGAAATGCCCCATAGGAAAAATAAATAACTCCAAATATTATCAGAACTGCCAGAACACTATACTCTATTTTTTTGCCTTTTGTCTTTCTGTTCAGCCATTTCAGAGAAACTGTCCCAATATTTTTTACCGTATCAATCAGGCGTAGCAACAATGTCTTCCATCCTAATGTACCTGAAAAAAAAGTCCGGATCTGTGCAAGAAAACCGGTTCGTAATTCTTTCTTTTTTAAAACAGAAATAGCAAATATTCCATAAAATATAACAAAAACAACCCCTGCCTTTAATATATGAAGCAGCCCAAGTGCCAGCACCATTGTATTGACCAGCAAAATTGAAACCGTAGTACAAAATGCAAAACGAAAGGTCAAACTCTTCCCATATAGCTTTTTTCTGAAAACAACAGACGGCCATAAATACATTAAAAAAATGTAACCAATAAGAACCTGTACAAACTGACTAATCCAATATCCCATATTCTAAGTGGCAGCCTCCTTTACCTTTCTTAATATATCTGCCTGCCCTATTCACGAAGTCCTGTGTCTGACAGCCTTTCATCTACTCTCAGATCAATCAGCAGCTTGATCCCCACTGATAAAAGAATATACCATTGATGTTTCATGCCTGATGCAAATCCTCTGATAATAAATTTCCACAAAGGCTGTTTCAGCTCAGACATTCTTCTGGCCTGCGAAAGTTCCAGAAAACTTTCTTTTCCAAGAGGATCCTGTCCATAAATTTTTAACACTTTTCTTACAGCACGCAAAGAATTTTTATGTTGTATATATTCCATCTTTCCATCAAAAAAAGGAGCAAAAAAAAGTGTATACTGCACCAGGCCTTTATATATATCCATATCTTTATTCTTTTCTTTGATCCATCCTTTTATTGTATAAGCAATTTTCAGCCAGCTGTCAGCTGAATTCGGATGATATTTCCAGGAAACCGACTCCTCATTTCTTCGGTAAACATACCCCAGTTCCTGAAGGAATACATATCTGGCATCACATACATAGCATTGCATATTGAACAGTTTATCTTCTGCATAAGCAATGTCTGTAAAAGTAATCTGATTCTCTTCCAGAAAAGCTCTTCGATATAATTTCCCCCATACATAAGATAATGTACCCACAGAAAAGAATCCCTGAAAGCGAAATTCCTCGGACAATGGACTTGATAATGCAAAGGCCTGTGTTTCCTCAGCCGAAAGTAATTTTCCATTCCACAATCTTGCATAATTACTGACAACAATATCTGCATTTATGTTCTCTGCAATACTAATATATTTATAAAAAACATCCTTATCCGGAATATAATCATCCGCATCCACAAATATAACATATTCTCCCTGTGCAGCTTCCAATGCTACATTTCTAGCAGGTCCGGGACCTTTCCCCGGACCTTTGACCATATGAATCCCGGGATATTTTTCTTCATATTCACAGATAATATCAGGACTTTTATCATTTGACCCGTTTTCTGCTAGGATGATCTCCCAGTTTTCATAACTTTGTTTTATGATGCTGTCCAGCGTTTTCCTGAGATATTTTTCGGCATTATAAACTGGTATGATTACAGAAATTTTTTTTCTGCAAAAACTCTTTTTGTTATTCTTCTCAGCAAGTTCCATAGTTCTCTCCATTCCACAGTTTTTCTGTAAACAACCCACAGCAGAACATTAGGCAGAATCAGACAGATCATCAGTCTTAATACCAGTACAAAAAAAGCCTGTCCTGAAATAAATCTGCAGCAATATTCCGTAATTCCCCACACTGCGGCCATCACTCCCAGATATCCTGCATACTTCACAAAAAATCCGGTCACAGGTTTCTCAATCCTGTATTTATAGATCACATAAGGTTCCACCCACACGGAAGTAAGCACTGTACTGCAGAATGTTCCTATAAAAACACCAGCTACCCCGAAATGTGTTACCAGCAAAATAGAAATTACAAGATTCAGCACTGCTTCAGCAACTGCTTTATACCGGTCATACCAGAACAGCCCCATAGATTCTTTAAATATCAGCACTGCCCTTCTCATTCCATTAATAAAAAAATTGATACAGAGAATCAACACAATTTCTTTTTTAAACAAGTATTTTTTTCCAAAGGCAAGTTCCACAAAAGGATTCAAAAGTTCCAGCAGGCAGATTCCAGCAAACCCGAACATCCAGTAGTCGATAAAAAACAACCTGTCAAAAATCTGCCCAACTTTATTCTTATCCTCTGTCACTCCAAGATTTCCCACACTCGCCGCAACACCAAGCATAGCCTGGTCAAATACCTGACGAACAGACCCTATAATCAGAAAATAATTGGAATAAATACCTGCTGTCACAACTCCTACAAAACTGGATATCAGAAGATTATCCGTATTATTCACAACTACATTTCCTATCTTGTGCATCAGCATTGCTTTTACATTTTGGAATATAGCGTGGCGTTCATTCTGTGGAAGTCTGTCTTTACACGGCTCCCTCAGATAGGGAAAAAGTCTGTCCGCTTTCCTGGACATACAGATGTTTCCGCTTATAGTACATACAACAGCAATAACCAGAAACAAAACAAAATTTCCTGTCAGAAGCAGTACAAAAATCTGGCAGATATCCTGCAGCACAAGAAATGCATTATGGTACATCACCGTAATATAATTCATCTGATGAGCATCCACCAGGATTTTCTTATAAATAAGCAAATAGGACACAACTGAATTTGTCAGATACAGAATATAAATCACAATAAGATGATCCACATCCGGCCGGTCTTTCATCAGAATATTGAGAAACGGAATCAGACACAATCCAACAGTAAGAACAACTCCTGCCGTTATTCTGTAAAAAGTTCGGAACATGCGCATCAGTATCTGCTGTTTTTTTATATCATTTCTGGCAATAGGACCGTATAGGGCATAGGTGATTGCAGTTCCCACACCGAGTTCTGACAAAGATAAAATATTTAATATATCTGTAAACAGACCATTGATTCCCACATAGCCTTCACTAAGTGTTCTGGTAAAGACAACTCTTGTACAAAATCCCATAAAGATTGCTGTTACCTGGGCAATGAAGGCCACCGTCGTATTCATAACTGAGTATTCTGTCCTGGATTTCTGTTTCACTCTTCACTTACCCTTTCTTTTTTGATTATAATACATTATAGTCAATTCACAATTGTATGTATAGACATTTTTAAAGAGCTCCAATGCAGAAGTTTTCTGCACTGTTTTTATTGGCAAAGCGGATATTCTGCCCGTCTTTTTTTCTTTGCGCTCTCAGAAACACTTTGCCCGAAACAGGTTCCGTCACTGCCTTTCCCTGGACAGTCGTTCCCGGAAATATTTCCCGCAAATCTATGGAAACCGGGATCTCTTTCCGGATCTTTTCATTCTCAATCGTCAAAAACAGTTCTGCTTCCTGAAAAAGTCTTCCAAATCCGGTATTTTCAATTTCTATAATAAATTCTGCTTTTCCAAACCACGTGATTTTCATCTTCACACATTTTACTGTCAGCCGATACCCCAAATGACTGCCTATATAATCATAAAGACTATGTCCCTGCCAGATTTCAGAACCTTCATATTGCATTTTTTTCCACTGGTTCAGAACTTTCATATCATAAGTACTGTCCAGATAAGTAAGATGCATTTTTTTCAATTCGTTGACAATGAAATCCTCATCACAAAGTTTCTCCTTCTCTTCCTCTGTGCAGGATGTTACTTCCCCTCCACAGAATACATTCTCTGTAAGCTGGTCTATAAAATCCAGTTCTTCCTTTCTCGTCCATGGACAGCTCCATCCTGCTGCTTCTTTTATCATAGTCCCAAATGTTCCCAGATGTGTCAGTGAACCCAGTATTCCATCGTCAAATAAGGACAGATGAGCATATTTTTTCTGCAAAAATTCATCTTCACTTTTCAAAGTTCTCCACTGTGACGGCGTACGCACTGCCATGTACAGGTCTTCTCCTGAATATTTCTGCATACATTCCCACATTTCACCCATATGTTTCGATGATAAATATCTGGAATCATGCATCTCTCCCCAGCTTCCCACCAGCATTCCCTGGAAAATGATTACCGAATGTTCTATATCTGCCAATATCTCACAAATCTGTTTCAAATGTTCCAGGACTATTTCAAATGTATCCGGTTCACAGATCCTTCCGTTTCCTTCCCGGTCATATACAGGTCGAAGAATCACATCTTTTCTGTACTGCAAAAAAAAGCTGAGAATGTCTTTGATATTTTGAGCAGCAACCTCATCCAACCGTATACTGCGATATGCACGAATATCAAGCAGCACAAGCGCCAGCGACTCCCCCTGTCTCAGACTCCATCTCAGCTCTTCCTGGTCTATACTTCGTTCAACAGAAAATGTATAGATTCCATACCATCCTCTGGCGGGATTTTCCAATTCATCAAGACTCTCTGCCAATTCTTCCTGACGAAAATCCCAGCCATTTCTATTTTTCATATTTTTCCAGATCATGTATCTTACCTTCATCTACTTTAAGGATTTTTTCCCGAATCCATACTGCCAGAATAGAAAATGTCATCCTGAACATATAAAGTATCGGCTTCAATCCAGAATGCATACTGACTCCCTCTGTTCTCATATGCATCACCGCCGGAATTTCTCTGACCCGGAATCCCAGAAGCAGCATTTGCATCAGCATATTTGCATCTGGATATTTGTCATCAAAATTGTCATATTTAGAATAAAAAAGAAAAGTTCTCCAGCTAAGCCCCTGCAGACCAGTCGTTGGATCCGAAATTCTTCTTCCAGTTCCCAAACGTAATATTATACGAAACCAGGCAAAAGCAATCTTTTTTGCCATGATAACAGGGAACTCTGAACTCCCCTCTATAAATCTTGATCCCAGTACAATATCAGGAAACATTCCGTTCTCATCCGGTGTCTTCAATGCCTGATATATCTTCGGAATATTACATACATCGTGCTGACCGTCTGCATCCATCTGTATCACATAAAGATAATCTTTTCGTACTGCATATTTATAACCAAGCTGCAGACCGCTTCCATATCCAAGATTAAATACATGAGTTACAACATCATGATTTCTCTTTTTTGTCACATAATTCGTAGCATCTGAGGATGCATCATTCATAACCAGTACATCCGCTATCTGTGCTATCTCCGGCTGCTCCAGTTTTTCCAGTACTGAAATAATCGTTTTCTCTTCATTGTATGCCGGAATAACAATCAAAACTTCTTTTTTATTTTCCATGGCTGTCATTCTTTCTCTTTTTATGCGATTCTAAACAATTCCAGAATATCTCTCTGTTCATCAGATATTTTCTTAGAAGCATTTTTTCTGTACTGCATACATTTTTTCTCATCTGCCAGAAGTACTTTTATATTTCTGCTGATATCTTCCGCTGATAACTGACATAATGCTCCATCTATTCCATCGTTTACCTGCTCCCGGTTTCCACTGCAGTCTGATACCAGGATCGCACATCCAAGAATCTGTGCTTCCTGTACTGCAATACTTTTTCCTTCATACTGCGTAGCATGAACATACAGATCACATTGCTTATAATAAGGATAAGGGTTTTCTTTGGCTCCCAGCAGAATAAAATCTTCTGTAAGACCAAGACTGTCTATCTTTTGCTGAAGCCGGTGTCTGAGTTCTCCCTCGCCAAGTACATACCAACGCAGATTTACCCCCTGGTCTTTCAGAATCTTCATTGCATCAATTGATATTTCATAGGCCTTCTGAGCTGTCAGCCTTCCTACCGTCAGAATTCTTTTCCCACTGTAATTATCTTCAAATCCACCGGGAAGTTCTGCCTTTCTGTAAATCTCTTTTCGATCAATAAGATTATGAAAAATAAACGTTCTGTCTGCACATTCCGGATACACCCTGACAAACCCTTCTTTTACTTCCCCCGATACCGTAAAAATCCTGTCAAAATCCAGATAACAGTCTTTATCCAGCATTCTGGTGTATCCTGCATATTCATAGTCTATATGAAGAAATGCGAATTTCTCCTTTGCCTTTATATGATTATGAACAAAATATGTGGAACCACCTTCCAGATAAGCTACTGCCATATCATAATCTTTATTCAGTTTTAATCCACTGTCCGACATGACTCTCCACAGAAGCTTATCTGCATAAATTTTTCTGTGTTTCAGCATAATTACAGCATTTTTTATCAAATAAGGAATATTCCTGAACAAAGCTCCGCGAATAAACAAACGCCGAAAAACTTTCCTGTTTAGTTTCTTTTTTCCTTCTCTTGTAAGAACCGATTCTGCTGTATAGTCCCTGTTCAGAACATTTACATATTCCGGCACCTGACTGATCAGCTCGCCCTGCTCCAGCAGAACATAAAGATCAACCTGATACTGTTCCGGCGAAAACCTTTTCAGAAGCTCCAGAAGTGCTTTCTCCGCACCGGCACCCCCAAGAGTATTTATCACAAACAATACTTTTTTCATTTTTCTTTCTTCAGTTTCTCCAGCTCTTTGAGAATTTTCTCACAGTCATTATTTAAAAGTGAGATCTGCATAGCCATTTCCTGATTCCTTCTTTTCAGAATGGATACCTGCGTACTTATAAACCACAATCCCCATAAAATTCCTGATACAACGATAATTATCAGAACAAGTCCTCTTGTGCTGATGTATCGATCCAGCTGAGATGGATTTAAAAGCACACCCGAAAAAATCATCAACGTAGATAATAACGCCCATGCAAGGCAAAAAGGCTCTGTCATTTTTCTTTTTGCAAGTGACAGTACTGCTTTTACAAGCATATATGCCCCTGCCACGATCACAAATAATCTAAGTATATCTCCCGAAGCCATTCTTCCGTTCCTTTCCTACTGCTCATATCTGTCAAATACTTTCGGCGATGGGCAGTCCCCTTTTTTCTTTTTTAATAAATGTCCGTTGCAGAATATATGAACATCCAGATGTTTTTCCATCCACTGAAGCCGCATGTAGGCAACAGTCCAACCTGCAAAACTTCCTGCAACGAGGCCTGCGCCATACCATATTTCCGTAAAGTGTGTAGATATGATACTTCCAACCATTGTAATAAGACAAAACGCCAGTCCTGTCAGTACACAGCCCTTCATATCATTGAAATAATACAGAAAAATAATCTCTGCATACATCAAAAACAAAATGAAATATCCAGCTGCCAGACACGGATAAATCCTCATGGTCATTCCTCCGAAACCAAACTGTGGAAGAAAGATCATGCAGACCAGAAAAATCACAAGTGTAATAATAAACTGGACTCTGGCAAGACTCATTAGCTCTTCTGAAAGAGTACGGAACATTCTTTTTTTCGTAATTGCTATATCTGCTCCTCTGCCACCAATTACTGCTTCTGAGTACGCTTTATACCTGTCGTGAAAATACATCTCTACTCTGCTGATAAAGATAACACTTGCAGAAATATTTGTAAACATAGCAAGGCAGGTTGCCATATCATATGTTGTTACACATACAAAAGATTTTACTACGATCATGTGAAGATCTGTTGTCCAGAAAACAAAATTATGGATATAAAGTCCAAGAGTATACAGAAAATTGGTGACAACCAATGGCCAGTATTCTCTGAAATATTCCAGAACCTGTTTATATTTTCCACTGTTTTCTTTAAAGTAACTTCGCACTACAGACATTTCCAGACAGGCAGTCAGCCAAAAGCCTACTGTTAATGAAAACAGCATTCCGTATGTAATGCTCCAGTGGCAGATTTTCACAAGGACAAGAGACAAAATAAAAGTAACTGTCATACCTATCCCAAAGAAAAGCGAGATTTTTTTATAATCTTTGCATATGGACAGATACAACATGGAATAAAACACCAGAACAAGAGCGATATATCCACAATAACCGGTAAAAACATATATGATATCCACTTTTCCCACAAGAACTTCGTGGACACAGAATACAATTCCCAGAACAGAACTGAGAAGAATATTAAGAAGCATTCCCACATAGTAGCAAGGCAGAATATCCTCATATGTTTCTTCATAAATTACGTCTGACATATATTTAGACAATACCGAGTTAAACGGCGATGCCGTAAGTAACGAAAAAATGAATATATACAGCACTGTACAGGAAAACAGTTCCCTTGTAACGTAGTCTACAGAAGAAAAATCCAAAAAGTATTCCATAAGCACAAGCGCACCAATTACTACCAGCATTGGTGCAATGGTAACAACAGTACTGTAGCCCATTCCTATGATATCCGTTGTCAGGGTATTTTTTTTATATATGTTTGTCAGTTTTACACCTATTCCGGCCATATACTCTCTCCATCCTGTAATTACTTACTGATACTAAAAGGTTCTTCTGTCCACGCAATCCCCTGTTTTTCGGCAAATTCCTTATATATATCCTGATACACTGCCTTCATCTGCTCGATCCGGTAAAATGCATTTACACGTTTATAACCGGCCTCTCCCATACGCAGTCTGTCTTCTTCCTGTATCGACATTGTCACCATTGCATGGGCAATTTCTTCAATATTCATAATATGTGTCAGGATACCCGCTTCTCCAAATCCATCATCATTGCCATAAATCAGTTCTCTGCAGTTTCCTACATCTGTTGCAATAACTGGTTTATGCGCTGCATAGCTTTCCAGAATTGTTAACGGCTGCCCTTCACTGATACTGGTAAGCAGTGTAAAATCCATTTTCCCCAGATAATCTTTTATATTGACCCTTCCTGTAAACTCTACATCTTTTGTTCCCAGGGATTCTACCAGATCATAACATTCCTGAGCATATTTTTCATCCTCATCTACTGGTCCCATGATCCAGAGTTTCAGATTCTTTACTCTTTTTTTTGCAAAGTCAAATGCCTGTATCATGGTTTTAACATCTTTAATAGGAGTAACACGGAGAACTGCTCCCGCATTAATAAACTTCTGCTCTTCCTCACTTTTTACCGGAAGATTCGCCAGAGCTTCTGTATTGATGCCATTTGGCGTTACTTTGATCTTTTCTTCCGGACAGCCCAGTTCAATCTGCAGTTCTCTAGCATGGTCATACAGACATGTAACAGTATCCGCTTTATCATAAGCAAGAAGGGACATTTTTTTAAACTGTTCGATCCAGATATTTTTGTAGATACCTTTTACCCAGGCTGCCTTGATCAGTTCTTCCTCCCGTTCTCTCGTATAAATACCATGTTCAGATATCAGAAGGGAACTTCCATGAAAATGTTTGGCCATGCTTCCTAAGATTCCAGAATAACCGGTAGCTACACAATGATACAAATCTGCTTTCGGTACATCCATCCGCAATGTCCAGAACATGGGGAGATAAATAGATCTCAATGTCCAGAGGAAGTCTGAGAAATTAATATTGGAATAATTCCTGTTGTAACATTCCGTGGCAATCCTGAAAAAATCTTCTCCCATAAGAAGATCATCCACAGAAAGGCGCTTTTTATGAAACAGATCAAAGATTATTCCCCAGTCTGTTTTCCGGTTTAGTACCATATTCAGAAGTTCATCATATTCCTTATGAGAGAGGTGAACTTTTTTTCTTGATTTTCTCTTTCTGTTTCCGCCTTCCCACTCACTGTCTTCCAGATATACCTCATAAACCTGTGTAAGATTTTCCGGAAGTTCATAAACGAATTTTCCCCGGAAAGAACGATTGGCTACAATAGCCAGCAATATAAATTCCACATTTGGAAATGATTTTATCAAACTATTGATCCATCCGGAGACCCCTCCGACTACATATGGATAACATCCTTCTGCCACAATGCAAACTTTCATCTGTGTCCTCTCTTATTTGCTGTAATGAAGTCCAGCTGTTTCTAACTGGATCTTCACAGTTACATCCTGTGCCTGAATGAGGTAAGCGTCGTCTTCCAGTTTTTTCTGCGTACCACCCTCGATATCTTTGATCTCTTCACCATGAGTTCTTAAGATAAACCAGCTTCCAGTTTCAGTTGTTTTTACAGTAATCTCGTCATCTGTTCTGGACTCTGAAAAATCCAGATTCAGAAATGTTCTTGTTCTGGTGTTGCTTTCTGAAAGTGTTGTACTGTCAAAGTCCTTAAATTTCTTCCAGTAAGTAAGAAGATTGCTGGAAAAACGTCTCTGCATAGTCTGCCATCTGTCTTTTTTTCGTTTCGGCCAGAAAATATCCTGCATATTCAGCATCACATTGGTATATCCCAATGAACTTTGAATACTTCTCATACGAATATCGCCACTGTAGGTATAATTCATTCCATCACTTGTAACCGACTGTAAAGTTACAGAATCTGTACAATAGGAAATTACCGGTTCATCCTCTGTATATTCGCATACCAGAGTGCTTACATTCTTCATTAATTCTGTATTTATCAGTCTCTTCACTGTATCAAGATCCTCTTCTTCTGTAAAAGCTGCCCCATATTTGTAACTGCTGTTGGCTTTTCGGAAAAATTCGGCATCCTGATTCAGTTTATCATTCAACGAACCTGCATTTTTATACTGAAGAGAGAGACCAGCTTCCGCATTCTGTTCTTTCATCTGTTTCAGATAGAATACCAGATCTTTACTGTCCGGCTCCACGCCATCTTCATAATCAGTCTGCGGCTGCATAAAACAGGTCATTTTCAGACCACTTTTTTCTACAATAGACACAAGAGAAGGCCACATGATATCTCTGACCATTCCGGTTATGGACTGACTGTACAATTCCATCATCTGTTCATTATTCTCATTTGCAAAAACAGGAAAATTGATCATGGAAAGATTCTGGGCATTTACTACCGGATAAATATAATACTGGGAAGCCTCTGTCACCATGCCATCCAGAAGGCCAAGTGCCGTACTGTCTTTCATATAATCTCCCACCACACAAAATACACTTCCATTTTGGATTCCATTTCTCCAGATAAGTGTAGGAAGCTCTTCGTTTACTATATGCCCATTTATTTTTTCTATGTCCAGGACACCCACCATATATGTCTTGGTACCACTGCCTACCTGATACCATGGCACATTAAGCTGCAGATCCTGGCGATCCTTTTCCTCTTTATCTTCGGGCGTTTCATAAGTTACTTCGCCCCCCAGAAGAAGACCTTCAAACAACCGTACTCCTATTAGTTCTGTCTCTTTAGAAACAACCCTGCTAATTCCCAGAAAATCCCGCAATTCATCATCTGCCTGAATGTCTTCTACATCTTCCAGACATCCAAATACAATGATCACACCTTCCTGTGCCAGCTTTTCTATCTTTTTTAAATTATCTCCAAGTGCATACTTTTCAGATTCCAGTATCATCATTCTTGGAAGTGATTTATCATTCTCTTTAAATCCATCCAGCGAATTTATCTTTGCTATATCCCATTTCGCATAAACACACCATCTACTTACAGCTTCAGCCATATCGGACAATGTATTTCCCACAAAAAGAGCATAATTTCTGTTTTCCTCTGTAACAGATTTTAAATCAACTTCTTTATTTCTCCAGACATTTTTTCCATCATTCTGTTTTGCTGTAAGATTGGAATTTATATCATAAGTATTCTGCCAGTCTCTGATCACCATGGAAAACTGGAACAGAAACAGTAACACAAACATCATAATCGCAATACTGAAAAATTTTCTTCTGGAAACCATTAGTCTAATTCTTCTCCTCTGTGCTGCTATCCAGGATTACTACATAAACGTCCTGATCAATTCAAGTGTCTCATTATCAATCGTAATATCCAGCTTTCTTAATTCCTGCATAACCTGGAAAAATTTCTCCTTGTTTCCGCAGGAGAAATAGAGTTTCAGCTGGCAGGTGTAGCTGGACAGGACTCTGGGGTATTGTTCCATGGCTCTGTCGCACCACAGGGTACATTTCTCATAGTCTTTTATTTCCAGCAGGCGCTGGCATACTTTTTCGTAAACTGTGCTGCTGATCTTTATCTTATCAAGAGTCCAGGCTTTTTCAAGTACTTCCTGCATTTTCTGTGTCATGGAACGCTGTTCCAGGCCTGTAAGTACCTGCTGTTCCAGGATGGGGTTCATATATTCTACAAGTTTCACACAGTTTTCTACCTGCTCCTCGTTTTCCTCCTGGCATAAGAGATATTTCTCCTGTACTTTACTTCGGAAATCGTTCAGTACATCCTGAAGAATGGACGCAGCATAATGGGCTGTCTCTGAGTCTTCGCTGTTCAGTGCCAGGTTGATGGAGGCCAGAGAATTCTGGTAGTCTCCCCTAATGACATTCAGCATCAGAGTACGAAGACTTTTCTTATCTGTAACCTCCAGTGCTTCCTCCAGAGAAACCATGTTTCTCTCCATATCTTCATCCGGCCGCAGGAAATTCTCCGTGCGGTCTTTGTTAAATACAACGTCGGAAAGATCCATGCCCTGAGAAGAAAACAGCTTAAACAGCAGAAACGACAGTAGCACGAACATTGGACCTACCACCGGGCAGAGCAGCATCATGACTGCCTTCATCCACACACTTCCAAGCCTTTCTTTTCTCCGGATGTGGTTCCAGATAAGATAGATGAGAACTATGATTAAATTTATGATCAGAAGAAAGATAAATAGTTTCATTCTTTGCGACATACTGCCATCTTCTCCATACACTCTGTTTTATATCCGTTTTTCTCGAATCGCTCCTGAACGATCGCTGCACTTTCTCTGGTAGTGTTGGTCAGCAGAATATACAGGTTTCCATCCGGCATCATTCCCAGATAGTCGCTGTCTCTCATCTGCTGCGACATGTGTTCATCGATCTCACGATAGCTTTCTTTCCCAACATCCACTTTTATCAATACACACTCCACCAGATTCTTCAGCTCTGCATTCATATACGCCTGTACCAGTGACTCAAAAGCTTCCGGTTCCAGGATCCTGGAATGTCCGCTGTAACGCTGTTCTTCCAGAGCCTGCATGTATCTCTGTGCACGAAGTACCGCATTCTGGATCAGATAGCTGACAACCGTGAGGAAATTGGCCTGTCCCAGAGTCATTTTTTCCCAGTTTAATCCCCAGAGCATGATGATCATCTGAACCTGTCCGCCTTCGTAAATGCCTCTGGCCATCAGCGGATAGCGTTCGTCCATATTTTTGTTGATATATACTTTCTGTTCGCTTAATGCATCATAAATCTCCGTCATCTCTTTATAACGGATGGAATTCCCCAGACTTCTGGCCTTATGGGAACTTGCGGAAAAAATACGGGCATAATCTCTGTTGACCACATTATAAAAAGCTACATCTTTCGTCTGCATCAGTTTCTCCAGCATTTCTACTGCATAGAAAATAACTTCATCGGGCATACGCTGTTCCAGTCCTGCTGTAATACTGTAGATCTTACCGATACTGTCTTTATGATCGATCAGCTGCTGCTCCATAATCTCTTTTACACGAACGTTGCTCTCGTTGATATCCCGTATATCCACGATCTGCCTGTTCAAATGCTCTTCCAGTTCCTGGCTCTCCAGACGCATGGTCCGGATCTGGTCACGCATATATCCTACAACCAGTCCCAGGATAAACAGCTGGGCAATCCACACATAGGTGTTATAATCCACAAGCACCTCGAAACCGCTTCGTGTATACATCTGCCGGAAAATATATCCGGCTACTGCCAGTATGGCGGAAAAAGTAGCCTGCTGCTGCCCATATACAATGGCAAAAAGCAGCACATACAGAAGAAAAGGATCCAGATTTGCGAAATATTCGCTTCCTACTGTTCGGTTATTCATCATAAAGAACGGGATGAAGCAAACCATATTTTCGAAAAATGGAAAAAGTACCTTGATCAGCCATTTCCATTTCTCGATCAGAACTTTCCACCAGGGAAGTTTCAATTCATCCTCATTGAGAAAAACATCCGCGTGCTTCTTCATATAAGAAGCCATATCTTTTATATTTTTCTCCAGATTTCCGAATGCGTGAACCCCGTATTCCTGCTCGAAATACCGGCCTGACAGAACACATCTTCCATTGCTGTCCGAAAATGCTGCAATATTGGATTCTATTCCCATTGCTTCCTGAACCATGGCCGCAAGTTTGAGCTCACTGATCACATCATTAGACGAAAGATTGTACCTGCTACGTTCATGTTTCGTTTTTTTTACAAGCTGATAAATATATTCTACCGCATCTTTCTCATAAAGTAAGGAAAATACATGCTCTGTTTTCGCCTTGATATGACCGTCCCGCAGACAGTCCAGGCACATCCGGGCACAGATATTGTTTACATCCTTTTTTTCTTTCGGAATGCTGTACAGGTGGTCCAGACGCAGTGTTACAATATCCAGCCCACGGTTCATCCTGAAATTCTCACAGATTTCCTCTGCCTGTGATAATGCATCTGCCCGGATCCCGATTCCGGAAAATGGCTCATCCTCTGTAATATCATCTGCGTAATTTCCATTATAGATCTCATCGGAAGAAAGGAAGATCAGTCTTCCTTTATTAACCACTGAATAAGCCACCAGAATATTGACCAAGTGGGAAATAAAGTGCACAATTTCTCTTTCTTCCCCGTTCCACCGGTAATTCGTGTCAAATGCACCCATGAGGATCGTTACATCTGCATTGACGCTTTCCAGAATATCATTCAGATTCTCACAGTCATAGGCGAAATCGTATTTCTCAAATACCCGTTCATATTTATTATGTCTGTATTTATCTCCGGTCAACAGAAAAACCCTGTGTCCTTCTTTTCTCAGTTTCAGGATCATGCTGTCCATCAGGCTGCAGGAGCCGCCAGCCAACAGAATATTCATGTTTTTGCCCTTCTTAATTTATAGTTTTTTCTCGAACAGAGATCGTTCTGGAAGGATTTTTTCCAGTGCACTTATGATTTCCTGCTTCGCCTTCTCGAAATCAATCTCATGATTACTGTCATTGATGCAGATCATTTTCTTTTTCTGCCCGGTGATCGTCTGTACCAGTCTGTCATTATTTTCTTCTACATCGTAGTATCCGCATAGTTTCTGTACATTCTTCGGAACGAATTCCCCGCTGAGCTTCTGGTATTCTCTCAGCACATACTGGTTTACATCTTCTTTATGCCGAAATGGATGGCTGCATACCTGCGTAAGCAGCTCCGGTTCCAGTTCCCACAGTTTCTGACAGGTGCTTTTCATCAACGGTGACGGACCATGTACTGTATAAAATCCGGTAAACCGGGGAAAAGCCAGTTCCAGCATATTATAGAAGAAATACATGGGCGGATACCCTATATGAAAATATGCCCCGGGATGCTTCTTTATATTATCACGTTTATCGAAATATTTCGCCAGCAGCATGGCATTGTTCAGATATATGTAGGGCATGACCTGATCATTAACATTCGCCACATCAGGCTGAAGCGCCAGCATATTTACTGGTCTGCCATTGCGGAAAAAATCCTCTGCTGCAATGGATTTCAGCAAAAACATATCATCATTAAAATAAACAAAATTCTCTGACAGATCCGGAATTCTGTGCAGGTTCCACTCAATCGTATGGGAATTAAATGTAGGGCAAAATTTCTCTGGGATAAACTCCTCATGCCGGACAATATTCAGTTTGGGATGTTCTATATTCAGCCAGTGTGGAATATGTCCCCAGGTGACCAGATGGATTTTCCTCACCCATGGTGCAAATTTCTCAACACCACGAAACCAGTAATGCAGATTATCCCAGTCTCTGTAACGCTCTTCTCTGTCATCTACGCGATCGAATCCACTAATGCCGCTGATCCTGTCGCTCTTCTCTCTCCGCCACTCCGGATCATTCCCATCTACCCAGGCAATGACAAAATCTATTTTCTGATCTTCACCCAATTTTCTCATATGTTTTCCCCACACAATTACCGTTTACCCTTTCCCGATAACCACAGATTTACTTTGTGCATAAGTATACCACATCTCATTATTATGTTACAAATAAAAAGACATTCTGACTCTTAATCAGAATGTCCATGGTCCATAGACAAGAAAAACACCGTCCCCGCGGCAATCGCATTGTCCGCAAAAACAGTGTTCTTAGTGCGCCTTCAGGGGTTCGAACCCTGGACACCCTGATTAAGAGTCAGGTGCTCTACCAACTGAGCTAAAAGCGCATTTTCTTTAGTTATTGCTTCAAGGTAGTTCCTCAACGCAAGTGATATTATATAAAATGATACATAAAATGTCAATAGGTATTTCATATTTTTTTTAATTTTTTTATTTTTCCTTTTTTTCATCCTTTTTAGACAGTTTATTCAGTAGCTTATTCAGTTCTTCTGCTGATTTCTGTACCTGCCCCATAGCCTTATCAAAGGAGCGATGTTCATATCCGAAAAGCATTATTTTATTATGAAAAGACTTTTTCCTTTTCAAAGACAGCTCCCCGGGACGCTTCGCGCCCCGAAATCTACTTGAATTATTTTATGCTGCTGTCTTTCTTTATATTCCCGTCATCAGTCTGTCTTTTGTCTGGAAATTACCATCTTACAGATTGGATTTCCCATGGAAGAAAACTTTTCTTCATACTCTGTCATTACATTCCCTTTCACCATTTCTTCATTATGGTGCAGATCAAAAGTAAATGCATCCAGATTCCATTTGGTTTCCTTCACTTCTTCCAGAGAAAATTCAAACAATCCTTTATTATCGGTCTTAAACTCTACTTTTCCATCAGGTACCAGGATCTGATCATAACGTGCCAGGAATTCCCTTGAAGTGAGACGACGTTTGGCATGACGCGCCTTAGGCCAGGGATCCGAGAAATTCAGATAAATCTTATCAACCTCACCTTTGTCAAAAATATCCGGCAGAAGTCTGGCGTCCACACGCATAAAATATAAATTGGAATAAACCACGCCATTCTCCTCCAGTTCATGTCTTTTTTGCAATGCGCGAAGAAGAACGCTGTCGTACATTTCAATTCCGACATAGTTGATTTCCGGATGAAGTCTGGCGAGATCCATCAGGAACCTTCCCTTTCCCATTCCTACCTCTATATGGATCGGCTGTTTTTTCTCAAAAACATTTTCCCAGCTTCCTTTATGGCTCTCAGGCTGCTGGATCACATAAGGACTCTCCAGGATTGCATCCTGAGCTCCCGGAATATTTCTTAATCTCATAATATCCTCCATAAAATCCTATCAGTTTTCATACAGTATCTCAAAGTATACCACACTCCCCTGCCAAATGCCTATTTTTTTTGTTGAAAAATAAACAGTTCATTGTTCATTTGTTTAATATTTATCAATTTTCTATGTTTCAAAAAAATTACATGGTTTTTTTCACCAAATAGGTGTATGATATGTAACAGAAATTACTATTTTGCACATAGTAATTCGAGCTTTTTTGTAAAAATTTGACAACTAAGGAGGTTGAAGATGGAGCAGATACTTAACAAATTATCTGAAATCGAGCTTACAGCCCAACGCATCATGGAAGACTGCGATCGACAGAAACAAATACTTTCTGAAGAAGCGGAAAAGAAATGTAAAAATTATGACGATCAGCTTGAAGCCCAGACAGCTGAGCAGATACAGAAGATCCGTCAGCAGCTTGAAGAGGAAAAAGATTCCCGTTTAGCACAGTTACGGGCAGATACAGACGCTACTTTTTCTTCACTGGATGCTCATTACGAGCAGCAGCACACACAACTTTCCCAGGAATTGTTTGAGAAAATACTATCTATGTAAAGACATTACTCAAACATGAAACAACATCAGGAAAGGAAGTGAGTAATAATGGGAGGCGTACTCTCCTACAGCGGACTTTCGACAAAAATCCGCGCAATGCAGAGCAGGCTTACTACCATGGAACAGTTTGAAGAAATCCTCCAGCTGTCTGATGTTACCCAGGTAGCCGCCTATCTGAAACGAATGCCGGAATACTCTTCCAAATGGGATGCACTGGATGAAAATACACTGCACAGAGGCCAGATTGAGAAGCTTCTAAAGAAGTCCATATTTCAAAACTTCTCCAGGATTTATCACTTTGCAAACCCGGAACAGCGTAAATTCCTGGATTTGTATTCCAAGCGTTATGAAATCCGTGTACTGAAAGAAGTCATGACAAATATCTTCGATCACCGTGACACGGACCCTGTAGATGTCTCTCCGTACCGCGAATTCTTCCGTCTGCATTCCAATATTGATGTAGACCGGATCACGACCTGTTCCACCATGGAGGAACTAATCTCCTGCCTCAAGGGAAACGAGTTTTATTTCCCGCTTTCGAAGATCCAGGAGCATGAAACAGCACTTCTTTTTGACTATGGTATGGCACTGGATCTGTACTATTTTACCCAGATCTGGAACATCCGTAAGAAGCTGTTTAAAGGTAAAGATCTAGAAGAGATCACCCGCACCTACGGCGAGAAATTCGATATGCTGAACCTGCAGTTTATCCAGCGTTCCAAACGATATTACAATATGGATCCGGCAAGTATTTATGCATTGCTGATCCCTATGAATTATAAGTTAAAGAAAGAAGAGATCACAGCTCTGGTGGAAGCCCCCTCATATGAAGAGGGCCGGAGAATTTTCCAGAAAACATGGTACGGTAGCAAATATGAGCAGCTTACCGTAGCAAACCTGGAGGAATTCTACAACCATATCCACCGCACGATCCTTGAAAAAGAAGCCCACAGAAACCCCTATTCTGTAGCAATAATCTATTCCTACTTATATAATAAGGAACACGAAGTAAACCGTCTGACCATCGCCATTGAGTGCGTACGTTACGGTGTACAGCATGATGAAGCCATGCGTTATATATGCAATAACTAGGAGGTGAATTTATGATTGAGAAAATGAAGTTCCTGAGCATTACCGGTCCCAAAACTGATATTGACCGAGTGGTAAACACCTACCTTTCCAAATACGAAATCCATCTGGAAAATGCCCTTTCCGAGCTGACCGCAGTAGAGAGTCTTTCTCCGTTTATGGAAATCAATCCTTACAAAGAAGCCCTCACTGTTGCTAACAGCTTTTATGAGGAACTGGCTGATCCGGAGCAGATTTCTGTCAAATCAGCACCAGATACGGAACAGGCTTTAAATACCATTCGTCGGATCCAGTCCGATTATCAGGAACTGAGCAATACCCGTACAGATCTGGAAAGCCAGCTTGCAGCACTGGATGAGTCCCTGCGGGTGATCCGTCCATTTCGAAATATCAACTACAATCTTTCCTCAATACTGAAATTCCAGTTTATACATTTCCGCTTTGGAAGGATTGAAAAAGAATACTATCAAAAATTCGAAAAGTATATTTACGAAAATCTGGACACGATCTTTATCAAATGTGATGAAGATGACCAGTATATCTGGGGTGTTTATTTTGTCCCGGAACATGAGGCTCAGAAAGTCAAGGCTGTCTACTCTTCTATGCACTTTGAGAGAATTTACATGCCGGATACCTATGAAGGTACCGCAAAATCAGCCTTCGAACAGCTGACTCAGAAGCGCAACCGTACAGCCGCTGATCTGGCATCTGCAGACCAGAAAAAAGCTGATTTTCTTCTCCGAAACAGGGAAGATATCGTGGCATCCCGCAACGCTATTGCACAGCTTTCCGGTAATTTTGATGTGCGAAGACTTGCAGCATGTACTCACGGTGACAAAGATGTTTTCTATATCTTATGTGGATGGATGACTGAGAAAGATGCGCATTCTTTCCAGGCAGATATCAAAGATGACAGCCGTATCTTCTGTATTATTGACGGTGAAGAGGATGAACATCTGAAACCTGGCGTACATCAGCAGCCGCCCACCAAATTGAAGAATCCGAAACTGTTTAAACCTTTTGAAATGTATATCAAAATGTATGGTCTTCCGGCCTACAATGAAATGGATCCCACATGGTTTGTAGCACTGACTTATTCTTTCATTTTCGGTGCAATGTTCGGTGATGTTGGACAGGGATTACTGCTCTTTATCGGCGGTTTCCTGCTTTATAAATTTAAGCATATCACACTGGCAGGCATTATCAGCTGCGCAGGTGTATTTTCCACATTCTTTGGATTTATGTTCGGAAGTATCTTCGGATTTGAAGATGTGATACCTGCTTTGTGGCTCCGTCCAATGAACAATATGATGACTGTTCCGTTTATCGGAAAGCTGAATACTGTATTTATCATTGCCATTGGTTTTGGTATGGGAATTATCCTTTTATGTATGGTATTTAACATTCTGAATGCATGGAAGGCCGGAGATATTGAACATATCTGGTTCGATACAAACTCCGTGGCAGGTCTGGTATTCTACGGATCAGCCGTGATTTCCATTGCACTGATCCTGACAGGGCACACACTTCCGGGAGGAATCGTATTGTTTATCATGTTCGGCGTGCCGCTGATCCTGATTTTCCTGAAAGAGCCGCTTACGGCACTTATTGAGAAGAAATCAAAAGTTATGCCGAAAGAAAAAGGAATGTTCATTGTTCAGGGACTTTTCGAGATGTTTGAAGTCCTGTTAAGCTACTTCTCCAATACCCTTTCCTTCGTCCGTATCGGAGCTTTCGCAGTCAGCCATGCAGCGATGATGGAAGTCGTTCTCATGCTTGCAGGCGCAGAAAGCGGAAACCTGAACTGGATAGTAGTAGTTCTGGGAAACCTTTTTGTATGTGGTATGGAGGGCCTGATCGTCGGTATCCAGGTGCTTCGTCTGGAATATTATGAAATGTTCAGCCGCTTCTACAAAGGTACAGGACGTAAATTTGAGCCGTTCCGCTCTGTAAAATAGACAGAAAGATCATCAGAAATTATACTATTTTCATTTATATATCATCCTCGGGAAACCCATATCTGTCGGTCAGCCAGATATTCAAAGCCGAATAAATATGATATATATGAACAGCAAAATCAAGAACTAAGAGGAGATTTAATTATGACAACAATCGCACAGATCATTTTAGCAATCGCACTGGTACTCAGCATCATTCTTCCATTTGGCTACTATCTCATCGGTGAAAAAAACCGCGGACGTTACAAAACAGCTCTCGGTGTAAACGCATTCTTCTTCTTTGGAACCATGCTTATCGCCATTGCAGTTATGTTCACAGGTGCTTCTTCCGTACAGGCCGCTGCAGGCTCTGAAGGCACACTTGCAACAGGTATGGGTTATATCGCAGCAGCTCTTGTAACCGGACTTTCCTGTATCGGTGGTGGTATTGCCGTTGCCAGTGCGGCAAGCGCAGCCTTAGGTGCTATCAGCGAGGATCAGAGTATCCTTGGTAAATCCCTTATTTTCGTAGGTCTTGCAGAAGGTGTTGCCCTTTATGGACTGATCATCTCCTTCATGATCCTGGGACAGTTATAAGATGCAGATGTTTTTGATCAGCGACAATATCGATACCTACACAGGGATGAGACTGGCAGGTGTGGAGGGCGTGGTCGTACACACACATGATGAATTAAAAGATGCTTTACAGAAAGCTATTTCCAATAAAGAAATCGGAATCATACTCCTGACCGAGAAATTCGGCCGGGAGTTTCCCGAAATTATAGATGATGTAAAGCTTCATCACAAGACCCCTCTGATCATCGAAATTCCCGACAGGCACGGTACTGGCCGCAAACCGGATTTTATCACTTCATATGTGAATGAAGCTATTGGTTTAAAACTGTAAAACAGTTACCAATAGTAAATCTAATGTTACTGTTCACACACCACTATCTCGAGACATACAAGCCAAAATCCCATTGCCGCAGGCAATCTGGAATGAATTTTGGCTACGTTACTGTGAACGGAGTGAACAGTAACAATCTAAATATTACAGGCAGGTGTTAACATGACAATTGATGAAAAACTCAGCCATTTTTATGATATCACTGTAGAGGAAGCCCACGAAAAAGCTGCCGCCATTCTCGATGAGCATAAAGCGGCTCTGGAGAAAATGGCAGAAGAACACAAAACTCTCAGTGAAGAAAACGCCCAGACACAGATCAAAGCGGAAACTGCCAGCGCCCGACGTGAAATAAACAAGGCTCTCTCCGCAGAACAGCTCACGATCAAGCGTGACTGGACCAGAAAACAAAACGAATTAAAAGAGAAAATTTTCTCCGAAGTAAAAGGACTTCTGGAATCCTTTACCAAAACTCCGGAGTATGAGAACTATTTAACTGCTAAGATCAAAGAAGCTCTGGATTTCGCGGGAAATGATGAGATTACCATCTATCTCTCTCCGGAGGACAGATCTCTTGCAGAGAAACTTCAGCATACAACAGGTACTGCTATCCAGCTTGCAAAGGACTCTTTTCTTGGCGGTATCCGCGCTACGATTCCTCAGAAAAACATCCTGATCGATCACTCTTTTGCAGGAAATTTTGAGGCAGCATACAAAGAATTCAAGTTTGACGGAGGACCAGAACATGAGTAATACAGGTATTATCTACGGTGTCAACGGC
>ERZ857965.1117-NODE-1117-length-29585-cov-6.719201_pt1 | contig 29585 bp, 26 predicted proteins | sample MGYA00519758_ERZ857965 | MGnify/ENA primary metagenome ERZ857965 (study PRJEB31778, sample SAMEA3449381) | human gut metagenome | biome: human gut; feature: human-associated habitat; material: faeces | place: United Kingdom | collected 2010/2012 ... | reverse complement strand
TTTGAATAACGCTCCTGTGCGGAAACAGTTCAAAGCTTTGGAACACCATACCAAGCCGCGCCCTGCACGCCGCAAGCTCCGCCTTACCCGCATAGTGCCCGTCCTTGCAGGCATACAGCCCATCGTATTCCACCGCGCCGCTGTCCGCGCGCTCAAGCAGAGCGCAAATGCGCAGCAGCGTGGATTTGCCCTCTCCGGATGGGCCTATAAGCGCAAGCGTTTCTCCCCGTTCAAGGCTTAATGACACCGAATCGAGCACCTTGCGGCTGCCGAAGCTTTTGCTAACGTTTTCTATGTTTAATATTCCCATTGCATCACCTGTAATAATCCAGCCGCTTTTCGGCCCGCCCCATAATAAACGCCACTATCGCGTTAAACACATAGTAGAACACCGCCGCGGCTATCAGCGGCGCCATGCTGCGCTGCGCGCTGGATATTTGCTTTGCAAGGGTGAACATTTCCATCACGCCTATAGCAAACGCCAGCGAAGTATCCTTTATAAGCGTTATAAACTCGTTTGCCATAGGCGGAAGTATATGCTTTATCACCTGCGGCAGCACTATGCGGAAAAACGCCTGCGCATTGGTATATCCCAGCACGGCTGCGGCTTCGCGCTGTCCCTTAGGTACGGCGGCTATGCCCGCGCGGTATATCTCCGCAAAATACGCGGCATAGTTCAGCACAAACGCTATTATAACGGCATAGAACCTGTATCCGTCGCTTATCCTTATCCTGAAAAGGTACCATGGCCCGAAATACACCGCAATAAGCTGCAGCATAAGCGGCGTTCCGCGCATAAACGATATATACGCGCCCGTTAGCAGGCGCGCTATCTTGCTCTTTCCCCCGCGGGCAAGCGCAAGGGGCAGCGCGAGCGGCACCGCCCCAATAAGCGTAAGCGCGTATATAAGCACGCTTGTCAGCATCCCTTGCCCAAGTTGGGCTATCATATCCTGTATACTCATTCGCCCAGTATGCAAACGTTGTAGCCGAACCAGTTTTCGCTTATTTTGGCAAACGTGCCGTCCGCCGCCATCTTATCAAGCTCGGCTTGGACCTTGTCCCTCAGCTCGGTATTGCCAAGATAGAAACCTATCGCGTACTGTTCGGACTGTATGGCTTCGTCAAGTATGGTATACTCGCTTTCCTTGCCCTGAATCTGGTATTTTGCAACGCCTATGTCCATTGCTATCGCGTCCGCCGCGCCGCTTTCAAGCTCCATAAACGCCGTGTTATAATCCTGAAGCTGCACAAGCTGCTTAAACGATGCAAGCAGTTCTGCGTTTTCTTCGCCCTCAAGCGCCTTCAGCGCGCTGCTTTCCTTTTGCACGGCAACGGTTTTGCCCGCAAGGCCCGCCTTATCGGTTATGCCGCTGTCGCTCTTCACAATAAATACCTGCGAATTATCCATATACGCATCGGACCATGTATAAAGCTCCTCGCGCCCGTTCATAGTGAAGCCGTTCCATATGCAGTCTATCGCGCCGCTTTCAAGTTCAAAATCCTTCGAATCCCAGTTTATGGGAATAAGCTGCAATCCCCATCCGAGCCGCGAACAAAGCTCCTTGGCCATGTCTATATCAAATCCGGCATATTCGCCATTTTCGTCAAGATAGCCGTAAGGCGGGAACTCAGAGTCAAAGCCAAGCTTCAGCGTAAAATCAGCTTCGGTATTCGCTGTCTCCGCGGGTGCCGTGGCATCGGCGCCGGCAGTTAGCACGGGCACGGATGCATCATTCGCGCAGCCGAAAAGCAGCGCGAGCATCGCCGCCGCAAGCACGGCGCAAAGCGTTCTTTTAATGGTAGTCATGTTGTTTATCCTCCACAAAAATGTAATACTGTTTCAGGCGCCTTTTTGGCGCTTCTGTATAGTAACACATCAGTGTGATAAAGTAAAGAAGTTTTTGAAATAATTTTTGCCCCGCTCATCGACGGGGCACTCGGTCAATTTTTCTGGTAAGAATGGGCTATATATTTGTTATTCCATGTATCATCGCGGCAATCGTTATATAAATCGTCCGCTATTTCAAATATAACATCCTTCAGTTCAAGCTTATCCGTATATTTTTGCGGTATTTTGCCAAGGCCGAGATACGCGCCCAGTATGTTCCCGGTGATCGCTCCGGTAGAGTCGCTGTCGCCTTTGTGATTTACGGCGGCAATTATCGCCCGGTCAAAATCGTGTGAATACTTCAGCGCACAGTAAAGCGCAATGGCAAGCGCCTCATCACCTACCCAGCCTTCGCCCAAGGCGTGTATAGCCTCATTGTCATCCACATCCGCCTGTGACAACTCGATGGCCCTGTCTGTCAGTTCAAGCAGCTCGCCTATATGCTCCGCATTAGCAAACTGCCTGCTTATGGCCCGCCGCATATCGAGCACGGCGTCAATCAGAGCTATTCCGTCGTTATGCGCGGCAAGGCTTATAACATGCACCAGCGCTGCAGCCGGAATATAGCCCAGCTCATGCCCGTGCGTCAGCGCGGCAGCTTCCGCGCCAATGCGGTCTATCTCGTCCAAAGGCATGCTGCCCTCTTCAAAGTAAAGCCCTATCGGCGCCACGCGCATCACGCCGCCGCATACAGCAGCCCGTTCGCCGTAAATAGGCTCATCTGCGTATCGTCCGATATCTGTGCAACGCCATTCGTAAGCTCATATTCCGTAATGCCGCTTTCGCCGTAGCGGCTGAATATCATTCCTTCGGAAAGGAATTCAACTGCGTACCCCAGCGCATCGCCTGCCGCGCCGCCTATAAGGCACCCCCTGTATTTATCAATATTCTTCATACTTTATATAAACCGTTGCATAAAAGCTTCGAAAGTATCGTCGTTTTCCTCCGCCCAGTATCGGCTGCAATCCGTGCTGCGGAAAAGCAGACGCTTGTTTATAAGCTCACGCCTAAGCGTAGCCTGATCGCCAAACGTGTGCAGCGAGTTTATAAGCGAATTTATCTCCGGCTCGCTGTATTCGCGGTCCATATCTATCTTATCCGCCAGATACCACAGCGCCATAAGCTTTTTCTTATACTTTGCCGGATAGCTCGTAAGCTGCCCTTTATCATTTATAAATGGTTTCAGCTCCCTTAGCTGTGTATTCATCATGTTTTCGTCAATGTGCTGCATTGTGCGCTCCTTTCTATATTCCGTATTCGATAAGTCAGCGCGCGGTTTCTTCATTTACGTCCTCATATGCCAGCGCGTTATGCTTATAATATCCGTTAGTTATTTTCTTTAGCTGTATTTATAGATGCTATAAGCATTCGGCGAATCGAGCCGCAATCATTATATATGTCAGTTGCCTCTTCGCGGCCAATAATATCAGCTTTTACAAAAAGCTCAAGCCAATACTCTGTTTCATAACATTCTTTTAACGCTATTTGCAGTTTCGCTATAAAATCCGCTTTGCCATGGGCGTAGTTTGCCTCTCTTATGTTCGCTCCAATACTTGTCGCGGCTCTCTCCATTTGGTTTACAAGAGAATAATGCCCTTTTATGCTCTCACACAGTTTTATAATCCTGACCGCAAAATCAGTAGAGCGTATTCTAAGTTTTGAAGCTGCCATAAAATACCCCTTTCTCCTATATACTTTATAACATAATGAACAGCATATTAAAAGTGAAATATTCTTCGAATGTGAAATAATGCCCTACCAGGCATTGTGAAATTTGATGTTTCCCATCAAGTGAAATGAAATAAATCCCCACGCGCCGCAGCGCATTTCACATGGCGAAGCCATATTTCACATGCTTCAGCATATTTCACAAATCCGCAAGGATTTATTTCACTGAAAAAGCAGTCCAAAGGACTGCTTTTTCTGGAGCGGGTAAAGGGACTCGAACCCTCTATCTCAGCTTGGAAGGCTAATGTGTTACCATTACACTATACCCGCATGATATTCTGTTTTTGGTGCGGGCGAAGAGATTTGAACTCATACGCCTGTGCGGCACTGGAACCTAAATCCAGCGCGTCTGCCAATTCCGCCACGCCCGCAATTTGCGCCGCAAATGCAAAAATGGTGACCCGTCGGAGATTCGAACTCCGGACACCTTGATTAAAAGTCAAGTGCTCTACCGACTGAGCTAACGGGTCAATTGGCTGGGGTGGCGGGATTTGAACCTGCGCATACCAGAGTCAAAGTCTGGTGCCTTAACCGCTTGGCTACACCCCAATAACTGGGGGTGAGGTAACGGAAGCGGATAAAGTAGTATTATCCGCTTCCCCTCGAAAAATGGGGTGAGTGGTGGGATTTGAACCCACGACATCCAGAGCCACAATCTGGCGCTCTAGCCACTGAACTACACCCACCATGTAAAGTTATACGACCTCAGGATGCCAACTGCAAAACCATTTAAGCGGCTCAAATAACTTTGCGTTTGGCGCGCCCGCAGGGATTCGAACCCTGGACCTACGGCTTAGAAGGCCGTTGCTCTATCCTGCTGAGCTACAGGCGCATATCCAGATGTCAGTCCCTGGCCCCTTGGCAGCCCATATAGGCATACCGCCGACATCAACGTATTTTATCAGAAACACACAGCTATGTCAAGCATAATGCTGATCTTAAAATGCGGCAACAGAATGAATTAATTATATTTTGATTATTCTGCGCCGGCCGGGGCAGAATATGGCTATGTTGATTTTGTTTATCAGAGCAATAATACTTTATCTTCTTGTGTTTATGGTGATAAGGCTGACCGGCAAGCGGCAGATATCCGACCTTCAGCCCTTTGACCTTATCATAACGCTGCTGGTAGCGGACTTGGCCTCTGTGCCTGCGTCAGATACCAGCATACCCCTTCTTTACGGTATAGTCCCCATACTGGCCCTCTTCCTTATACAGCAGACGATGGCGCTTTGCTCGCTGAAGTTCGAGGGCTTCCGCTATGCCGTGTGCGGCAGGCCCTTACTGATGGTATCAAAGGGTGTGGTGCAGGAGCAATCCCTCAAGGCGGCCAGGTACACCCTAAACGACCTTATGGAGCAGCTTCGCGCAGGGGGCAACTTCGAGCTGTCAACGGTGGAGTACGCCATACTCGAAACAAACGGGCAGCTGTCTGTGCTGTTGAAAGGCCCTTCACAGCCTGTGACGTACGAGGCGCTGTCGCTGGAATCCCCCAAGGCACAGCCTCCCTTTTTGCTGGTGCAGGACGGTAAGATACACAAGGAAGCCCTGCGCCAGTCCGGCTACGACGAAAAATGGCTCAACAGCAGGCTGAAGTCCGCCGGAATAAAAGGACCCGAGCGGCTTTTGTTTGCTTTTTTGTCCGGGAATACGCTGCATGTGCAGTCCAAGGGAAAAGATGGAGGCAGGGTGGCATTTATAGATACAGGAGGAAAAAATGGCTAATAAAAGCGGTTTTCCCATAGTAGCTGCCATAGCTGCGGCCATAGCGGTAGCTATGCTCATATTCCTGTTCACAGTGCCCGGAAATTATCTCAGGGATATGACGGCAAAGCTGCGCGTAATGACTCATGAGGCAGAGCAGGCGGCAGTATTGGGGGATATGGCAACGGCTGCGGAACGCTTGGACGCGATAACGCGGGAATATAACAGCCGCCGCGATAAGATAAAGATGTTTTTCCATCATGACGACCTGGACGAGATGGAAAAAACGCTCATCACCTGCCGGGATCTTGTGGCCATGGGCCAGAGCGACAACCTTATATGCGAGATAGATACCATCTTAGGCATACTGGATCACATGGATGCTGTGGAAACCATAACCATAGCGGAGCTGTTCTAACCTGAACAAAAAGGAAGCAGCAAAAAACTAAACCACCGGCTAACCGGTGGTTTGCATACTTTGCGCTCAATGCAGTCGAGAAGTTCTTCGCCGTTATAATCCCCTTATCCTTACTTCCAGCACCCGGCCGATTATCTCCACGTCGCCGCCGGAGATTATCATGGGCTCGTATTTGGGGTTGGAGGGTATCAGCATCAGCGTGTTATTTAGCCACTTTACCTTGCGCACCAGAACCTCGTCTCCTATGCGCACTATGGCGATATGTCCGCTTTCCACCCGGTTCTGCATGCGTACCAGTACAAGCGCGCCTTCGGGTATGAAGTCGCCTATCATGCAGTCCCCTTCCACTTCCATATAAAAGTAATCCCCCGCAGTGACGTCGCCTGCGGGCAGGGGAATGTATTCGGTGATGTTCTCGTCCGCCAGTATGGGCAGCCCGGCATGAACCCTTCCCACAAGCGGAACGCCGACAGTGTCCGTAACGGGCATGAAAAGGGCGGAACTGCTGCCCCGCTCCTTGAACATGGTAGTCACTGTGTCACGGCCCAGTATGTAGTCTGCAGTTACGTGGAATATGGAGCAGAGCTGCATCAGCGCATCGTTTGGCAGGGGCACCCTGCCGGTCTCATATTTACATATGGCTGCCTTTTGTACGCCCAGCGCCTGTCCCAGCTCATCCTGAGTAAGGCCATGCTGCTTTCTAAGCTCCCGCAGTCTGTTCATTTATACACCGCCTCTCCGATATGTGCAGTCCTGTTTTGTTTAGTGTATCCCATTAAGAAATAAAAATCAAGCCGAATATTTTGTACAAAGTACCACAAATGGTATTGACAGTGTCCGATAAAGATACTATAATGCAATTGTAACCTGATAAGACACTTTTGAGAAAGATGCGGAAAATGATCGTTTCCGATGAAGATATAAACGGAGGTGCGTTATGAATTACTTTGGACTGTTCTTCAGCTTTATGATCCCCGGCGTGGTGATAGGTACTATGGCGGCGTCCGCCGTAAAGGAAGCGGCAGCCAAAAAAGGCAGGCGTCAGGCTATGATGCGGCGCAGAGCCATGCATACCGTCCCCAAGAATAAGCTGTATGTAAGCACCATCGAGGAGCGAAAGGCCGCGTAATACGGCTGAATAGGGCTATCCGGCAACTTCAAAATCAAAGCTTGCCCGTTTTCACGGGCAAAAATCAACTTAATATGCGCCATTTGTAAAAGCTTCGCCCGAATAAGGCGGGGCTTTTGCATTGCCTGACGATTTGCCCAATGTGTAAACTTGCTCCCGGTTTGCTTGTGGGAAATGACAAAGTGAAGTATAATATCCTGGTACACCTAAAGTATAATTGACGAGGTATGTCATAATGGCAAAAAGACGCAGGAGAAGAAGCAGAAACTCAAGGAGAAGGAGAATACGCAACGCCATAAGGATAACGCTCTTTTTCCTTATTGTTGTCGCTATAATAGGCGGAATCATACTGCTGGTCTCAAAGCTTATAAATAAAGGCGGGGAGACGGGCGATATAGGCAGCGATGCGGCGATAGAGCAGCCGGCCGGGCAGGAGGAGGAGAAGCAGGGCTTCTTCGCCAGGCTGTTCAAAAAGAAGGATAAGGAGCAGGACGGCCTGTTCGACGAGGAGGGCAACCCTCTCGCAACCCAGCCGCCGGAGCCTACCCCGACACCGCTGCCGGAGTTCAGCCCCTATTCCGTGGCAGGCACAAGCCCCTCGGATTTTGGCCTTGAAACAAAGATAGAGGTGGACGGCAGCGAGATGGATGCAAGCCAGTATACCGCCGCCGATGTCATAGACTTTGAGGAGGGGTATAAATATACCCAGCTTGAGGGCGTAATAACCTTCCGCGGCAATAACTTCCGCGACAGCCCCTCCTATGGCACGGCAAGCATGACCGAGAAGAAGTTCGACACCTCCCCATGGACCTTCACGGTGGGCAGTATGCAGAAGATGTACGGCTCCGGCTCCTGGTCAGGCTGTGGCTGGACGGGTCAGCCGCTGCTCGTTCGCTGGCCGGAATCCACCAAGCGCATAATGAACATGCGCGACTGGGCCAAGCAGAAGGACGGCCTTGTGGAGGCCATATACGCCACCATGAGCGGCAACATATACTTCTTTGACGTCGAAACGGGGCAGGAGACACGCGACCACATAAGCACCGCCTTCCCCTTCAAGGGCGCGGGTGCGCTGGATCCGAGGGGCTATCCCCTCATGTATGTAGGCTCCGGCGACGACAGCCCGACCGAGGGCAAGGATACCTCCCACGCCTTCATAATAAGCCTCATAGACGGCTCGGTGCTTTATGAGTTCGGCAAGCAGGACTCCTTCAGAATAAGGGGACTTTCCTACTTTGACAGCTCTGCCCTTGTGGACGCCGAGACGGATACCCTTATATACCCCGGCGAAAGCGGAATACTGTACCTTATAAAGCTCAACACAAATTACGACGAAGCCGCAGGGACTATCTCCATAAGCCCGAAGGTGACAAAGTGGCGCTATAAGGGCGCAAAGAACAACACGGACGGCGTAGCCGCAAGCGACGCCTTCTGGCTCGGCATGGAGGACAGCGCCATGATCTGGCGGGGCCACCTGATAATATCCGACAACGGCGGCCACCTCATGTGCATCGACCTTAACACCTTGCAGGTGAAGTGGGTGCAGGATACTCTGGACGACACTAACTGCACAGGCGTACTGACCCTCGAGGGAGAGGACCATCACCCTTACGTGTATATGTCCACCTCCTTCCACCCCAACTGGAGGGCCAGAGATACCCAAACCGCGCCCATACCCATATGGAAGATAGACGCCGTGACAGGCGAGAGGGTATGGACCAACAACGACTACAACTGCCAGACCATTGCAAAGCCCAATCAGGTTTCGGGCGGCGTGCAGGGTTCATTTGCCTCCGGCAAGAACGACCTTGAGGGCCTCATATTCGTGCCGGTATCCATGACAGAGGGCATGAAGGGCGAGCTGGTGGCGCTCAACAAGTCCGACGGCACCGTAAAGTGGCGGTACACCTTCCAGGGGTATCCTTGGAGCTCGCCGGTGCCGGTATACGACCAGAACGGCAAGGGCTACATAATACAATGCACCAAGTCGGGCTACATACACCTTTTCGACGGCCTGACCGGCACGCTGCTGGACGAGATGAACCTGGGCTCCAACGTGGAGGCCTCTCCCGCTGTGTTCGATAATCATATCGTCATAGGCACCAGAGGCGGGCTCATTTACGGCATAAAACTAAAGTAACTGATTTGGAGATGTAATGGGCAGGGTAAACGGAAATATTCAGGGCATAAAGGACACGTTGCTGGAGAGGATAGAGCTGCTGTACGATATGCGTCAGGGGCAGGACGAGTTCGTCTCCCGGGAAATGGTGGCGGAGCTGAGCCAGCTTACGGGTATTCTGGGCCGGGAGATTTCCGTATACATAGGCCGTGACGGCCGCATTGCCGACGTATCCGTGGGCGACAATGCCAAGGTCTCCATGCCCAATATGCGCCTCGTGCGCAACGAGGACAGGCTGTGCGGCGTGCGCTGCATACACACTCACCCCAACGGCGACGGAAGGTTGTCCGGAGTGGATCTGGGCACGCTCCGCAGCATGCGCCTTGACAGCATGGCGGCCATAGGCGTGAGGGAGGAAGGCGAGCCCACATCGGTATACGCCGCATACCTTGGGGAGGCGGACGAGGCGGGGGAGCGCGGCGTGCTGATATACGGCCCCATGCGCCCATACAAGCTGCCCCAGCGGCTGCTGATGAAGGAGATATACCTTGCGGACGACAGGCTGAAGTCAACGACAGTCGAGGCGGAGGGCTCACGGCCGGAGCGGGCGATACTTGTGGGGCTGGAAAACAGCGAGCCCTATGATACCCTTGCGGAGCTTGGCGAGCTTGCGAGGACGGCGGGGGCAAACGTGGTGGGCAGGTTCACCCAGAAGAAGGCCGGCGCGGACAACGCCACATACATAGGCAGCGGCAAGGCGGAGGAGCTTTCCCTGAAGGGGAGCGAGCTGGAGGCGGATCTTTTCATATTCGACGATGAGCTTACCGCCGTGCAGAGCCGCAACCTCGAAGAAATTTTGGGCGCCCGGGTGATAGACCGCACGGCGCTGATACTGGACATATTCGCACAGCGGGCGACCTCCCGGGAGGGCAAGCTTCAGGTGGAGCTTGCACAGCAGAAATACCGGCTGCCGCGGCTGCTGGGTCAGGGAACGGTGCTTTCCCGGCTGGGCGGCGGCATAGGCACACGGGGCCCCGGCGAAAAGAAGCTTGAGATAGACCGGCGACGGATAAAGCGGCGGATATTCGAGCTTAGCGAGGAGCTTAACGAGATTGAAAAGCAGCGGAGCCTAAGACGCGCCCGCCGCGAGAAGAATTCCACCCCTGTCGTGGCACTGGTGGGCTACACCAACGCCGGCAAGTCCACCCTGCTCAACGCCCTGACCGACGCATCGGTGCTGGCGGAGGATATGCTGTTCGCTACGCTCGATCCGGTGGTGCGGCAGGCGGAGCTGCCCAACGGCACCGAAGTGCTGATCTCTGATACCGTGGGCTTCATAAATAAGCTGCCCCACGACCTTGTGGAGGCTTTCCGCTCCACCCTTGAAGAGGCGGCAAACGCAGACATTATACTGCACGTGGTGGATAGGTCTTCACCGTATTACGAGAGCCAGATGGCAGTAGTGGAGGACGTGCTGTCAAAGCTTGGCGCGCTGGATATACCGAGGATAAACGTATACAACAAGTGCGATCTTACCGGGGAGCGAACGCCAAATGACGGCGTGTTCATAAGCGCTGCAAAGGGCACAGGCATAGATAGGCTGCTGGAGCAGATAGAGCGCCGGATAAACAGCGGCAGGCTGGAGGTTGACGTGGTAGTGCCTTACGACAAATACGAGGCCATGAACGTCATACGCGCCGAGGGCCGAATATTGAAGGAGGACCATCAGGGGGACGGCGCTCATCTGAAGATTCAGATAAACGAGACTGCGCTGTGGAAGCTTAAAAGGATGCTGGGAGAAGGATATGGGCAAAACTAAGGTAATAGCCATAGAGGGAATAGACGGAAGCGGCAAAAGCGTGCAGTATAATAAGCTTGCCGAGGCGCTGACGGATAGGGGCTATTCCGTGGAAAAGCGGGAGTATCCCAAGTACGAAAGCTACTTCGGCTCCCATGTAGGCAGCTATCTTTCAGGCGCGGAAGGTGTAAAGGCGGATACGGTGGACGGCAAGAGCATGGCCCTGTGGTTTGCGTTGGACCGCTGGGAGGATATGAGGAGCCACATTGACGGCGAATACGACTATATGATAATAAACCGCTACGTGCTGAGCAACGCGGTATACCAGAGCATACGCGACATAGACCTTCAGCGCCCGGACATAATTGACTGGGTATTCGATCTGGAGTACGGCCACTTCTGCCTGCCAAAAGCCGACATATACCTTTTCTACGACGTTGCGCCTGCACAGGCGGGTGAGAACGTTATGAAAAAGGGCTTCAGAGATTACGTGGGCGGCGAGAAGAAGGACGTATACGAGGAATCCTGCGGCATACAGCAGCGGGCCAGAGCCAAGTACCTTGAAACGGCACAGAGACGCGGCGACGTCGCCGTGATACAGTGCATGGGGGATGAGGGAATGCGCTCCATAGAGGATATAGGGGCGGAAACCATGCGGGTGCTGCGGGAGAGGAATATGATCTAATCGGCGGATATACCGCCTTTTTTCATTGCGGCAAAAAGCGCCCGCCACAGCGCAGCGTCAACGGCTTCCATCTGCGGCAGATGGTGCTTCAGCCGGAAGGCCGAGAGGGCGGAAAGGGTATCGCCAGATAGCTTGCCGTTCATCAGGCAGGAAAAGCCTAACATATTCAGCCCCTGCTGAAGCACGAATACATGAACCCCCATATTTCCCGGGAAAAGTACAGGATACCCCACGGCAAGGGAGGAACGCCCAAGGCTGACCTCGCCCCGTATCCACAGGGGCGATTGGTACTGGGCTTCTACATATGAAAACAGCTTGTGATTTATACAGTACCGGCGTATCTCGTTTTGTACGCCGCAGATATTTTTGCAGGGGCAGAGCAGGGCAAAGTCCCCGGAAAGGCCGGCGAAGCAGGGGGAAAAGGGGGCGAAGGGCTCCCGAAGGGTATGGAAGGAGCTTTTGAGTATCATATCGTAGCGGCTGCAAAGGCGGCGGCAGGCATATAAAAAGCGGCCGTCCGTCCAGAGCGTTCCGCCGCAGCTTTTGCAGCGGCCCATGAGGGCGGGATCGGCCGTGATGAACCTGCCGCTGTATTCATCGTAAACAAAAAGCGTCGCCATGCTTTATCATATGGCGGCGCGTTTGCTTTTGTTAAAGCGTATTTTTGCCTTTAACCCTGAAACTCCACCTGGGGCTGGCCGTTGGGGTCGATGTAGGGGGCGTTGGGGTCGTAGTAGCCGGGGTCCATTGTAGGCTCTGCGTATACGGGGGAGTTGTCGCTGTAATAATAGTAGTTGCCGTCAGCGCCCTGATATATGGTAGGCGTGCGCGGGGGCAGCGATTCGCCGGGGGAAAGCACCTTTGCGGCCTCGGCTTCCTGGTTGGAATCGAATATGAATTCGTGCAGCGCCTTGGCGTTGGCGGGCATATCTGCCAGCACTACCGACTTCCTCTCGTATTTATCGGTTTTGTATGTTTCGTCCGCAGGTATCCTGCAATAGAGCAGACCGCCCGCGCCCATGCCCAGAGCCTTTGTAGCGCAGGAGATTATGCGGTCGTTGGTCATGTTGGTCTCCACCATGGGCAGTATCTTCTCAAGCATTTTATATTGCCTGGATACGTCCGCCTTCATGAACTGGGCGTATATCTGATTGAGCAGCTTGAACTGCCGCTTGGTGCGGTTGAAGTCGCTGTCTATGTGGCGTATGCGCGCATAGCCCAGGGCCTGCTTGCCGGTGAGCTTGACGTTGCCCTCGTTGGCGAATATGAAGCCGTCCCATGTGTCCGCTATGCCGCGCTGCTTGTTGAGGCCGGCTATGCAGTCGTTGGCTTCGCTTATTTCCTCGGCGCTCATGCGCACCGTAACGCCGCCCAGCGCGTCCACTATCTCCTCGAACATATTGAAATCCACCAGCACATATTCGCTGAGGTTGAGATAGAAGTTGTTGTTGAGGGTTTCAAAGAGCAGGTCAAGGCCGCCCTTTACCGCGGCGGAGTTGAGCTTGCCGTAGCCGTGGCCGGGTATGTTCACCAGCATGTCGCGCATTATTGTGGTGAGCTTGAGCCTGTTGTTTACCGTGTCTATGGTGGCTATGAGCATGGCGTCCGTGTTGGAGTCCCCCTTTGTGCCGCGGCGGTCAACGCCTATGAGCAGCACGTTTATGTAGCGCTCGTCCGCAGCGTCAGCCTTCAGCTTTTCTAAGGTTGCCTCGTCCAGCCATGTCTGGTCGTATAGCTCACTCATGGGTATAGGGGTTGGCACCGGGGTAGCCGAGGGCTCCGGCGTAGCGTTGGGGGTGGCCGCGGGTGCGGGGGTGATTATGATGTCCCCGTCGTTCTCTGCGAACACGGTATCCGTGCCGGGGCGGGATATGCTGTTGAGCAGCTTTGCTGCAAGTATCCCTATGGCGGCGGCTGCGGTCACTATGACGCATATAAGTATGATTATGATTTTGCGGCCTTTGCCGTTATTTTTATTTTGCTCCATCTTTTCGGACGCTTCCTTTTGTATAATGTTGTCCGGGACATTATAACCCATAATGCGAAATATAGCAATTTTTGCGAACCGAATTTACAATGCGGTAACTATTGCCATGTTGAAAGCCTTGGGGTATATTATAATATGAATTACTATGCGGCAAGGGAGCAGTATGCTAATGTATGGTGATTTCGCGGGCATGTACGACCCGCTCATGAAGGACGTGGATTACGATTCCTGGGCGGAGTACCTGCTCCGTTTTCTGGGCGCTGAAAAGCTGCGGGTGACGGACTGCGCCTGCGGCACAGGCGAGATAACGCTGCGTCTGGCCAGGGCGGGGCACATCATGACCGGCGTGGACATATCCGGGGACATGCTGAGGATAGCCTCCGAAAAAGCGCGAAGGGCGGCGCTGAAGATACCCTTTGTGGAGCAGGATATGCGCAAGCTCGCGCTGCACCGGCCCCAGGACGCTATAATCTGCGCCTGCGACGGGGTGAACTACCTCGATTCGCTGAAGGCCGCCGAGGAGTTCTTCGAGGCCGCAAACGCCGCGCTGAAGGTGGGCGGCCTGCTGCTTTTCGATATTTCGTCGCAGTACAAGCTGGAAAACATACTGGGCTGCAATACCTTTGCGGAGGACGAGCAGGGCGGGGCGTATATCTGGAAGAACAACTACGACCCGAAAAGCCGGCTCATAGAGATGAATCTGACCTTCTTTGAGCGGCAGGGTGAGCTTTACCGCCGCTTTACCGAGCGGCACATACAGCGGGCCCATGGCGTGGACGAGCTTTTGAGCGCCCTGAACAGGGCGGGCTTTGATGCGGAAGCATACGACTTTGAAACAACGGATCCCGTAAAGCCCGACAGCGAACGGGTGCAGTTTTCAGGAAGGAAAAGGCGATGAAGCCCCTTGAGCTTTACAGAGACGGCGAAAAGGTGGTCTGTGCTTTTACGCTGTACATAGACCCGAGAACCGGGAAGCCTGAGGAGATGCGGCAGCTAATGCTGGACGGCCTCGGGCGCATAGCGGGCTGCTACGGCACGGACAAAGGGCCCGTTGAGATTGAGGTGCGGGTGAATATAGCCGATAAATTCAGCTTGGGCGCGGTGAACGTGCGCATAATAGACGAGACGCCGGTCATACGTAAGTGGTACAGCCCAAGGATAAACGTGAGCCGGGCGTATTACGGCGCGCGCCGCAAGGGCCTCCTGAAGCTATGGCGGTTCATTATGTGCAAGCCGGACGTCTACATAAACCTCGCCGGCAAGGATGTGCAGGACCAAAGGCAGCGGGGGGTGATATGCTCTGTGATACAGCACGAGTTCGGTCATGTGCTGGGATTCAAGGATAAGTACAGGATGAGGAATTTCAAGAAAAAGAACGAGGACGTTGACGACGGGGACATAATGTACCGCGTGGGAGAAGCACAGAAGTTCATGGAATATCATATAAGAAGATTGAGGAGCTGCGCGGATAAGGGCAGGGTACCATTCAGAAACGTGTAGCGACTATATACGGAGGATAACATAATGGGTAGGATAGTAAGGGGCCTTATGGCAAACGATACGGTAAAGCTCATGGCTATTACCGGCAAGGACATATGCGAGACCGCCCGTGAGCTTCACGGCCTGTCAAGGGTGTGCACAGCGGCGCTGGGCCGTTCCCTTCTCATAACCGACATGATGGGGGCGCAGCTCAAGGGCGAAAACGACAGGCTCACCACCATAATCAAAGGCGGAGGCCCGGCGGGCAATATAGTCTGCACCGCGGATAACAGGGGCCACGTAAAGGGCTACATAGAAAACCCCAAGCTGGAGCTGCCGCTAAACGACAGCGGCAAGCTGGACGTTTCTATGGCGGTAGGCTGGTTCGGCGAGCTTACGGTAGTGCGGGATCTCGGGCTGAAGGAGCCCTATGTGGGCAAGAGCAATATGGTGTCCGGCGAAATAGCGGAGGACTTCGCACAGTATTTCACGGTGAGCGAGCAGCAGCCCTCTATGGTATACCTGGGCGTCAGGGTAGACCCCCACGACGGCAAGGTCAGGGCCGGCGGCGGCCTCATAGTGCAGCCCATGCCCTTCTGCCCAGATGACGTAATAGATAACATACAGGACAGGGTGCCGATGGTGAAGATGCTTGCCGGCATGCTGGATGACGGCATAGAGCTGGAGGCTTCGCTGAAGAAGATATTCGACGGAATGGATATTAACTTCACCGAGACCATGGAGACAGGGTTCCGATGCGACTGCACGCGGGAGCGGCTGGAGAGGGTCCTTATATCCCTGGGCCGGGACGAACTCAGTGACATGATAGAGAAGGAGCACGGCGCGGAGCTGACCTGCCACTTTTGCAATAAGAAGTACAGCTTCAGCGAAGCTGAGCTCAAGGGCCTCCTGGAGGAGGCCGGAAAGGCGCAATAGTCAAATGGCGGAAAAATTCAGAACCGAAAAAGGTGGAAAAGTGCTTCAGTTCGCTCAGGACGGAGAGTTTTACTACCGCAGCGGCTCGTCAAAGCTTGAAAAGAACGACCTTACCGGGGCCATAGCGAGCTATCGCATGGCTCTGAAGTTAGACCCCAAAAATTACGATGCAGTGCTGGGCATAGCGGAGATACTCACCGCCATGGGACGCACGGAGGAATCCAACCGGCTGCTTATGGTGAAGTTCCGGGAGGAGGAGAGGCCCGCGGAGGCTTATTTCGGCATGGGCTGCAACTTTTTCGCCCAGAGGGAATACGACCAGGCGCGCATGAGCTTCGATAAATACCTTGATGAGGATCCGGAGGGCGAATTCGCCTACACCGCATACGATATGGCTGAGGCCATAGACGACGGCACCGCCCAGGCCTATCAGGAAGGACCCTTTGCCGTACCCGGGTACACGGAAGCGGAACAGGCAAGGCGGCTCATGGAGAAGGAGGACTTTAAAGGGGCGATAGAGCTGCTGGAAAAAACTGTGGAAGAGCATCCTGAGCTTTCATATGCACGCAACAGCCTCGCCCTGTGCTATTATTGCGTACACGATTACGACAAGGCAACGGATCAGGTGGGTGCGGTGCTTAAGGAAGAACCCCAGAACATACAGGCACACTGCAATCTGGCTATATTCATGAGGGGAGCCAAGGACGACGTTGGCCTGAAGCGGCAGGTCGATTATTTAAAGACTGTCGCCACAGAGGACGCGGACGACCTTAACAGGCTCTGCGTTACATTCATGGATCTTCGCGAGTTCGCCGTAGCGCTGCCAATCGCCAAAAAGCTCTACAATAAAAAAAGCTTCGATCCTGCCGTTATACACAGGCTCGCCCTCTGCGCATATTATACCGGCGAATGGGCCTATGCCCTGAGCTGCTACGATAAACTCATAAAGATCGACGGCGAGGATAGCATAGCCCGCTTTTACAGGGGAATATGCAAGGCGGCGATAATGGGCGCGCCAAAAGCCATGAGCCTCATGCTGAACTATCAGGTGCCTGCGGAGGAAGTCATAGCCAGGATAAAGAAGCTCAACGAGTACATACACATTCCCCGGGAAAAGCTCATGGAGATGTGGAAGGAGGGCGGCGACGTGAGGATGACTGCCAAGTGGGGCCTGACGCTGCCGGATCAGTCGGTAAAGCGGGCCATACTGAGCTTTATCGCCTCCTTCCGAGACGAGACAGCGGAGGAGATACTGCGGGACTTTGCCCTGCGCAAGGAGGAGAGCACGGATCTCAAGCGGGATACCTTTGCAATGCTCAAGGCCATAAACGCCAGGGAGCCGTATCTGAGCTATATCGACGGGGAGCTGGTGGAGAGCCGGGTGAGCCTTATGCCGGTAATGCCAAAGGGCCTGCCCAAAGCTTACGGCGAGGTAATGGAAAACTGTGTGGACTACATGAGAGGGATACGTGACGACAGGTGTATATCCACAGCCGTGAAGCTATGGGGCAAATATGTAAACGGCCTTTCGAGTTACCCGCCGATCTCCAACGGGCAGAAGATGGCACTTGCGGCGGCCCTCGAGTACGAGGCATGCCGCAAGTGTGGCGTGGAGGTCACAAAGCTTGAGCTTTGCAGCAAATACGGAATAAGTATGGTTCGCTTCAACAACGCCATGGGCAAGCTGAACAAAGGAGAAAGCAAGGAATGAGATTCATAGCGACCTGCAAAATAGGCCTGGAGAGCGTAGTATCCCTTGAGCTCAGGCGCCTTGGCATAGAGGTGGAAAAGGTGGAGGACGCGAGGGTGCTGTTCCTCGGGGATTATCAGACTATGGCAAAGGCCTGCCTCTGGCTTAGGACGGCGGAACGAGTGCTCATGGAGGTGGCAAGCTTTGAGGCCAGGAGTTTTGAGGAGCTGTTTCAGGGCGTGAAGGCCGTAAGCTGGCGGGATTACCTCAAAAAGGACAGCTTCATACACGTAAACGGCAAGAGCGCCAAGAGCACGCTGTTCAGCGTATCCGACTGCCAGCGCATAGCAAAGAAGGCCATAGTGGAAAACCTCATGGCCGCGTACCGAACGGAGCGGCTGCCGGAGACAGGCGGAGAGGTGATAATAGAGATAGGCATATTGCGGGACGTGGTTACTGTGGCGCTGGACTGCTGCGGCGCGGGGCTTTCCCGACGGGGCTACCGCACGTATAACGTCGCCGCGCCTATCGCGGAGACCTTGGGGGCGGCAATGCTCCTGCTCTCCCATTATAGGGGCGACAGGCCGCTTATAGACCCCATGTGCGGCAGCGGCACAATGCCCATTGAGGCGGCAATGATCGCCAACAACATGGCTCCCGGCCTGAACCGGCCATTTGCAGCGGAGGAATGGGAATTTGCCGGCGGCAAAAGCCTGTTTGACAGGGCGCGGCAGGAGGCCCGTGAAAGCCGCATAGACGGTCGGCCCGACATACTGGGCAGCGACATTGATGCCCGCAGTATAGATCTCTGTAAAAAGCACGCCAAGAAGGCGGGAGTGATGGTAAACTGGAAGGTAGCGCCGCTGAAGGAGCTTTCTACTGATAAATCCGGCGGCCTTATAGTCTGCAACCCTCCCTATGGTGAGCGCATGATGGAAAAGCGGGAGGCGGAGGCGCTGTACCGGGAAATGCGGCACAAGTTCGACGAGATGGATAACTGGCAGGTGAGCGTTATCACCGCATACCGGGATTTCGAGAGAATATATGGCAAGCGGGCGGACAAGCGCCGCAAGCTGAGCAACGGCGGAATGGTATGCACGATGTACCAATATTTTAAAAGAAATGATTAAATCCTAAAATTATGCTTTACAAATCCGCAATGATGTATTATAATAATCTTCGTTGCAAAAAGGGGCATTAGCTCAGTTGGTAGAGTGCCACACTGGCAGTGTGGATGTCAGCGGTTCGAGTCCGCTATGCTCCACCAAAGCAATCAAATCCGAACCCGATGCCGATAGGTGATGGGTTCGGATTTATTGTTTTTATCAAGGACATTGAAGTTTAGTTTCGGGATAGAATAACATCAAATTCAGGAGGATATACCCATGGAAAAGCTCATAAGCTGCGCGTTCAATATGGATACCGCCTGTGTGGAGCTTCGCTTCACGGACGGGAGCATTTGCTCCATCGACTGCACCGCCGTGGAGAACGAGGTGGCGGACAACCGCTTCCAGCGCTCTGAGCTGGATTACCTCATCTACAACGACCCGCTGGCCTATGCCGACCTCATTTTGAATGGCAACCCGGAAGCATATCTGAACGCCGTCACGGAGTACAAGCCCTACGAAAACTGAATACGCAAAAGGGAGTGCGCCCGGCGCACTCCCTCACTTTTTCATGCCGTCTGTCTGTCGTGTTCTCTTGTGTCTTCAGCGTCTTTCTTTTCATTCCACGCCGCCAGCTCCGCCTGCCCTTCGCCGCTTTCATAATACGCTTGGATCATGGGCAGCAGGCAGCGGGCGATGCGTTCAATGGCGTAATCCGGGATATCCATGCCACTGTTTTTCCGACCGCTGAATGTTGACATCGCTTCGCATCTTCTCCTTTCCGAGAACAGCTGCTCTCTTTTGAAATGAAAAGCAGACACGCTATCAAGCACGGCTTGCGGTGTCTGCGTGGTGTCCTGTATATAAAATTGTGCTTTTATTATAACAGCGGTAAGGCTGCACGTCAATACCACGGGAATGGAGCGGCTGACAGCGTAATTTGGGCAGCGGCTACCGAAATTGTTCTGTGGCTTGCAGATTGGAAAGGGTCGTAGCGCAGCAGCCGCCAGCCGTCAATGGTCAAGATGAACGCTTCGCGCCATTGACTGCCGCCGCCCGCCGCGCTTTTTGGCAGACAAGGCGGGCAAGCACAGCTTGTGCCTGCCCGCCTGTACGGATTCTGAGCTTTCGCTTATGGCTTTGTGAGAATGGCGCGCACATCCGCCATGTTTTAGCCAATGGTGAACGTAACGGCCTTGCCGTCATGGGTGAGGCGGAAGACGCCGTTTGCGGTGAGCCTTGAAATGATGGCAGAGAGCTTTACGGCGGTCTTTGCGCCGTTGGTAACAAAAATGATTTTCTCCACGCCCTGCGCCCTGAGGGCGGTCATGCCGCTCAGGCTGGCAGTCAGCACGGCGAAGTCCTCGTCAACGGTGACGGTCAGCACGCCGTCTTTACGCTCTGCCGTGCAGGCAATGTCCCTGCTGTCCTTGTCGGTCACGCGGTAGAGGGGGGCATCCATGCCGCGCTCCGCCTCAGGCTGCTCGGGCACGGCGGGCTCGGTGGGCTCGATGGGCTCGACCGGCTTCTCCTGCGGGGAAAGGGTGCCGACCGTGGTTTCTTCCGGCTCATCATTTTTCATATCCTTGCCGGGGGCGTAACGCTCGATCTTCCCGTTCGTCGTCAGGCCGGAGGTGTCCGGCTTGACCTCTGCGCCGGGTATCGGGCTGCCGCCCGTGCTTCCTTTGGGGCGGCTGCCGCCGTCGCCGATGCCTGCTCCCGCTCCGTCATAATGGTCTTCATCGCCGCCCTGCACCTTCAGCTTCGTGTCACCGGAAACGGTGATGTCTTTTCCTTTACTCCGCAGACCGCCGCCGATGCCTGCGCCGTTTACGCCGCCGCTGGCATTGACCTCGCCGCCGGAGATGGTGATGTCGCTGCCAGTGCCGCGAGATCCGCCGCCGATGCCTGCGCTGAATCTGCCGCCGGTGGCATTGACCTCGCCACCGGTGATGATAATGTCCTTGCCGATGCCGTATTCGCCGCCGCCGATGCCTGCGCCGTACTTGCCACCGGTGGCATTGACCTCGCCGTCGGTGATGGTGATGTCGCTGCCATTTCCATTGTAGCCGCCGCCGATGCCTGCGCCGCTTGTTCCGCCGGTGGCATTGACTTCGCCGCCGGAGATGGTGATGTCGCTGCCATCTCCCTTGCCGCCGCCGATGCCGGCACCGTATTGGCCGCCGGTGGCCTTGATCTCGCCGCCGGTGATGGTGATGCCGCTGCCAGCTCCCTGATCGCCGCCGCCTATGCCCGCGCCGTATTTGCCGCCCTCGGCGGTCAGCTTGCCGTTTTTGTCCTCGTCCGCAATGGTCAGCTTGCCGCCGTTTTTCTTTTCAAGGCCGGCATGACCCTTACCGCTCTTGAGCGTGTTGTCGCCGTTCAGCTCGATGCTGACATTGCCCTCGCCGGTGGTGGTAACGGCGGCCTTGCCCTCACTGCTCACGTCGATGTTCACATCGGAGAGGGTGACATTTGCGGTCTGATCCTTCTCCGCGTTGATGGTGAGGGTGTTTTCCGTGGAGCTTCCCGTAATGACGGGGGCGCTGTCCGGAACATCGACCTGCGACCCCTGGGTGACCGTCTGCCCGCCGCTTCCGGCGTTTACGGTGATGTCGCCCTTGCTGATGTCCCACTCCGCCGCCAGCGCCGACACGGGCATGCTGGCGAGAAGCAGCAGCGCAAGGAGCGTTGATACGATTTTCCTTTTCTTCATGTGTAAAAGCCTCCTTTGTTGTTCTGATTGATCGCCTCGATTCCTTTTAGTGCTCAGACACAATAATTTTACCTGACAATGCGGAGATTTTCAAGCGCTTGTTCGGACAAAGACCTGCTTTTGTGCATCACAAAAATAAGGCTACAAAAAAGCTTCGTGATTTTTATAACCACGAAGCTTCTTTAATTTGATGTATCAGTCGGTAAGGTCGCTCATGGCGGACAGGCGCTTCTCCTCCATCTTGATCTCCCAATGGATGAGGATGCTCATAGCCGCGTGGAGGAAAATGATCGCACCGAGCACGAGAAGTTCGCTCCACTCGCGCACGATCACCGTGCGCAGCACCTCGCCGCCGAGCTTGAAGCACAGCGCGAGCGCAATGCCCTGCGCCATGGAGAGCCGTGCATGAGGCTGATTTTTACAAAGTCGGACAACGCTCTTCGCGCCGGAAAACAGGAGAATGACCGCTCCCGTTCCCTCCAGAAGAATGATCCCGAACTGCACAAGGTACTTTAATACACTTTCCGCCCAATGAAGTAATTCCACTCTCATTTCACCTTTCTGCTTTACAAAATACGTCTCCCCGGCGGATTGTGCGGACGTACCGCCGGAGAGAATACATATAAAGCATACAGGGAAATAAAGAATTCGTCAAGAACTTGTTAAGTCTTTTTTCTTCTTTTTCGCACGATAATCAGGACGACCGCCGCAGCGGCTGCGGCGCCGCCCGCAATGCCGCCAATGATCCAGCCGGTACGGGAGGTTTCCTGCGCAAGGTACACGATCGATGCGCCGTTGTCCAGCCGGAAAACAATATAGCTGCCGTCTCGGGTGAACGAAAGCGGCGTGAGCGTGCCTTCCGAGAGTGTATAGAGACTCCCGGACGCCGAGGTAAGCATGCGCACGGTGAGGGGCTCGGAATAGCCGGAAACGCGCACCGTGTATGCCGCGAGAATGGACGCCGCATCGATGCCGAGCGTTTCCGCATCCGGCACAAAAGGCACAGCAAGAAGCGTCTGCCCGTCGCGGAAAGTGCCCTCCGCAAGGAACAGCGGCTCGTCCTCGCCGGTCGAGATCGTTGTGACCGGCCGGATATACTCCCCCTCGACGGTCCTGCTGTAGTATACGGCCTCGTTGGGATCAAAATCGTTCCACTGCCAGTACATTCCGTCCTCGTCCGCGACCGAGGGGACCGAGGCGATCTTGCCGCCGAAGGGCACTTCGACCGTCTCCACCGTCACGCCGTCCTTTACAAACGTCACACCGATGCTGCGGAAAAAGTCCGGCGTGTCCGGAAGGGCCGCAAAATCCTCATAGTCCATATAGTCCGACTGACCGGTGAAGCTGAAGCCGTCCACACCGCCGACCGTGGAGTCGGAATAGAGATTTTCGGCGATCGTACCGTCGGCATAGCCCGCCACGGAGCCGCAGAGCTCCGTGCGATTCTCAAAGTGCGGCATGACGCTGCACGAGGAGATGTCCTTGCCGAGCCCGGCAATGCCGCCGACATACCGTTTGCCCGAGAGATTGACGCGCGCGCGGCAATTCCTCACGGCGGCAGAGCTGTGTCCGACGATGCCTCCGGCATACTCCTCCGCCGTTGTCACCTCGCCGAGCGCGGAGCAGCCGACCGCGAGACCGTAATCCATTCGTCCGGCGATACCGCCGGCGCAGGACTTGGAGGCTGCGACGGAAGCACTGTTTTCGCAGGACGAAATGCGCGCAAAAATCTCATATTTCCCGCTGCCGATCAGCGTGGAGGAAATGTTGAGCTGATCCTCTCGGTCAAAGGAGATATCGAGCGACACGTTTCCCGCGATGCCGCCGACATTCGTATCGGCAGCGATGGACGCCGTATTGGCGCACTGCGCGATGAGGCAGAGCGCTTCATCGTCATCGTCGGTGTCGGAAATGTCCTCAAGCTGAACCGAGGCATTGCCGAGACTGTACGCCATGCTCATGATCGCCGAAGAGACGTTCATGAGCTGGGAGAGGACGTTCTGCATATCCTCGATCACGGCGTCGCTCGTAAAGACATCCGTCATCTGGCCGAGAAGACGTACGATCTGCTGAAGATTATCGGAGAGATCGTCCATTGAGCCGCTGCCCGGATCGATCCATCCGCCGGTGGTGTCATCGCCGCTGCCGGCGTCTCCGTTGTCGCTCCCCCTGCCGGTATCTCCGGTATCGCTGCCGCCGTCGCCGCCGGGTGTCGGCCATGGAATGTCGGGATACATTCCGCCGATGATATCGCTGCAGTTTCCGAGCAGCTCAAGGATCTGCTGCATCAGCGCACGGGCTTCGGCCTGTGAATCGCCGAAATCGCCGAGCGTAGTGCGCAGCAGACTCTCCAGCCGGTAAAGCTGGGACTGCACTTCGCCGAGACCTGTGCCGGTAACGTTCCACGAGGTATACGGCTCCACCTGTCCGACGATGCCGCCGACGTCCTTGCGTGCAGTGACCTCTCCGGCGTTTGTGCAGCCAAGAACGCGGCCGCTCTGGCGTCCGGCAATGCCGCCGACGTTATAACCCGTGTGGGGGTATCCCACGTCGCCGTAGTTGTCGCAGTACTTGATAACGGAGGTATTCAGCCCGGCGATACCGCCGAGATCCGTGATATCAATGATGGTTTCCTCGTTCAGAGTGAGCGTGGAAATATCAAACGATTTTTTCTGGTCGGGCTTCTCGACTGCGATATAATCCGTATTAACGCTCATGCGGTTTTCGCACTCGCTGAGCACGCCGCGGTTCTCGCCCGCGATGCCGCCGGCGCGGTGGTAGGCCGAAATGGAGCCGGAAGTTTTACACTCACTCACGAGAGCGCCCTCTTGGTTCAGCCCGACGATGCCGCCCGCCGCGGCCTGCGCGAGAATATCCCCGTCAAAGCGGCAATTTTCGATCGCTCCGTAGTTCACCCCGGCGATACCGCCGATGTTTTCGCCGTTTCCGGTTGCGTGGAGCGTGCCGGAGACCGTGAGATTTTTCACGACGCCGGTTTTCAGCACGATACGGAAAAGCCCCTGTGTTGAGGCGTCGCCGTCAAGGGATATGCCGAGTATACTGTGGCCGCGGCCGTCAAACGTTCCGGCCAGCAGCGGGATGGGCGAAAAATTGCAGCCGGTGAGACTGATGTCGCGCGTGAGCACGATCGTCTTCCCTTCCGACCATGCGTCCGACGTGCACAACGCGGAAAGCTCCGCGAGATCCTCGGCAGAGGATATCTCAACGGTATCCGGGTCGGCGGCGAGTGCCGCGCCGGACACGGAAAGAAGCAGCACCGCGCTCAGCAGCGCTGCGATCCATCGTTTCATTCCACGGCACCTCCCGTCGTCGTTTTTTTCCGAAATGTTGTTTTTTCAATGACCTTGTCGAGCAGCACGATGAGCTGCGGCAAAACGCTCAAAACAAGGATGACCGATATAAGCGCGCCGCGGCCAACGGCGAGACCGATGTGGCCGATGTATACGTCCGACACGCGGTATGCGATCAGAATGCCTGCAACGGTCATGATGGTGCCGGAGGTCATAACGGTCGGAAAGCTCTCGTTGACCGCCCGCGCCATCGCCTCCTGCGGCGTATGGAGCTTTTTGAGATCCAGATACCGGCTCATGATAACAATGGCATAGTCGATCGTCGCCCCCATCTGAATGGCGGAGACGATCATATTCGTGACGAATGACGCGCGGGTATGTGTCAGGTACGGAAACGTAAAGTTGATCCAGATACTGCCCTGAATGACGAACACGAGGAGCGCCGCGCCCACCACGGAGCGGAAGGTAAAAATCAGGATGATGAAAACAAAGGCGATGGTGAGCAGATTTATGAGCAGCGAATCGCCGTTGAAGGTGTCCGCCAGCTCCTTGGCGCTCGTCACGTCGCCGATGACGAGACACGCTCCTTCACCGTAGCGTCCGTCGGCCAGCGAGCGCAGTGCGTTTACGAGCGCGACGCTCTCGTCACCCTCGATGGGTACGTCCGCCGTGATGACCATACGGTCCCAGTTTTCGCCGCGAAGCTGCGCTTCACCGCGTTCCAGCTCACCGCGGAGGCTGTCCAGTGTCTCCTGCGAATCGGCGTCGAGTGTCACGATGCCCTGATCGATCTTTTCAAAGAGGAAAAGAAACATGTCGATGAGCGGCACGGAATAGGTCTCGGCATTGCCGAAGATCGGCTGATACTGCCCGTTCTCCACGCCGTAGGCGGCATAGAGCATTTCCGCCTCTTCAAAATCGATGTTCAGCAGCATGGAGAACATGCGCGGCGTATAGGAATCCGTCAACACTTTCCCGTCCTCGATCTCGATATTCGCAAGCCCGGTGACGGTCTTCACATTGTCGAGCTCCGCGGCGTCGCGCAGGAACTGCTTTTCGGCTTCGTAGTTTCCGCTCGGAACAAGCACGGCGATCGTCGTGTCGTTCGCAAAGGTGCCGGTGATCTTCCGCGCCGCCGCGCGGCTCTCGGAGTATTTGAGTTCGTCGATCCCCGCGTCGTTGAACGCGTATTCCGTCCGGCTGGAGCACCAGATGGCAAGCGGAAGGATAATAACAAACACCGCGACAAAGCCGAAGCGTGTTTTCATGAGGAACCGTCCCCAGCCGGTGATATCCGGCACATGGGACTTGTGCGTCGTTCTGCGCAGCGGGCGAAAAAAGGAAGCGATCAGTCCCGGCATCAGAAGAAATACCGTGATAAGGCTGCAAAGTATGCCCTTGGAGAGCACCAGACCGAGGTCATAGCCCAGCCGGAACTGCATGAGCATCAGCGCAACAAGACCGGAGATCGTCGTAAGGCTCGAGGAGGAAATTTCAACGATGGATTTGGAAAGCGCTTCGATCAGCGCCTCGCGTTCCGTTGGGAAGCGGTCGATCTCGTCCTGATAGCGATGGGAGAAAATAATGGCATAGTCGATGGCGAGCGCGAGCTGCAAAATAACGGCAATGGAATTGGTGATGGAGGATATCTCGCCCAGCCAGAAGTTTGTGCCCATATTGAGCAGCGCCGCAACAGAAAAGACGATAAGAAAAATGACGACCTCGAAATAGCTGCGCGACGTAAAGAGCAGCACCGCCATGATGACCACCGCCGCCAGCGCCACGACGCCGACCATCTGCTGCGCGATCTCCCCAAGGAGGTCCGCGCCGATGTCCGAGGAGGTATATGTATCAAAGCCTGCTGTGAGTGAACGGATCTCATTCATCGCCGCAATGACGTTTTCATCGTCGCTTGTGCCGTCAAAGGAGATCGTGAGCAGCGCTGCGGAATCCACAAAATGCGCCGGAGAATTATCAAACGTCACGCCGGTCACGTGCTCGAGCGTCTCGATCTTCTCCGCAGCGGCACTCGCGCGCTCATAGGTCGTATTGGCAAGCATAACGTTGGCGCTTGCATACGTCGTGAACTCATTCTCCATGATCGTGAGCCCGCGGCGGGTATCGGTATCCGGCGGAAGGAACGAGGTTATATCGTTATTCACATGCACGCGGCTGATGGAAAGCGCGCAGTAAACGCACGCGGCCAGAAACGCGATCATGATGATCACGCGCTTATCCACGATCTGCCGCGATATTTTTTTCAGAATGTTGTTCTCCAAAAGAGGTCCCCCAGGCTCGGTTAAAGTCGCTTTCAGATTATCCGACTTTGCGGAAAAAAGCAATATTTTCGAATAATACTATACAAAACAATTATAAGAAAATTATGAGAAGAGTCTTAAAGTTTTAAAATAAGCAGCAGGACAAACTGCGCCTGAAGCAAAGACGGCAAGCCTCCGCATGAGTTCTCATGCGGAGGTTATGCATCGTTATCGCTTCGTCTTTTGGCAGATATACAGCAGATGGTTGGACCCGCCCAAAAGCTCCCGCTTTTCGGCAAACGCAAGATGCCACTTAACAAACGCATCAAAATTCTCGTCCGAAATAAAGAAATCCGGACGTTTCTCCAGCGCCTCCAGCGGACCGTCCATGGCAGCGGTTGTGACGCGCTCTACCGGTTTTTCATCGAACAGACGCTCAAACTCGCATACATCGTAACCGGTGAACAGCTGTTCCTGAAAGTGCCTTACCTTGAAATCCTTCGTGAAGTTTTCTTCCTGATAAGGCGCCCAGCTGCCGTAGAGGGCATTGGAGTACATAAGGGCGTATATCGAAAGAAACGCGAAATGGAGCGTGCCGCCCGGCTTCGTGACCCGGATCGCCTCGTCAATTGCCCGGTTCACGTCTTCCGGAGCAAACAGATGATACATGGGGCCGAGAACAAGGGTCATATCAAAGGAGCCATCGTCAAACAGACAAAGATCCGTAGCATCGCCTTGATAGGAACGGATCAAATCAAGCCCGCAGCTATTTTCTCTAAGAGCGGCAAGGTTGCTTTCAACAAATTCCACCGCGGTCACATCGAAACCTTCTTTAGCCAACGCAATGGAATACCGACCAGTCCCCGCGCCGACCTCCAAAACCCTGGCTCCGGGGTTCAAATAGCGGTGGATGTAGGCCATCGTGATCGCGTACTCGAGCTGACCGTGCCTGCTTTTCTCCAGCCGGCCGTTCTCGTCGCTCCGGTCGTAGAACTCGGTTATCATTTCTTTTCTCGTGCTCATACTTTTCTCTCCATGAAAAGGGGCTGCTGTTATGTTTCAGCGGATCATCTTTTCAAATTCATCCTCCGTGATAACAGGGATGCCGAGCGTACGCGCCTTGTCCAGCTTGCTCCCGGCGGCCTCCCCCGCGAGGACGTACGAGGTTTTTTTGGAGACCGAGGATGACGCCTTGCCGCCAAAGGATTCAACGATAGCGCTCGCCTCGTCGCGCGTATACTTCGTGAGCGTGCCGGTAAGAACGAACGTTTTGCCAAGAAAGCGGTTGTCACGGCGCTCCTCGCGGCTGAGCATGTTGACGCCTGCCTCGCGCAGCATGCGGAGCTGATGCTGCGTCTGCGGGTTCTGCGCCCAGGAGACAACGCTCTCGGCGGTGATGGGGCCGATATCGTCCACGGCAGTCAGCTCCAGCGGCGTGGCATTTTCGATGGCGTCCATGGAGCCGAACGTGCGCGCAAGCACCTTGGCCGCCTTCTGCCCCACCTGCCGGATACCGAACGCGCACAGAAGGCGGGAAAGATCCCGCTGCTTGCTCTTCTCGATCTCGTCCATGAGGTTTTCCGCAGACTTTTTTCCCATCGATATAAATATCGTTGACCCACTTGATTTCCGCTTGCTGCCCGGTGAGTGCCCGGATGGCGCGACACACGCCCACCGCCGCCGCGGTAGTGATGAGCAGCGCTTTTTCGATATCCGCCCGGGGACGCATAATGATTGTAAGATAGATACCCGTCCCCTCCGGAGATTCAAAGCTCCTGCCCAGGCGTCCCCTTCCCGAGGTCTGACGCTCCGCAGCTATGACAGTACCGTGAGCCGCGCCTTTCAGCGCCATTTCCTTCGCCACATTATTTGTGGAATCCACCGCGCTGCGAACGATAATCTGGTCCGCGTTTCCATGTCTGAGATAACGGGCGATCCCTGCCGATGACAAAATATCGCTGCCGGCGCTGAGCCGATAACCTCTGCCCGTCACTGCCGTAATTTCATGTCCTTCTTCCTGCAGGCGTTTGATCGCTTTCCAGACAGCGGCCCGCGACACGCCGAAGAGCTCCGCTAACTGCTCGCCGGACACATATGAATCTTTATGTTCTTCCAGATACCCCAGCACTTTGTCTCTGAGATTCATTTTTCAATGCTCCCTTCCTCTTCTTTCACGGAAATCCGCGCATCTTCTGCCGGCACTCCAGACTCCGCGCCGCCCAGGTCCCCGATAGATTCCGGTTCCTTGAACTCCGGCATATCGCTGCGGTATTCCGCCGCTTCCAGATCGGTAATATTATTCAGCGTTTTCCGAATCGCTCTGGTGCGGACCCCCACCAGTTTGTCCAGCTCTGCGTTAGCCTGATTCAGACGCTGCTGAGCTGCTTTCAGAACTGTTTCAAATTTTTCAAATTCAGCCCTGACAGAGTTCAATACCTTCCACACTTCCCCGCTGCGTTTCTGAATCGCAAAAGAACGGAAACCCATCTGAAGGCTGTTGAGCATGGCGGCCATGGTGCTCGGTCCCGCAATATTCACGTTATATTCCCGCTGCAGCACTTCCACCATTCCCCGGTTTACAACTTCTGCATACAGCCCCTCAAAAGGAAGAAACATGACAGCAAATTCCG
>ERZ857965.1099-NODE-1099-length-30066-cov-4.675852_pt1 | contig 30066 bp, 26 predicted proteins | sample MGYA00519758_ERZ857965 | MGnify/ENA primary metagenome ERZ857965 (study PRJEB31778, sample SAMEA3449381) | human gut metagenome | biome: human gut; feature: human-associated habitat; material: faeces | place: United Kingdom | collected 2010/2012 ... | reverse complement strand
GCGATGATTATACAGAAGACTGGTATCCCGAAGAGGAGCAGGAACGCGACCGCCGAAATATGGTTATTTCCTCCTATAAGGACAACAATGAAATGGAACGGCTGCTCATGATGCTTTAAGAGAAAACGAGAAGGGGAGATGAGGATGAGCGAAATCTTCGTGGCGGGAGATATCCATGGAAACTATCAAGGATTGATGGAATCTCTCAATGCAGCAGGCTGGCAGGAAGGCGATACCATCATCTGCGTGGGAGATGTCACCGACCGTGGAAAAGATAATGCCAGAACGGTGTCTTTTCTGCAAGAGCATGAATGTGATGTGAGATTGGTTCAGGGCAACCATGAGCTTCAACACAGGAAGATGCTTCAGTACTATCATGTGTTAATCAAAGTCCCCCAAATTCGGTTGTTTGCGGCAGGAATATTCAGAACATACAAGGAAGGATATACTTATCCCAAAACAAAAGAAGAACTCAAAGAGTATGAGTGCAGTGCTGATAAACGAATCGAAATTATTCGGGGGAAGCCAAAGACTTTCTATGCATTCGTTCGTGCCTTTATCACCTATACGATAGCATGGGAAGACGATAGCCTTTGGAAGATTATTCTGTACTTGCTGGAAGTGATGTGCGGCAATCCCTATGATGCCGAAAGAACTATATACGAGTATCTCTCCTGTACAAGGAAACAAAGAGCATTATTTGAATGGCTTTGGAATCAGACGGTTACGGAGGTTAATATAGATTATACAGAGCCATATAGATATCAGCATATAGTGATTACGCATAACAATCCTTTTGGAAGATATTACAGTTACGACCTGGATGAGTTACGACCTGGACACGATAAGACGCTCTATATCTTTGGACACATCCCGCATTCCGAAATTGTGAGATTCGACAGGGATTGTTCCGGATGCACTTATCTGGACATTGACACATCTCCGAACTCGGTTGGCGTCATTAAGCTGAGCGATTATCTCTAAGAAAGCATAAGCACCATAGGGGCACAGAGCCTCTGTGGTGCTTTTTCTTTTTGCATGGGTAAAGTTTCCTTGCTCATACGAAAACGATGCGCAGGTAAGGGCTTTCTGACGGCTGTGAGGAGGTAGAGCAATCAGTCCAAAGTCTGGTTTCATAATGTTCATCAGAACGGATGGCCTGGTCAAAACGAATCTATGCCAAGGCATACAGATTTCTCAGCAGAGCGCAGTCGTCCCAATAAGATAGGTTCAGAACGTCTGCAGGGCCTTGTGACAACTGCCAGCTTGTCTTTTTGGCTACCCGGTTGTCTCAGCAAACTCTCCTGTAACTAAAACCAGAGACTTGGCTATTCGGCTTTGATAAAAGCAGTTCACAAAGCGGACTTCCCATTGTATAATAGTGACATACATTTGAGTTTCGCAGGACTGATATCAGGTGGAGCAGATGGGCAAGAATCGGATGAGCCGCAGGGAAGCGTGAGCAAGGAAAATCACAAAGACCACAAATATAATCTTGGCAGAACGGAAAAATACCGATATCATTCAAGGAGGGAGGAATGTGACATGGAACAAACGATTGACACAGAGACAGAGGAGCTCTCAAAGCGGGAAAAGTATCGTGAACGGCGCGGTGAGGAGTATGATGTTGTCTCAAAAGTCGCTTTCCTTATTGGCGTGCCAGACTCTCACTGGAAGAGCCAGTATACGGGTTTGGATTCAGATATTTATGAGCAACTCAGCGATAACCGAGATGCTCGCATCATCCGAAACCTCTGTGGCTTACGAACCGAGATAGAGCGCAACTTCAAGCACTTTTCAATGTTAATTCTGATGGAGCTCAAGAACCTGCATACGATTCCTCAGACACAAGGCATGGTTAATCAGCTTCGAAAAGATGGAATCGATATCATAAAAGCGAATCCAAAGCTGGAAGAATACCTGCCAAAAATCAACACTCTCTTACAGCAGCATATCGATGCTTGCAAGTCTCTGTTTCCAATCTGGGTCAACTGGGAGTTCGTGCGGCAGCTGTTTATCATCCCTGGCGGCAACAGCACAAAGAAGTCCAAGGAAGTCTTCGAGTATTATATGGAGAACCTCGAACGCTATCCGTATCGCATGTTCATTAACTGGCGCTGGAGCAAAGATGAGGAAGGAAATCTTCTTTATAATGACGAAAAGTTTCTGAGCAGACTTTATCAGCAGAATGGTGAGGTATTCACCGGCTACTCCAATGTCAGAGGAGAAGGAAGAGAAACCAAGAGAAACATTTATGGATTTGTGGATGCCAGCGAACAGACGGTTGCTCTCGTTGACTGCGAAAACTGTGACCCGCTGAAACTGTGTGCGGCTCTTCAAAGTATGCAGCCGGAAACGCTTGCTAAAATCACAAAAATCATTTTGTACAATGATGTTAATGCTTCTTCTGCCTGGAATCTGCTTCAGAAACACACAAGGGCGGTTATTGAACATCAAATGTCAGAACGAGTCCTTACCGGGAAAAGCCTTGTGGATGTGATGCTGGTGGCGGGGTGCTGCAAGGAGCACTATGTCAACAAGGTGGACAGTTTCCTGCTGTTTTCATCGGATTCCGACTATTGGGGGCTTATCAGCTCGGTGTCCACTGCCAAATTTCTCGTGATGGTTGAGCAAAATAAAGTCAGCAGCGAAATTGTACAGAAAATGATTGACAGTGATATTCCCTTTTGCTATCTGGACCAGTTTTGCCAAGGTGGGCAATCTCACAAAATGAAGGTCGATGCACTGCTCAGTGAATGCCAGCGCTTTGTCGGCAGGCACTTTGAAAGCTTCAATGTCAAGGAAATGATGAATGTAGCTTATCTACAAACCCGCATCGAGCTTTCGAAGGCTGAGGAAAAACAGTTTTATGAACGATATATCAAAACCATGCGCATCAAGATTTCAGCGGATGGTTCCGTAAATATTGAGTTCGGAAGCTGAAGACGATGCACAATGATAGCAAGGAGGGTAAATATCAAGTGATACCGATTGTATGTGTCGATGACCGATTCGGCATGGCGTTCAACAAACGGCGCTGCAGCTCGGATGTGGCCATCCTCAAAGATATTCTTGGCAGAACGGATAATGCCAAGCTATGGACCGACTCGTACTCTGCAAAACTGTTTTCACCTGAATCTGAGATTCTAGTGGATGACAGGGCTTTTGAGAAAGCCGAGGCAGGGGAATATGTGTTTTGCGAGCGAGTAGACCCAGGAAAATATCAGGATAGAATCGAGAAAGTCCTTGTGTATTTCTGGAACCGGAATGCCAGAGCTGTTCGGTCTTTGTGTTAAGGCCGAAACGAAGAACAAGGTGAAATCCATCGAAATCAGCCTGGAACAAACGGCGGCAGATGAGGTAAAAGACCAATATGCAAATGAGTACGGGATTTGTATACATGATACAAATGAATGGTTGCTCGTTAGTTCAGAGGGCACGATAACTAATAATCGCCGTATTGCACATGTGGGAAGAGTCTCCTTGCAGTACGAACTCAAAGACACGGTGGCGGAGTTCCTCAAGGTATATGATGACCAGAGCGTGTTTTCCCACCCAAAAGGACACTCACCAGATACTGTACAGGATGAGGTTCGAAAGACCTATAGAATAGTCGTGACTCGTGACAGTGGAGACACTTCCGTTCTGGAAGGCTCATTCGATAAGGACGGCCTGCCCGATAACTGGGCGGACTTTGTTGGCAGGCTGAAGGATTTCCTCCAGGGCCAGAGCCTCGGGATGCTGTTCGACTCTCGCGTGTATAGCAAAGTATTGAGAAAGAGCAATGAAGTGGCTTTTTGTGGTGTCGATATCGATGGCGTTGTGAGAACACGCTATTACCGCTGTGGGGACGAAATCTGCGAGGGAGATACGGTCGTGGTCCCGACACCGATGAAGCACACAATGGCCATTGGACGGGTTGTTGAGATTCGGAATTATCCCAAAGACCAGGTTCCAAAAGATATGGCCCGAACACAAGAGATTCTGGGCCTTGCCAAAGAAACAGAATAGGGAAAAGAAAAAAGAGGGGCTTAGAACAGCTTCTCTTTTCTTGTTGCTTTATTCGCCCAAAACCTCTCCGAGCGAAAGGACCGCATTGCGGACACATTCTGGGCAGGGACACAGAACTTTGCCGGTTCCAATGCCTTTCAGGTCCCTGCAGATGGTAGCACCGCATTTACGCTCGAAATTCTGTACAAGCTCTTTGGAAATACGGGGCGTGCCTTTGCCATCTGTGAGAATGCCTGCCACCATGACAGCGCCAATCAGGGCCCCGCAAGTGCTTTCCATACACCCCATACCGGCAGCATATCCCGCCGTCAGCTTCATCAGTGTTTCATCATCGATAGGTAGTTTGTCCTCAAACACCTTGACCACAGACTGTGTGCAGTTGCATTTCCCGGTCGCCTTCAGTTCAGCAGCCACCGCTGCGCGTTCCTCAATACTCATATTTTACACTCCTTTTTCTTTCCAGTATACCACAAAAAGACGGGCACAGGCAAAAAAAGAAAGGAGCCGCCCGAAGGTGACTCCAATAGTTTAGGTTCCTGTTTTAGCCGTGAAAAGCATCAGGCGGCAGACGGGGTATCCGTTGCTGCGTCAAAGAGCAGTGTGCCTTCGCCGTTATAGCTTGCGTCGTTCAGAGCGGCGTAGATGTAGTCAATGAAATAGCCATCATCACCATTGTAGGTGGACTTCATGGAGACAAGATTGCCGTTGTCATCATAGGTATACTGGCACACGATGGAAGGATTGCCATCCTCATCATCGCGTTCAATCAGGTCCCCGTGGTCGTTAAAAACCTGAGTGTACAGATAGTTTTGCTCGCCATTGAGGTAGGAGGTCATTTTCAGGACATTGCCGTTCTCGTCCAGCTCTTTGATGATAACGGTGTCCATATCACTTGCTTTGTCGATTTCACGCATGAAAACCTCATTGCCGTTCTCATCGTACTTATGGACGGTAACAACGCCATCTTCATCATCAGCACTGTAGTGCATCGTCACGGTGCTCAACAGCAGGTCCTCTGCAGCAGCTTCGTCTACATCAGTAGCCTCGGAAGGCGCTTCCTCCGGCGTAGTCTCCTCAACCACAGAACTTTCAGCCGGGGCGGTAGAAGCTGCTTCGGACGAGGAAGCGGCAGGCTTCTGAGTAGCACATCCGGCAAGCATCAGGGCTGTGGCGGTTGCCATGGCAGCGGCAGCGGTCAGGTTTTTGTTTCTCATGTTCTTTCGTTCTCCTTCGTTTGGATAGTTTTTGCACAAATACTTCAATGTAGTATTTGTTGTACAACTCCTATTGTATCTGGCTCGCATATCCCGGCAAGCAAACAAGGATTACAAAATAGTAATTACAAGCCGTCTGCCTTCGGGTGGGCGGCTTTTTTCTTTTGAAAAAATGTTTGACGAAACTTGCGAACGGCATACAATAAGTGTTGTACGACAGATAATAAACCGACATCAACCATTCATAATCTGACAAATTCAGACAGGCACCAATCGGGTGACCTGTCTTTTTTGTTGCAAGACCGCGTAATGCGGAGAAAGTCGAGGAAAGCTATGAACACCATTATGAACACCGCCGAATTCATCCGCGTTACCGACCTCCTGAAGAAGGAGAAAATTGCCAAAAATAGCGTCAACATATTTGCCGCTATGATGGCGATGCGCGAGAACCGCCCCGAAGCAATCTGCGCAGATGGCTTTAAGATGTCTATCCAGGCATCCGAAGACCACTACTGCCAGAAGGACGACGAGGGGAGCTACGTGAGCGTAGAAGTCGGGTTCCCGTCTCCGCCCGAGCCATTGCTCGACGAATATGGTGATGACGGAGCGTACGGCTATGTGCCGCTCACTGTTGTCGATGCCATCATCGCCAAGCACGGTGGAATCCTGCTCGATGAGCAGTAAGCCACTCTATCCAATTCCAGCATGACATTCGGCTGCACGCCGTATGCTCATATATGAAGCAGTTATCGTAAAAATGATAGCTGCTATTTTTATTTTACAAGCCTCGAAAATACGAGGAGAAAGAGAGTTTGCTATGAAAACCGCTATGAACACCAACATCAACACCAACACTACCAATTCCAAGAAAGTTATCCCCGGCATCAATGACGTGGCTACCAAATGCCCTAAGGTCGCTGCCATGTGGAGTGACAAGAACACCTTCTCTCCCAGTAAAGTGGCTGCGGGAAGCAGAAGAAAGTTCACATTTGTTTGCCCAGACTGTGGGCAGGAATTTGAAAGCAAAATCTTTAGTGTTGTTCGTTCGGTAATGAACGGTAACACTGGTTGCCCTGTTTGTGCAGGTAAAAAGATTGTTTCCGGCATCAATGATGTGGCTACTAAGTGCCCTATGGCCGCTGCCATGTGGAGTGACAAGAACGCTTTCACTCCCAGTGAAGCACCTGCAGGAAGCCACAAAAAAGCCATTTTTGTGTGTCCTGATTGCGGACAAGAGTTTGAGTCTTCCATTTGCAATGTCGTCAACTCTTTGATGCATTACCGCACCGGTTGTCCCGTTTGTCGTGGTTTGAAAGTGGTTTCCGGAATCAACGACTTGGCTACTAAGTGCCCTGCAGCAGCCAACATGTGGGGCAGCAAAAACGCTTGCTCTCCAAATGAGGTATCTGCAGGCAACAACAAAATGGCATGGTTTGTCTGTCCCGACTGCAAACAGGAGTTTAAGGCTCCCGTTTGCAATGTCGTCAATTCTTTGTTGCATGACAATACCGGTTGCCCTGTTTGTGCAGGTCGCAAGGCTGTTTCCGGCGTCAACGATTTGGCGACCATGTATCCAAAAGCCGCTGCTATGTGGAGCGGCAAGAACGATTACGCCCCCAGCGAAATTCCTGCTCGTTCGTCCAGACGCGCCATTTTTGTGTGCCCCGATTGCAAACAAGAGTTTGTGACAAGCATCCACAACATGACGCGGGCTATTACGTCCGGTGTTACTTGCTGCCCCAATTGCAGACTGCGGGGGCGTGCCATCAACGCAGCTCGCAAGGACGAGTACGGTTCTCCGAAATCTGTCGGCACTACGATGACGATGAAGGATGGCAGCAAAGCCACCTGCACCGCTTATCATGGTGTCAACAACATCACGGTGGAGTTTGAAGACGGGTTCGTTTTGTACCATGCTCGCTGGAACCAATTTGTCCGTGGTGCTCTTCACCACAGTCAGAAAGCTACTGAAGAATAATAAAAAAGCCATCTAATACGAAGTTGGCTTATAAATGTAGCAGCTATCATCTTCCTGCAATGGGGGATGATGGCTGTTTTTTTATTGCAAGCCTCGAATGTTACGAGGAGAAAAGAGGATAATTATGAATACTTTTGTGAAGGTTATGCATATCAACACCTGCAATTGCGCTGCTTGCGCATCTGTTCCGACTCTTGGCATTGAGATGCCATATGAGGAAGAGAAAAAGAAAACTGCTAAGACCAAAAAAGGACCCAGTAAACTGGTTGTTGGAGAAAACGATTTGGCAACGGCTGCGCCTAAGGTCACCGCAATGCTGAGCGAAAAAGACAAGCAATTTGCGTTTGAAGTTACTGCTGGAAGCCACAGAAAACTCGTTTTTGTTTGCCCTGACTGCAAACAAGAATTTAAGGCTGAAATTAAAAATGTCGTTCATTCTGTAAGCAATGGCACCACCGGCTGTCCTATTTGTGCAGGAAAAAAGATTATCCCTGGCATCAATGACCTTGCAACAAAACGTCCTGAAGTTGCCGCTATGTGGAGTAGCAAAAACAAGATTTCTGCTTCAGAAGTCGCCGCCAGAAGCGGCAAAAGCGCTTTCTTCAAATGCTGTGATTGTGGGCAAGAATTCAAAGCTGATATCAACAACATCGTCCGTTTTGTAATCAATGGTTCCACCGGCTGCCCTGTTTGCAGAGGACTGAAGGTTGTCCCCGGCATCAACGATTTGGCTACCAAGTGTCCAAAAGCCGCTGCTATGTGGAGCAGCAAAAACGAACTTTCCGCTTCGGAAGTCACTGCTGGGAGTAACAAAAAAGCTTTCTTCAAATGTCCGAATTGCAGACAAGAATTCGAATCCGCAATCATTCACGTTACCAATTCTGTAGATAATGGCAATACCAGTTGCCCTGTTTGCGCAGGGAAAAAGATTGTCCCCGGCATTAACGATTTGGCTACCAAGTGTCCAAAAGCCGCTGCTATGTGGAGCAACAAAAACGAGCGTTCCGCTATGGAAGTCACTGCTGGGAGTCAGAGAGATGCTCTCTTTGTATGTCCTGATTGTAAAAAGGAATTCAAAGCAGCAATCTCTAGTGTGGTCAAGTCTGTAAAAAACGGCTTCACTGGTTGTTACGATTGCAGCATGCGGAGAATCAACGCTATCTCCAAGCCGGAGTGGTTTTATACGCGCCCCATGCTGGCATTTGCCAGTGAAAACGGAATTCCTAATCCTTTTTTTGATGCGCGAAACATTTTGGGCAAAAATAGCTTTTTGGGATTGGATTTTGTAGACCACATTCAGAAATTTTGTTCCGAATATAATGGCTTTGCTTGGCATAATGATGAAACGATTGCAAAAGACCGTTTCAAGTTCGAAGCAGCTCACAAAGCAGGATATGCAATGATTCGCGTTTTGGAGCCGGGACTTGAAGTCCTTGACCAGAAATACGACATCGTTATACCCGAAGGATTTAAGCACGGTAATGCGTATGTTCCGGAAATCATGGAAGAAGTTGGTCGTAAAGTCATCCATCTGTTGGAAGAAATTTATGGTCGCAAGGCTTCTCCTGAGATTTGGGCATTGAACAACTTCAAGGAATTCGAGGCTTGGTATGATGCCAACAAGAAGGAGCTTGAAGCTAATGCCAAAAAGCGTGGTCCAAAGGGCAAAACCGCAGTGAAGAAGGCTGCCTGATAGATTACAAGACCTCTGACGTACTCAGTCGTCTTTTTATATAGATAGCACATCCTGCCGTCTGCCCTAACCGGGTGGGCGGCTTTTTTCTTTTGCCAACTACTTGCCATACGTGAACCTCCCCACCTAAACCTTGCGGCTATAGATGGGGCGTGTACCCTTCTTTATTCGTCAATTTCATGCATGAATTACAAAATAGTAACCGTTCCATACAACCGCTGGCGATAACTACCAGCTGTAGTGTATTTGATTGGACTTCCAAATTCTATTTTATTCGCACATATTGCAACTTACGGTTGTATTTGCTATACTAATAACAACCGATAACAACCGACAAGGCGCAAATAACAACTATTAGGTGTTACAGCCGACTGAGGAGGCCAATCATGGCGAGCGAACGAGCGATACTTCACTGTGACATGAACTCTTTTTACGCAAGCTGCGAGGCGGCTTATAACCCAAAGCTGCAGGGAAAGCCGATTGCGGTATGTGGTGACCCGGAAAGGCGAAATGGCATCGTGTTGACTGCCTCGTATCCGGCCAAATGGATGGGCGTGAAAACCGGAATGGCTTTGTGGGAGGCTCAGCAGCATTGCCGCGACATTATCTTTGTTCCGGCTCATTATGATTTATATACACGATACAGCGGATACACCAGAGAGATATTCCTCAGATATTCCGACATGGTCGAGCCGTTTGGCTTAGATGAAGCATGGCTTGATTGTACCGCAAGCCAGTCTCTTTTTGGCAGCGGGCAAAAGATAGCCAAGCAAATCTCCGACGCCGTGAAGGATGAGCTCGGCATCACCTGTTCTATCGGCGTGAGCTGGAATAAAGTCTTTGCAAAGCTCGGGTCCGACTATAAGAAACCGGATGCCACCACCATCATATCAAGGTCAAACTGGAAAGATATCGTATTCCCGCTGCCTGCCACGGACCTTCTGTATGTTGGGTCCAGAACGGGAAAAAAGTTATCAAGCTACTGTATCCATACAATCGGTGATTTGGCGACTGCCAATCCAAACTTTCTGAAAGAAAAACTCGGGAAAATCGGCCCGATGCTTTGGGGATTCGCCAATGGCCTTGACACGGGAGCAGTGGCGAAATACGAGGGAAGGGAAGCTCAGGCACCTATCAAAAGCATTGGCAACAGTTGGACCACACCAAGAGACTTGTTCACGGATGAAGATGTCTGGATAGTTCTCTACCTGCTTTCAGAAAGTGTGGCAGCAAGGCTCAGAGAGAATCATTTCCGATGTCGAGGGGTAGAAGTGAGTCTCCGAGATTCCAGCCTTTTCAGCTTTGAGCGGCAAGTCAAGCTGCCTCAGCCAACGATGCAGGAAAAGGATATTGCGGAGGCAGCTTACCAGCTGTACAAGAAGAACTACCGATGGAGTGAGCATCTTCGCTCAGTTGGCGTGCGTGCCATTGACCTGCGGCCGGATACCGAGCCAAATCAGATATCTTTTGAGTATAGTGCCGAAAAGCAAGAGGAGACTGAACGACTCGAATCCGCAATCGACGGGATACGGAATCGGTTCGGATACTACTCCGTGCAGCGAGCCGTCATGTACAAAGACCGGTTTCTCTCGCATTGCGATGCAAAGGGAGACCACACCATACATCCACACGGATATTTGCAGGGGAGTATCTAATTCATGCCAGAACAAAGAACCAAGAAATATGTCGAGGTCGTCGCCGATTTCTCTCCTGAAGGTATTCTGACCCCTCAGACGGTCATCTGGGACACAGGTCAGAAATTTGACATCACCTGCATCTCAGAAGTATTGCCGCGTAAATACTCAAAGACCGGCGGCGTTGGGGTACGCTATACCTGCCAGATAGGAAGAGCCAAAACATACCTGTACTATGAGGTAGACAAGTGGTTCGTCGAAGCAAAGGAGGGCCACTGTGAATAGCAAATACCGGGAGCAGACCTGCTGCTTTGTCGGGCACAAAGATATTCCGCCAGGAGAACAGCTTAAAATATTGGCAAGGGTAGAGCATCGGCTCATTCCACTCATTCAGCAGGGGGTCACCTATTTTGGCATCGGCGGTTCCTTAGGCTTCGATACCCTCATGGCCGATATGCTGATTTCCCTGAAAGCCGCACATCCCTGTATTCGTATCATTGAGGTTTTACCATTTAAGGGATACCGTTCTAAGTGGAGCTTAGAACAGCAGCGGCACGCTGAGAAGATTGACAAGCAGGTAGACAAAATAGTATATGCTGCAAAAGAATCAAGTAAGGGAGTATACCTTCAAAGAGACCGACATCTAGTCGATTGTTCTGCCTATTGTATCTCCTATTGCACAAGGACTACCGGCGGCACGGCATATACGGTGAAATACGCTCTGGAATATGGTGTGACGGTGTACAACGCTTCGAGTTTCGATGTGAGTGCCTTGCTTCAGGCCCGACCGCTTGGGAAATACGGATGAAAAGGCCCCTGCCAAATACGGCAGAGGCCATTCTATTTTATTTGTCATCAAAAACCGGAAATGCTGCTTGCAGGAGGTCCTCTGGAACAAGAATCGTACTGTCACTATGAATTGTATCAAAAATACTTTTCATTCTATCATCATCAAAGCCACATTTTTGAATCACCCAGATGATGCCGTGAACCTCGACTCCGTTCTTTTCTGCGAGCTTTCGCAAGCGGTTGTCTCCGGTCACTAGAGACCATCCTCTGGTTTTAGCAACAGCATACGCCACGCAGTCATAAAATGACAGTTTGTGATGCAGCTCTCGCGTTTCCACGGCCAAAACGAATTCTTCATCGGTCATGTCTGTGGTTTTTAACCCACAAGTACGAAGCTCATCAGCGTAAGTGGGTGGGTTGAGTACCTCGTCCTCCAACATAGAGCTTTCCATATAGATGTCATCTTCAAGAGCAAGAAAATCCTTATATATGTCCAACTTAAAAGAGTCAACGAGAATATTTGTGTCGGCAAACAGAGTCATGCGCTTTCTCCTTCTGCCCCACAAATAGCTGCAGCTTTAACGGTATCGACATTTAACAGCTCAGCAGCCTTCGATACGCTAATTTCATTATCAGTATAAGCGCGACAGACAATTTGCTCCAACCGAATAGGATGTTCTCTGATATCGGTAGTATCTTGTGGGTATTCCTTGGCATTAAGGATAATATCATAAGTGCGCTGACTAATGATTTCCTCCTGCCTTGCACGAAAAACAATGCACTGCTCAGAAACTCCATATTCATTCTGGACATACACGATTTCCTTAAAACTGATAAACGGTCGTTTGCTACCAACTTCTCGTTTCAAATCTTCGCTGGGCAATAAAAACCGTCCTGCAATATCGTCAATCTGCCGCTCAGTAGCATTGGTAAAGAGCAAATGTGCGAATTCATGTGCAAGGGTAAAGCGCTGACGGCCATAGACCATACTTTCATTTACAGCGATGATAGGGAAGCCCTTATTGGAGAGTCCATTATACCCCGAGAAGTTCTTGGTAGATACACCCATGTCACGCTGTTCGACCAGAACGACATAGATGCCCTTGTTTTCGAGTACGCTGGTAAGATTGCCAACGGGCCCGGTCGGAGCCAGGCCAAGAACGCTGCGCATATAGGAAGCGGACCGGTTTGCATCCTCAAAAACAGGAATTTTCTCTTTGGGTAGAGTGTTGGCGTCACAAACGGTATTGGCGCACAAACAGGCATCGTAATAGCGCTGTGCAGCGTAGCGAATCTGAGCAACGATAGCATCCTGCTGAGATGCGGCTAGATTGTCCGACTTACGGAAAGAGCCATTAAAAACAGTAACTCCCTCATTGTACGCCATGAATTTACCAAGAGTAACATCCAGCGCTTTACAAATTTTCTTGATGGTTGCAATGTCCGGACGGCGTTTACCATTCTCAAAATGGGAAATGCTCATTTTACTGACATCGATTGCGTCAGCCAACCATTGCTGAGTAACGCCTTTTTGAGAACGATAATAGGTGATGTTTTTGCTGATATCCATCGCCTTTCCTCCTTTCTGCTGTTTACATTATACGCTAAAACACTGCACTTGTAAACACTAGGGCTTGCAAAAATTCTCTATAATTTCAATAATTTCTGGCACGATGCAAACTATGAGGGAGATTTCCTGGCGTTTGGAAAAAGCACCCCTATGACTTTGAGCTTTGCCGCACAAAAAGCGAGCCTCCGCTGCTTGGCGGGGGCTCTTCTTGTATTCTCAAAAACGTTGAATTCAATTTCACTGAATTCCGATTCAACATTATTTGGCGTGGCTCAGCTTGGCCCGGCAGCACGATGCCATGGCGGCCGAACACAATGATTCTCCAGAACGGAATTCTCGACGTTCGGTGCGAATCGTATATAATCTAAATTGTAAACACAAAAAAGAGAGGTGAAGAGCCATGAAGGTCTTAGTCATTCCAGATTGCCATTTGAAACCCTGGATGTTTGCGCAGGCAGATACCATCATGAAAAAAGGCATTGCAGACAAAGCTGTCTGTCTCATGGACCTGGCAGATGATTTCGGGGTACATGATGATGCGCAGTATCTGGAGACCTATGAAACCACAATCGCGTTTGCCAAGGAACATCCAGATACTCTCTGGTGCTACGGGAACCATGACCTGAGCTATATGTGGGGAAAGCCGGAAACCGGATATCACCCAGAAAAGCAAGAACTGGTTTGTCAAAAAATCGAAGAACTAAAAAAAGCGCTTCCCCAAAAGCACCAGCTTGCATATATCCACAAAATTGACAAAACACTTTTCATGCACGGCGGCCTTGCAAATCTCTTTGTTCAACTCCGGGTAGCACCACAGAACCGCAAAAATGTTCTCGCGGTTATCAAAGCTATCAACCAGATGGGCTGTGAGACAATGTGGACAGCGGACTCTCCCATTTGGTATCGCCCGCAGCTGTCTCCGAATCAGAACGCAAAACGTTTGTATCGCGGCGGCAAATATCTGCAAGTGGTGGGGCATACGCCAGTCAAAGAAGTGTATCTGGAAGGTGGAGTGCTCTCCTGTGATACTTTCTCGACCTATCGTGACGGGACTCCGTACGGGTCACAGGCTTTTTGTATCGTGGATACCATTACTTTGGAGTTTGAGACAGTTAAAGGCGGATGAGTGCCGATAAAACAAGCGTTGAGAGAAACGGTGCTATATGCTATAATATTTTCAAGTTCAAGAACCACAGCCGATACAATCTCAACGAAGAGCTTGATACCTGCTTGAAACTGCACAGCAATAAAAAGCAAATATCAAATAACAGAAATGCAGCTTAAAGAGAAAGGCTGCCATATAAAATAGCAAGAAACGTTTGCAAAAATAACAATCAGCGCGAAAGGGACGTCCCTTTCCTTACGGAGAAGAACTCCGTAAGGATGGGTTCTGGCTGCTTCCTGCGCTGCGCGGGGGTGGCACATCTGGGCAAACTGATTGACCTGTATTCTTATCCGGTCAGAACGGCAATGCGGTTTCTGCTGGAAGATAAGACGACAGGTGAAAATATAATCTGGGCAACAAATACTTATGAACGATACGGCGATGGCTATCGGCAGGATAATCAAATCACGCCGGAGCTGATTTCCGGGGTATATGCCAATCTTATCCAGCCGCGCATTTTGAAAGCGGAAGAAGAACAGGCGGCAAGAACGAAATCCAAAGCCGAGGTCTTTACGCCCTCTTGGGTCGTCTGCTATATGAACAATAAATGCGATGACGATTGGTTTGGACGCGAGAACGTATTTAATACGCTGAACGGTGAACACTGGGAACCAACGAAAGAGCCTGTTTACTTTGAGAAAGAACGGGATTGGCAGCGGTATGTTGATTCTCGGCGGCTGGAAATCACCTGCGGCGAGGCCCCTTATCTGGTGTCCCGCTACGATGCCGCTACTGGCGAAGAACTGCCGATTGAAAGCAGAATCGGAATTCTCGACAGAAAGCTGCGGGTCGTGAACGAGAACACCGATAACGAGACTGGCTGGCTGAAATGGACGCGGCGGGCGTTTGAAAGCACCTACGGCTATGAATATCAGGGTGACAACCTGCTGGTGGCCCGTATTAACCTGCTGATGACCTTTGTGGACTATATGCAGGAGCGATGGCGGCGGGAGCCGACTGCCAAGGAACTGAACCAGCTTGCCAATGTAATCTGCTGGAATATATGGCAGATGGATGGTCTGAAAGGGACGATTCCGGGCAAAGAACTGTACATATCAGACGACTACGAGCAGCTATCCCTGTTTGCAAGTGACTTTGAGCAGGAAACGCTGTTCGATGAGGCGGCTAAGCAGAATAAAAAGTACGAATGTAAAATCCGTGATTGGCGTGCTATGCGGACAATCACTTACAACAAAATGAAGGGAGAGAAATAACGATATGAAGTTCGATTATGTGACCGGAAATCCTCCGTATCAGCTTGAGACGACCAACGTATCTTTATCTAATGGACAATTAAGAAGCAAGAGTATATTTCATTATTTTCAAATAGAAGCAGACAAGATTGCCAATGAATCAACGGTTTTAATCTATCCGGCAGGCCGTTGGATTCAACGCTCAGGTAAAGGAATGGCAGCGTTTGGCATGGAGCAAATTAACGACCACAAACTTTCTGAAATTTATTTTTATCCGGATTCAAAAGAAGTCTTTCCAAATGCTGCTATTGCAGATGGGGTATCCGTTGTAGTAAAAAATATGAAGAAAGACTCGCCCGGTTTTGATTATGTGTATTGCAAAAACGGAAAAGAAAATCACATTGCGATGGACAATCCGGGCGAAAATATTATTCCGTTAAACCCGCAAGATATATCTATTTCTAAGAAGCTGGAAGTGTTTATTCAAGGAAAACACTTGGAGCCGCTTCATAACAGAGTGCTTCCACAAAAATTATTTGCAATAGAAAGTGACTTCGTAGAAAAGAATAGTGCATGTGTACGTGAAATGACTCCTAGTAGCACAATTGATTATTCACATGAAATCAAACTCTATGCGAATGACAAGGCAGGAAAAGCGGGTAGAACGAAATGGTTTATTGCTGAAAAGAATATCATAAAAACGAATCGACAGTATATAGACCTTTGGAAGGTGGTTGTTTCAAGTGCCAATGCGGGTGGGCAAAAGCGTGATAATCAGTTGGAAATTATCGATGACCATTCAGTATTCGGACGTTCTCGTGTGGCACTTGGCGCATTTAAAACGGAACAGGAAGCGAAGAACTTTTATAATTACATAAATAGCTACATAATCAAATATGCGTTCTTGTTAACTGATGAAGCTTTAACAACGCTTGGACTGAAAGTCCCAGATATTGGAAAATACTCGAACGAAAATGAATATGTGGATTTTAGTTCAGATATTGATTTCCAATTAAAAGAGCTTATTGGGCTAACCGATGAAGAATTTGGCTACGTAAAGCAGCGGGTTAATAATTTAAGAAAAAAGGAGATGGCATAATATGAGCACCAAAATCGTCATCAAAACAACGGACCGCGTTGTTCCGATGATTTATGCCTATACCACTCCTGAGATTGCCCGCCATAACGGTTGGACGAAAATCGGCTACACCGAGCAGGACGTAGACAAGCGTCTGAGTCAGCAGACCCATACTGCCGATGTGGAATACAAAGAAGAATGGCGCGGCAATGCTACATTCGAGGACGGCTCCGGTGATACATTTACCGACAGAGATTTTCACCGCTATCTGCGCAAGCTGAACATTGAGAACGACCCCAAGAACGAATGGTTCCATGTGACGGGACCTGTTTCCCGCAACCACTTCTATGATTTCCGTGCGAATCGCGGTATTTTACAATCGCTGACCGCCGCAACCCCGTATAATCTGCGCGAGGAGCAGGAAGATGCCGTAGAGAAAACGCTGGATTACAGCCGCCTGCATACCAAGGGTGAATACCTCTGGAACGCAAAGCCGCGCTTCGGCAAAACACTTACGGCCTATGAGCTTTGCAAACAGATGGACGCAGACACGGTCCTTATCGTGACGAACCGCCCTGCGATTGCAAACTCGTGGTATTCCGACTACGAGAAGTTCCTCGGTCCCGATTCCGGGTATCTGTTTGTGAGCGATACCAGCTCCCTGCAGGGGAAGCCTTTTGTTGTGAGCCGCAATCAGTATCTGGATATGCTGAACAACGACGACTACAAGTGCATCGAGTTCGTCAGCTTGCAGGACCTCAAAGGCTCCATTTACTTTGGCGGTGAATTTGAAAAGCTGAAAGAAGTCAATGACATTCATTGGGATGTTCTGATTATTGACGAAGCCCACGAGGGCGTAGATACCTACAAGACGGATGTGGCGTTCGACCATATTGACCGCAACTTTACGCTGCATCTGTCCGGCACGCCGTTTAAGGCCATTGCCAGCGAAAAATTCAAAGAGGACGCCATCTATAACTGGACCTATGCCGACGAGCAAAAGAAAAAACGCGATTGGCAGGGCGACCAGAGCGAGCAGAATCCCTATGCCAATCTGCCGCAGCTCAATATGTTCACTTATCAGATGTCCGAGGTCGTTCGAGATGAACTAAAACAAGGAATCGAAATCAACGGCGAAACAGAAGAATGGGCCTTTGACCTGAATGAGTTTTTTGCAGTAAATCAGGCAGGGAACTTTGTGCATGACAGCGCGGTGGACAAGTTTCTTGATGCGCTGACAACGCAAACGAAGTTCCCATTTTCTACCCCAGAACTGCGCGATGAATTAAAGCATACGCTTTGGCTGCTGAACCGTGTGGACAGCGCCAAGGCTCTGGCACGCAAGCTGAACAACCATCCTGTTTTCAAGGATTACAAGGTCGTTGCAGCCGTGGGTGACGGCAGACTGAACGATGATGATTCTGCCAAGAAAGCATTTGACAGCGTTACCGAGGCTATTGCCCAGAACGACAAGACGATTACGCTGTCTGTCGGTCAGCTTACCACGGGCGTTACGATTCCGGAATGGACTGCTGTGCTGATGCTGAGCAGCATCAAGAGTGCATCCCTGTATATGCAGGCGGCGTTCCGTGCGCAGAATCCGTGCTTGTTCCACGACAAAGGCAAGTTCTACCGCAAGGAGAATGCTTATATCTTCGACTTCGACCCTGCGCGAACCCTTATGATTTTTGAGGAGTTCGCAAATGACCTGTATGCCAGCACATCCGACGGGCGCGGAGATACCGAAACCCGCAAAAAGCACATCAAGGAACTGCTGAACTTCTTCCCGGTCATCGGTGAGGATGAAGACAGCGAGATGGTGGAGCTGGATGCCGAAAAGGTGCTTTCTATTCCGCGAAAGATTCGCTCCACAGAAGTTGTGAATCGCGGATTTATGTCCAACTATCTGTTTCAGAATATTTCCAATATCTTCGGCGCTCCGCAGGAGGTCGTGGACATTATTACAAAGTTCACCCCCGTGGACGAGCCGAAAAAGCAGGAAGTCAAGAAAGAAGATTTGGACCGCGTCCATGTGGATGAAAACGGCGATGTCAAAGTAGATGAGGGCTATGTTATCGGTTTGGCTGATGACATTTTTGGCGATAAAATCTATGATACTGTCGGCGAACAGGTCACGCAGGCTATTGATAAAGTCGCCGTTGACAACCAGCCCAAGGATAAGGCGCTGGAAGCGTTGCAGGAGGCTTTCAAGGCGCAGGCTGTTAAACCCATCGTGGCTGCTGCCACCTCCAATTACGGCACGGAAATCAAGGCTTCGGATGCCAAGCGTGTAGAGAAGAAGCTGGGCGAGGATGCGGACCGTTTGGTGGCGCGGACTTACGGCGACTATCGTATCGAAACCAACCAAATCGAAAAAGAACGCCATGAGCAGTTGGCTGCTGCTGCGCCCCACGAACAGGCAAAAATCAATCAGGAATTCGACCAGAAAAAGGCAGAGGCTACTGAAAAGCTGAAAACAGCTTTGAATGATACGGTCAGCAGCTTCGTGGAAGATGCCGCCAAAGAGACTGTCCGCAGCTATGAGACGCAAATCGAGGAACGCAAAAAGAACGATGTGGAAGATACCATTCGCGACCATCTACGCGGTTTTGCCCGCACGATACCGTCATTTCTGATGGCCTATGGCACAGAGGATACCACTCTTGCCAACTTCGACCAAATCGTTCCCGATGAAGTTTTCCAAGAAGTCACCAGCATCACGCTGGAGCAGTTCCGTTTCCTGCGCGATGGCGGTGATTACAAGGATACCGCCACAGGCGAAACGAAGCACTTTGACGGGAAGCTGTTTGATGAAGTCGTGTTTGATGATTCCATCAAAGAGTTCCTGCGGTTAAAGCGTGAACTGGCAAACTATTTTGACCCGGCGAACGAAAAGGACATCTTCGACTACATTCCGCCGCAGCGCACGAACCAAATCTTTACCCCGAAAGCAACCGTGGCAAAGATGGTATCGCTTTTGGAAGAAGAAAATCCCGGATGCTTTAATGACCCGGACAAGACCTTTATTGACCTGTACATGAAATCGGGCCTGTACATTACCGAAATCGTGAAGCGTCTGTACCAGAGCGAAGGCATGAAAGCTGCGTTCCCGAACTCCAAGGAGCGGCTCGAACACATCTTTGAAAAGCAGGTCTACGGTCTGGCTCCGTCCGAAATTATTTATCGCATTGCAACCAACTATATTCTTGGGTTCTCTGAGGAGCATAACGGAAAGCAGTATAACTTTCGTATGTGCGATGCATTGCCTTATGCAAAGGATGGGACGTTGAGCGAAAAGCTGGATGAGTTATTTGGATAAAACAGTATAGGAATATAGCTAAGCCGCCAAGCGAGTGAAATCGTTTGGTGGCTTTTCTTTTTGCTACGGAAAAGTAGACATTGTACTTGTCATGAGCTTGTTGCATACTTGCTACGAACTTGCTAAAAACTTGCTAAGCACTTGCTACGCTTCACCTCGAAGCAAGTTCATTTTTTTGCGCGAAAGAATATCGGATAAGTGACGCTTCCTACTCGTATGACCGAAAGAAAACATGCAAAGACTCTACCATTCTGGTAGGGCTTTTTTGCTGCCCAAAAAGTTGGAAAAATGTCGCAAGCGAGCCGCTGAAACCTCAGAATTTTGTCGCAGCCTTTCCGAATATGAGATGTATCTCACAAAAGCGAAATGCGCTGCTTCGTATCTGTGGTGAGACAATCGGAACAGGCGAATAGCAAAATCTCAGCTGCCGCAAATGCTGTCAAGTTCAAATCACAACTCCCAAAAGTTTCGTTTGGGAAAGCCTGCATTAAAAGTTTCGTTCTGGAAAATGCAGAGGGGAAAGGAAAATGTCGAAGCATATATGCACTGATTTTCTTCTTGCTATTTGTGCAATCCGCTCAAATTGGCGATAAATATTCCCAAAATAAATAAGTCAAAGCGCTTTTGGTGTATAATGGCTCTGACAAACAGAAAAAAGGAGAACACTATGAAAAAGGTTGTATCATTAGCACTTTCGACTTTGCTCGTCCTCTCTTTGGCCGCCTGTGGCAAGGCAGATAGTTCTGCTGCAACAGCCGCAAGTGAATCCAGGTCAAGTACTTCGTCAAATAGTGTTTCCGATAGCACACCAGACGACGTCCCCGATGGGGTCAAAATAGGAGATACATATACCACCGCAGATGGAAAGCAGCATGTTCTAGTGGAAGCTGGTACAGGTAACGATTTGCCTACGCCATCTCCTGAACCCAAAATCACATACGATAATGATTTCCAGGCACAGACACTTGTTGATAATGAAGAATGCACCATTATCTTGCAAAGCGTTGGCTACGATGATGATTATGGCTATTATTGGAAGATTTACTTTAAGAATAAGACATCGGATAAAAAACTCAACAACTGGTTTGGCTCCTGCACATTGAATGGCGTGGGTGCAAGCCTTTCGTTCCCGAGTGTTGAGCCCGGTCAAGAGGAAACGGAAGTTTGTCGTTGGAAAAGCGCTGGGCTTAAAATCTATAACATCAATCCGCAGGATATCAATACGGTAAGTTTTTATCTCAATGTTTATAACGAATTAGATGATGCTGTCCCACGACATGACCTTGTTGATGACGATTTCGTGATTTATCCAAAAGGGGAAGAAAACGCAACCGAGCCAAAGCATGAAGTCCAACCCACGGACCTCGTACTGGCCGACAATGACGCTTGCACTCTGATGATTTGTGGATTTGACCCCGATGGCCTGGACGGTTACACGGCTAAAGCTTACATCGAAAACAAAACAGATAAAGAAATCATGCTTGCCTTTAGAAGTGGAGGTTCCATAAATGGCTTTGAGTGCTTCCCTGAAACAGATACAATGGGAATCGATGCACATACTAATGTCTATATGGACATCTACTATCGCGATTATTTGGATACTTATGAGGCCAACGGTAAAGACCCCACCTCTATCACCGAAATGGTGATGCCAATCGTTATAAACAATTTCAATACTCGGGACATCTATGTAGATGAGACTTTCACTATTAACCCTCAGACAAATTCCGTGACAACATCGGAATAATTTGACGCCCTCCTGCGATTAAAATTGTTGGCTTTCCCAGACTTCATTTGCAATTTTGCAAATAAAGTTTCATTCTGGAAAACACGGTGGAAAAGTAAAATGCCGAAGCGCTTTTGATGTATAATAGCCTTATACAAAGAAAAAAGGAGAAAATCATGAAAAAGGTTGTATCATTAGCACTTTCGGCTTTGCTTGCCCTTTCCCTGGCCGCCTGTAGCAGCTCTAACACTACCAGTACTGCTGCCAGCAGTGCAGCTACATCTGATGCTGCATCCTCCGAGGAAAGCACCAGCGACTCTTCAACGAGTACTGCAAGTAGTGCTGCCGATAATGCAACGGCTGAACCCGACATCCAGTTCGATGAGAGTTTCCAGCCACAGACGATTGCCGACAACGATACCTGTACCATCATCTTGCAGAACGTGGGTTATGATGACAGCTATGGCTACTACTGGACCGTTGATTTCCAAAATAAAACGGATGACAAAACTCTTTGCGCTATCACAAGCAGCTCGTTCTTGAATGGAATCCCGGCAGATACCAGTTGGTTCCCGGAAATTGGGCCAGGAGTGAAAACCACCGAGGTCGTTTCGTGGGATAAAGCAGGACTGGAAATCTATGGAGTGAAACCGCAAGACATCGATACCGTCAAACTTCACATCGATGTCTATGATGAAGCAGAATGGGATGTGTCGAATCGTGATGACCCTGTCGATGATGACTTTGTGATTTATCCGAAAGGTGAAGAGAAAGCGACAAAACCAAAACACGAGATTCAGCCCACGGATATTGTGCTGTTCGACAATAATGCCTGCAGCATGGTCGTTTGCGGATTTTATTCTGATAGTTTCATGGGCTATACGGCAAAAGCCTACTACGAAAACAAAACCAACGACCGTATCGATGTCATTCTGGATAAAGGCTCTATCAATGGTTTTGAGTGTACCCCGGAAGGGACAACGCTGCTGGAACCACATTCTAACGCCTATGTTGACATTCGTTGGCAAGAATATGCTGAAACTTATGCAGAGAATGGCAATGACCCAACATCCATCACAAAAATTGTAATGCCAGTTTTTGTGAGAAAAGACACAGGGAGCAATACGGTATACATTGACGCCACTTATTCCATTGACCCGCAGGCAAGAACTGCAACGCCGATAGTGAACCCCCAATGATAGTCGCATGATTTTCCGAAACCAAAAACTTCTGGAATAGCAGCAAAACTTTTCTGAGCTCAGAAAACTTTTGGCATTTTTGGAAAAAGTTTTCTGGAATGGGAAAACTCTCCGGCTTTTTGGAATGAAAAAATAAAAGCGCTCACCATTTTTCGGTGGGCGCTTTTCTTCATAAATCAGGGCAAGGAGACCCGCGACTTTAGTCGTGGATTATTGACTCTTCAGTTTTCTTTTTCAGCCATTGTCTTCTCACAAACGGCGTGACATAAGTTTCATCACTCTTCAGCTCATAGCCATAGCTTTCAGCTATCAGGATGGCACGTTCGCTTGCTTTCTGTCCGGCAGGCAGGTGGCGAATGAAACCATTGATATTTTTGGACGAAGCATCATATTTGGACTTGTCGAACACCCGCAGCGGCTCGTCGCCACCATTGCCTTTCTTGCGATAATCGCGGGGCTTTCCGCCAATCATCAGACAACGAATCCCGAATGGAGCATCCGCGTGTGTCACAAACGAAGACCGGAACGACGCATCAGTGGGCAGGACATCCGGCAAATCACAGGCGAGAGAAGTGTACAGCCAGAGAATCAGATTCGTGACGCTGTCAACCAGCTCTGGAAATTGAGCTCGGTCAGTCAAAATATAAAACCACTCGGTGCTTGTGTTATAGTATCCGGCCAGGTCACCGAACTTGGTTACGATTTTATACAGACACACAATCTCGTTGTCGCGGCAAGTCTCTTTCAGCTTAATTTCCTGTATCAGCTGGCAGACATCAAACTGAAACAATGCACCGTTGGCGGGAAGAGTTCTGCGGCGATGGTGCAGCGTATCTTTCAGAAACTCTGTTGTATATTTGGGTGAGATGGGCTTTGGCCACCAGGACCACATGTTCGGAGTATTCTCAATCAGCGGCTTGTCCGGCAGCATGTCCACGGTATACTCGTTCACATAGGTGGCCATCGAAAGAACTGTGTTTGTATACAAATGCGAGAGCAAAGCGAGGTCGTTGATGCTATCGAAATCTGCTACATTCTCATAGCCATAACGCTTGTAGTACGAAAAGACCATATCCAGGCGTCTATCTTCAGAAATCTGAAAATCGCATTTATCGTATGGCCGATTATTGAAAAGGGCTTCACTATAATAGACTGGAACATCCGCAAGGGGATAGGGGTCCCGAATGATAATAGGCTCATTCTCAGTCGAAATGCCAACAATGTTGTTCACAATGTCAAATTCCTGAGGCTTGAGGTATTCGCTTCCCTGCATCAGCATATCGATTACCGCGTACAAGACAGAATCATTACGTTCCACATTTTCGTCAATGGATAATCCTGAATGAACACATTCCTGCGCATAGGCAATAGCCTTGAAATACAGAGCATAGTCCTTATTCTTCTTGATGGGCTTTGTGAGCCCCTGCAAAAACTGATGATAGCCTTTAAAACTTGTCGGGGTTTGCCATGGCAAGCTCTACCTGAGAGCTGACGGCCTCAAGGGTGACTCGAAAGAGCCATCCTTTTTTCTGTTGTGACGCAAACGAAAAGTTCATGGTAGCCATCCAATTATGGTGACTGTCTTTTTTGCATGTTAAGGCTTTGTTGCTAAATTGTGCGAATTGAAGATGATTAAAAGCAAAAGATGCTTTGTATCAAGCCCTCTTGATAGCAAATAGAGTAAAACCGGAGAGGCGAAGTTAATGCTCGGCGTGAGTTTGATTATCATAGCAGCGGCTATAGTCTACATGGTCGAAACCTATATCAGCACCTATTACACTATCGAATACATGCACGGAACATCGCTGTTCCTTGTTCTCCTTGCAGAATACGGCACGCCGGTTTTATTCCTGCTGCTCTGCGCCTACATTGCATATCGCAATTTTCTCAAAAAGCAGAAAGCTGCGGCTTCTGCTGCATCTGAACGGCCTACAAGCAAAGAAGAGCTGTATACCAACAAAATTCAAACGGCAGTAAAGACAAAAAGCGTCTTCTCAGAGCAGGCTGACCAAATGCTGTATCAGGTACGGCGCTTCGGGCAAAAAATGGCCGTTGCCTACAGCATGACCCAGGATAGCAAGACATCCGGGGAACAAGCCAAGTGCCTGACGTTATTGGAATCCGCAGAATGTATCTTCTATGACCGACTGGATGACGCGATTCGCTCGGCTTCAATGTTTGATGAAACGGAATACAAGGCTTTCTGTCAAGGCTCTATCTCGTTTGGAAACAAAGAAGAAGCGCAAAAAAAGAAAGAAATCTACAATGGTATCGTAAGTACCGTGGATAAAGTAGTTCATGACAATGAACGCTTAATCCTCCGATTAGATTCTTTAGCATACGCTCTGAACCAACGTTCTGCCCAGAATCCGTGGGATACAGAGGTTGTCCTCGCAATGTCAAAGCTCGATGCTGTCATTAACAAGACGACGCAGGATATTGAACAGGATGAAGATATCAGTCGTGAGGCTATGAAACGATATAACAACTTGAAAGGAGAAATTTAACGTGACAAAAAAGAACATTTTCCCTGTAGTTGCAACCATTGCTGTGGTAGGCGTTGTTCTCGGAGTATTTTCGATGACGGTGATGAGGGACTCAAACGTCAGCATTAGTACAATGACGTCCGAGCAGGCATATGCCAACTTGAGCAGCAAGATGAAGCGCATCGGCGTGTAGGAGGTCAAGGTCAATCCTCAGCAGCTGGATGTCTCTGAATTCCTTGATGCAAAGGATGAACTGCCCGACATTGAATCCTCCTACCCATTCGTGGTCGTAGGAAACGGAGATGTGAACATCGAAATCTTTTCCTCTGGCGAGAAAGCAGCAGAGTCCGGCTCAGATTCCTTCCTGACAAGCATGGCAAAGAAGTTCAACGCCCAGCACAACAAGACTTCCGGAGACAAGACTATGAGTGTCTCCCTGCGCTCCATTCCGTCCGGTACGGCGGCTGAGTACATCTCGACGGGAAAGTATCAGCCCGAGTGCTATACCCCCTCAAATACACTCTTTGGCGAGCTGGTGAAGAACGAGGGCGTAGAATTGACCGTTGAGGCTGACCGTCTGGTCGGCAATGTGGCGGGTATTCTCGTATCAAAGAAGACAGGGGATATGCTTCGCTCTGAATACGGTGAAGCGTCTGTTTCTTCCGTTCTGAACGCAACCATCGATGGCAAACTCATGATGGGGTATTCCAACCCATATACCAGCGCAACTGGTCTTAACTTCCTGCTTGCTGCATTGGCAAGCAGCGGCAGCGATACGATTGTCGATACGGCTGCTGTTGAGAATTTCCAGAAATTTCAAGCAAACGTCCCTCTCGTATCCTTCACGACCCAGCAGATGGTCCAGTCGGCTGACAAGGGTATCGTGGACGGTGTCGTGATGGAGTACCAGTCTTATCAGAATGACCCGACCTTACAGCGCAACTACGAGTTCATCCCGTTCGGTGTGCGGCATGATAACCCCCTGTATTCTATTGGAAGCATCTCGGCCGAAAAGAAGGAAGTTATTGCTGCGTTCGTTTCCCTCTGCGCCCAGAATCAGGCAGAAGCGACGAAGGACGGGTTCAATGGTCTTGACGACTATGCTTATACAGGCAAGGCATACGACGGCAACACCATCGCACAGGCTCAGAGTGTCTGGAAAGAAGAGAAGGACTCCGGCATTCCTATTGTGGCAGAGTTCGTTGTCGATACTTCCGGCTCGATGCGCGGCGAACCCCTGAATGCCCTGAAAACCGCGATGATAAACACCATCCAGTATATCAATGACGACAACTATATCGGCATCATTGGCTTTGATTCAGATGTCAGGGAATACCTGCCCATTGACCAGTTCTCTCTGACCCAGAAAACTCTGTATAAGGGTGCCGTGAACTCCCTCGATGCGAACGGCAGCACCGCAATGTACAACGGTCTTTGCGTTGCTATGGACCGTATCTACAAAAAGTCTCAGGAACTCGGCGGTAACTGCACGCCCATCATCTTTGTGCTCACGGACGGTGACAACAATACCGGATATGGCTTCTCCGATACGAAAAACATCATTGCCGGTATGGATATCCCCATTTACACCATCAGCTACAACTACGCAGCGGATAGTCTTTCGGAGCTCGCTTCCATCAACGAAGCGGCAGCTATCGTCGGCAACAGCGAGGATATCACCTACAAGCTCCGCAACCTGTTTAACGCAGAGATGTAACTCAAAAGCGCGGTTTTGTCCGCGCAGCTGCTCCAAAAGACAGCCTCCACGCGGCGAGCAGCGGGAACATGCTGGTCGGAAGCGGCACGGCCGTCAGCTACCAGTGCCACTCGATGGATGAGGCGGTCGATATGGTCGCCGCCTTGTACAATGGCAGAAAAAACAGAAGCAGCGCAAGCATAACCATCCTGCAAAAATATATGCCGTTCATCTTTTTGGGTGGACGGCTTTTTGTTTTGTGAATCCAGCGATTCAGTGGCGAAGCGAGCCGATTTTACCAGCAGTTTGATACTCTGTGGGCAGTTGCACAGCCGTGCAAATTGCATGCAATGGGAATTGGAGAACAAAAAAAGCGATGCAAGGATGTATTTGCAATAAATATGGCGGCTGTTTTTGGTATTCACGAAACAACACGAAATTAAACGAAACGCGAAGAGGATACAAGAAAAGACGAATGAAATCCAGCTGAGGCGGATAATACTTGCGCCGAGTGGTTTGAAGTCCGGACAATGGGACAGCTAAAGTGGTAAAATAAAACTAGGAATACCTAAAATCAGATTTAACCGAAAAAACAAAAACCATGAATGAATAATTGGTTGCTAAAAAGTAACCGCTCGCTTTTATACCCAAACCAACAAATGACCCAAATCTGTTTAGGAAGGATAGGCACAAAATGGCAAGAAGGAAAACAAACGACTTGGAAAATCAGATGTCGCTCATGGACATGATGGCATCGAAAAGCCCCGAATATACCGAAGAAGGCCCGGAAGAACTCTTGGACCCCGGCGAGGACATGGAGGACAGTGAAGGGCAGACGGATAAGCCCTTCAAACTCGTGGCGAACAAGACCACGAAGGCAAAGGCGAGCATCTCCACGCAGGCGTTGAGTGTTGTGAAGGCGGTATATGCTGATACGGTCGAAACGAATTGGGAAGAATTGTTTGACGGGTTCGGCAGACTCTATGCTATCACTTTTTCGTCCGGTATCGAGTTCGTGAATAAGGTCATCAACAAGTTCTCGTATGCGGAAGTCGTGTTCGGATGCGAGAAAATCATCGCCAACGACATTGCTGCCATCATGTCGGTGCAAATCGACAGCGTGCAGCGGCTCGCTAAGTCTAAGTCGGCAGGAAACCTTGCGAACCGCCTCGATGACGGGTCCTTGCAGCTGTATGTATCGCGGGACACGAAATCGCACGAGAAAATCTTTATCTTGGAGAGCGCTGACCATAAGCGTGTCCGAGTCATCACCGGCAGTGCGAATATGTCGGCATCGGCGTTTTGCGGCATTCAGCGAGAGAATATCGTCTGCTTCGATGACGAGGCGGCATTTTCGCATTACAAGGTTCTGTTCGAGACCTTCAAGGAGACCTGCTCCGACAATGTCTCCTATAAGGCAGTCGTGAACACCATGAACCAGGAAGATTATCTGAAAGAGAACATCAAAGAAGTGCCCGTCTTTCAATCTATTGAAAAGCAGAAGCTTGTCTTTCTGGAACAGGCACAGCCTGAGGATGAGGTCGAAAACGAGATAGTTGCCGATGTCAAGAAAATGCAGGAACTCGTCAAGCCAATCATGCCTAAGATGCCGGTACAGGCGAATCGTATTGTAGTGGCAGCGGAACCGATGCGCGTTTTCGGGAAACGATATACCGAGGTGCGGCGTGTGGCAGCTGAGGCAGTTAAGCAGCTCCCGAAATTACATATCGACTATGATGCCGGGACCATGACCTTCAACGACGAGAATATCGACCTCAATCCGAATCTCAGCGAGGTGGCAAAGAACATCAAGAGCATCCAGAAGTTCTTCTCAGGCATGGACTACTTTTACGGCGATGTCGAACAGGCCAAGAAGGACTACTTCAAGTACATGACCTGGTATCTGGCTACCCCGTTCATGGCGTACCTTCGGTATTTTGCGTCAAGGAACAACTACGATACGAAGCTGTTCCCGATGTACGGCGTTATATACGGCGACTCAAACGGCGGCAAGACGACCTTTATAAAATTTCTTGTCAAACTCATGTGCGGTGAGACCGTTAAGATGAACACGACGGAGGATTTCACAGCCACAAGAATCGACGGCCTCAAACGAGTTTGTGAGGGACTGCCGCTGAACATCGACGACCTCGCCAAGACCCAGTTTCAGAACCATTCAGAACGGGTAATCAAGAACGATGAATGGGGTATCTCGGACAGGCTCGTGAACTATCCTGCTGTATCTATCACATCGAATAAAATTACCTCGCTGACAAAAGACCTCTCGAAACGTGCTATCATCTGTCGAATTGGTGCTAAAATCGACAACGAGCGCGGTGCCAAGAACTCGAAGCGTGTGAATGAGAGTATGTCGGAGCTGACAACCGCGTTCTATGGCGAATATGTCCGCCGAATGCTTGTTTGCATCGATGAGATGACGACGGAAATGCGTGAAAATGCGAATGGCAAGGAATACTTCCCGGATATCTTCCACGCTTCGTCTAGTGTCATTGCAGATATCTTCGAGGCATGCGGAATCGATTTGCCAGACTATGTGCGTATCCTGTACTATAACGACTATATGGGTGATGAGAGCATTGGTCGTGCTGCAATTGAGAAAATCGAACTGGCATGGCAGGCTGACCCGAGCAAGTTCCGGGTTGATAAGAAGCAGAACAGGCTCATTTACTCCTATCCGCCGGATGGACCGTGGTACGAACTGAAATACATTGCAGATGAACTGCCGAACTCCCTCGAAGCAGAGATTTCTGGCGGCAACCAGCTTATCATGAACTACGAGCAGGCACAGGAATTGTTCGGCATCAAGTTTCGGCGCCGGCTGGGCATCTTTAACCTCTAATATGCATGGCAGGTTCTTTTCGGAGCCTGCCTTCTTATTTCGCAAAAATAGTTGACCATTTGTGCGAATTGCAGACAATCAGAAATAAAGCATAAAGCAAAGGAGCTGAGTACCATCTCAAAATTTGCAAGCAAAAAGTTGATTGAGCGAAATTGGAATATCATGAAAGACTACGGCAACGGCTATTCCATTGAGGAGCTTGCCGCAAAATACAGGTTGAGCGTCCGTACATGCTATCGAGCGTTAGACGACGCGAAACAGGAGGCCAGAATTCAGCTGGCACAGGTAGAGGATGCTAGAAAGGCCGAAATCCTTGCGGCATACAAGAACAGTGTCCCTCTCAAGGAAATGATTGCGAAATTCAACGTGGCAGGTCAACAACCCCGCCTAAACCGGTTCGCCGGTTATAGACGGGGCTTGCGGGGCAACCCGTAAGCCCGGTTGATTAGCCTCGG
>ERZ857965.1088-NODE-1088-length-30213-cov-3.579879_pt1 | contig 30213 bp, 27 predicted proteins | sample MGYA00519758_ERZ857965 | MGnify/ENA primary metagenome ERZ857965 (study PRJEB31778, sample SAMEA3449381) | human gut metagenome | biome: human gut; feature: human-associated habitat; material: faeces | place: United Kingdom | collected 2010/2012 ... | reverse complement strand
TTCCAGCGAGGGATTCCCGCGACAGTCCAGTTCGTCGAGAACCGGGCAGCCGCTCAAGTCGAGCGAGGCGAGATCGTTGAAACTGCAATTGAGCGCCTCCAGGGCCGGCAGTCGTCCCACCGTCAGGCTGCCGAGCCGGTTGCCGGAACAGTTCAGCGCCGTAAGCGCGGAGCAGCCGCTCACGTCCAAAGACCTCAGACCGCAGTCCGTACAGAACAATCGCTCCAGAGAGGGATTTCCTCTCAGATCAAGAGCCGTCAGACGCGCGCCTCCGATATACGCCTCCCTCAGCCGGGGACACTCGCTCAGATCGAGCGTGTCGAGCGGCAACGACAGGCAGTCGAGGTATTCGAGCCCGGCCATTCCTTCCAAAACGAGTCCGCTCATGCCGTTTTTTCCGCAACTGAGGCGACGCAGGGAACGGCATCCTTCCAAATCGAGCGAAGTCAGCGCGTTATCGCCGCAATCGAGCGCCTCCAGCGACGAGCATCCGCTCGCATCGAGACGGCGCAGGCCCCAACCCCGGCAATCGAGCTCCGTCAGTCCCTCGCACCCGCTCACATCGAGTTCGACCAGCGGGTTGTCGTGACACCAGAGAGTCTCCAGCGCGCGATTGGCCGACAAGTCCAGCGAGGAAATATGATTCCGGATACAATTGAGCACCCTCAGATTCGGGAACCGCTCGATTCCTTTCAGCGAGACGATGCCCGCCTCCTGACAAAATATGACCGTTACATGCGCCGCCTCGTCGTCGGAGACCATGCCGTCTCCGTCGAAATCGAAATACTCCAGCACGCATTGTCGGAAAGCCGGGTCGGGAAAAGCCCGGGCCGCCGGACCGTTCTCCCCGTCAGACTTTTCGCACCCGGCCCAGAACACCGTCTGCAAAAGCAAAAGATATAAAAAATACTTCATCGCACCGCCGATCTATCCGGCCGGAAAGCCGCATCCGTTCCGGTCCGTTTCCGCTTATCTGTCAAATATACAAACGATTCTACAAAGATACAAGCCTACCGGAGGCCCTTTCGGCACATGCAACCTCATTTTTTGTTGCAAAACTTGACGCAATGCGCTAAATTTGTTTTTGGCGCTTGTGCATCGGCAGTCAGCCGAACGCGTATTACTAACCCAAAACATTGGTCACATGAAGAACCCAATCCTCCGCTCCATGCTCTGGAGCGCCGCATGCCTGTTACTGACCGTATCGGCATCCTCTGCCAAAAGTCCCGAACGCACGTCGGGCTATGTAGGAATCCGCCCGCTACCCCGCTCGGCCGGCGAGTCGAAGATCGACTGGATGTCGGGAATCGGCTATTACGACTCCCTACTCCGTCCGGACGACTTCACCGCCAAATACACGGACGTCATCAAGGATTATCGCGGCGCTTTCGCCACCCGCAAATGTTTCTTCGAGCATTATCTGCCTCTGGACCGCGACTGGATCGATATGAATCCGGAGACCAATCCGCTGATCCTGAAAATACGCAGCCGCGAAAAGATCGGTATGGAAGTAGAGCACATTCTGATATGCCGCGAAGCCGAGTTGCTGGGACGCGGGAAATGGGGCCCGTTCAAGGAAGACAGTCGCATTCTCTATCAGCGCGACGTAGACGACTACCGGAAACTGTTCAAGCTGGCTTACAAGCAGGGACTGACCAAACACAAGAACTACAAGCTGATCCAGATGGTTACGCATGCCTCCGCGTTCATGGAGATCCCCGAAGCCGTGAAAATCGTCAAGACGATGGACGGCATCGCCTACGAATCGCACCAATTCAACCGGCACTGGCCCTACGAAACCGGCTGGACCCGGCCGGAGCAACTGGTCAAGGGTGCCCGGTGGACGCTGGATCAGGGGCTGGAATACATCTTCTACTACGGGCCGTTCGTCTACAAGGAGTTCGACCAGTACACGGATTTCATCGAGCGCGACTGGCTGTACCGGTTCTGGAAAGAGGGACTCCCGAAACACCATCCGAACATGCACTATTACCTCAACGCATTTCCCCATGCGCATGGAGCCAAGCGGCCGGTCGGACCGGAGTCGGACCCGCACTCCTATCTGGGCATGCTCAAATGGCTGATTCAGGAAATCAAGGGCGACAATCCGCAAATCGATTCCTGAAACATAAGAAGCGAACGGGAAAGGGGAAGAGCGCAGTCTTCCCCTTTCCCGTTCCTCTATCATAGAGGCCCGAACTGAATTTCCCGGGCAAAACCCGGTCCCATGCACAAACGAAGTCGGCAATACCGTCAAGCCGAAGCCTCACCGAGAGCCTTGTCGCGCCTTTCGCATACGCCGCATACGTCGTGGCGGCCTCGACCGGCGCCCCAAAACCGCTTCCCCCGTTCCGGACAAAACCGCTTCACGCCGCGAATCCGAAAGCCCCGTATCTGAAAAACGACCGGCACTCGGTGGCAGCCCGGTCCGACGGTCCGTAAAACCGCATTCCCCGAACGGCAGGAAAGCCGGCGAACACCGAAAACAAGCAACGATCCTCGTCGTCAGATCCCGCCCCGATCTTCACTCAGGAAACGGCGCGCCCCGCCCGATCGACCGGGAAACGGTCTGCCTCGCCCTCCCTAAGGAACCATGGCAACGTATGGCAAGACAACAGAATGAATTCGAGCGATTTACATGCCGAATAAAAGAAAAAGGAGCGGCGATTTTCATCGCCGCTCCTTCGCGGTGCCCAGGAAAGGACTCGAACCTTCACATCATCACTGACACTAGTACCTGAAACTAGCGCGTCTACCATTTCGCCACCTGGGCAGTCCAACATATCAAAAAAACGATCGAACCCGAAGGTTACTCAACGTGCCCAGAACAAGACTCGAACTTGCACGCCGTAAACCGACACTACCCCCTCAAAGTAGCGTGTCTACCAATTTCACCATCTGGGCCTATATCTTATCGGCAACGGGAACGTTGCGGCGCGGGCTTCAAAATTCAAAGGAAAGCTACAGAAAGAGAACTTGCGTCTCCGATTCTGCCGGCCATCCTTCTACTCAACCTAAAACCTACTAACCTAAAATGAACCTAAAACTTCGTTGCAAAGATAGAACAAATTTACGACTCTCCAAAAAAATCGGGATTTCCCGACCTTGCTGGACAGCTTAAAAGAACGCCTTCCCCGGAATCCCCCGGAAAGTGGTGCAAAGGTAACCAAAATTAAGATAACGCAAAATATTCGAGCATATTTTTATCGTTTTTTTTCGTTTACCGTCAATTAATCCTATCTTTGCACCGCTAATATGCGGTCCGCCATGGGGCGGCAGGGTTTCATCTCTCCCCTGTCTCTGAGTAGCGGGCCTGAACCAAAACCAATCAACTGTTATGGAAACGATCAAAATCGCCGGCGTAAAGCGTGAAGCGTTCGGCAAAAAAGAGAGCAAGAGCATTCGCAAGCAGGGACAGGTTCCCTGCGTGATCTACGGCAACGGCGAGACCGTTCACTTCTCGGTGGACGCCCGTTCCCTGAAACCGCTGATCTACACGCCCCAGTCTTTCCTGATCGAGTTCGACATCGAAGGCAAAAAGGAAGTGGGCGTCATGCGCGAGGTTCAGTACCATCCGGTGACGGACCAGGTACTGCACGCCGACTTTTTCCATGTGATTCCCGGCAAGCCGATCTCGATCGACGTGCCCGTCAAGCTGACCGGCAACTCGGAAGGCGTGAAGCAGGGCGGCAAGCTGATCCTCAGCAAGCGGAAAGTACGCATCAGCGCGACGATGGAAAATCTGCCCGACGAGATCGTCGTAGACGTGACGACGCTCGGCCTGGGCAAGAGCATTTTCGTCGGGGACCTGAAGTACGACCACATCACGATTCTAACGCCTGCCACGACGGCTATCTGCGCCGTAAAGATGACGCGCGCCGCCCGTGGCGCCGCCGCTGCAGCCGAAGCGGCCGCTGCAGCCAAGAAATAGTCCGGAGCCACACCGGTTTTCTTACAAATATCTTGCTGCGGAACCTCCGGGGAATGCGGCAAGATATTTTCACCTTAAACAGCTGCGAAATTGAAATACCTGATCGTCGGGCTGGGCAATATCGGCGCCGAGTACGCCGAAACCCGGCATAACATAGGATTCAAAGTGGCCGACGCACTGGCAGCCGAGGCGGGCGCCGTCTTTGCAACGGGCCGCTACGGCTCGGTCGCCGAGTTCAGGCACAAGGGACGGACGTTCGTGCTGCTGAAGCCGTCGACCTACATGAACCTGAGCGGCAAGGCGGTCAGCTACTGGCTGAAAGCCGAAAAGATCCCACAGGAGAACCTGCTGGTCGTCGTCGACGACATCGCGCTGCCGTTCGGCGCGATCCGCATCCGGGCCAAAGGCAGCGACGGCGGACACAACGGGCTCAAAAGCATCGCCGAGCTGCTCGGCAACAGCGACTATGCGCGGCTTCGCTTCGGTATCGGGGGCGACTTTCCCAAAGGCTTTCAGGTAGACTACGTGCTCGGCGAATGGACGCCCGACGAGCGGGCGGCGCTGCCCGGGCGAATCGGAACGGCCGCCGAGGCCGTCCTCTCGTTCGGCACGGCGGGGCTGGAGCGCACGATGAACGGATTCAACAGCAAATAGAACTCGGGCAATGGAAGACAAATCGGTCAGACTCGACAAATGGCTGTGGGCCGTGCGGATTTACAAGACGCGCAGCGACGCGGCCGACGCATGCCGGACGAACAAGGTGCTCGTCAACGGCTCCTACGCCAAGCCCTCGCGCGAGGTCAAGCCCGGAGATGCGATAACCGTCAAAAAGATGCCGGTCACCTACTCGTTCCGCGTCGTGGAGCTCGTTTCGTCGCGGCAGCCGGCCAAAGAAGTCCCCCGCTACGCCGAGAACATCACGCCGCAAGAGGAGCTCGACAAGCTGAACATCCCGAAGCTGAGCATTTTCGTCCAGCGCGACCGGGGTAGCGGCAGGCCCACGAAGCGCGAGCGCCGCGAGATCGACTCGCTGATGGGCGAGCTCTATTCCGAAGACGAGGACGAGCAGTTCTGAATCTCTACGGGACAGAATCTCACGCCGACACGATCCGTTTCAGATGCCCGTTCCCCGGAAACGAATCGGACATCGCCGGCTTCGCAGATACGGGTACGAATCCCCGAAACGCAGAAGGCGCTTCCCGTCCTGGGAAGCGCCTTCCGTTTCAATTCGACGGACTTACCTTCTGAAAGCCTCTCTGAGCAAGCAATCCACCAGCATCAGATCGGTGTCCTCGCGTATCACCTCTCTGATGAAAAGCTCCTCGTCGGCAAGCTTCTCGGAAGTCCATCCGCATTCTTCGTACTGATCGTTCATAGGCAACTGTTTTGATTGTTACCTATATAACGACAGCCTCCGGGAAATATTGCCCGATCAGTTCAGGATCAGCTGCTTTTCGTCGATCAGCTTCCGCAGATTGATCAGCGCATAACGCATGCGTCCCAGCGCGGTATTGATGCTTACCTCGGTCTGTTCGGCGATCTCCTTGAAACTCAACCCCATGTAATAGCGCATCATCACGACTTCCTTCTGCTCCTTGGGCAAATAATCCAGCAATTTGCGGACATCCGCCTCGATCTGCGCCGACACCATTTTCTCCTCGACGGTCGTATCGGAGAACTTCTTGTTGTTGAGCAGATCGTAGCCAGCCTCGCCCTCCGAGACGTTGTTCTGCTGCTTCTTCTGGCGGAAATGGTCGATTACCTGATTATGGGCGATGCGCAACACCCAAGAGAGGAATTTGCCGTTCTCGGTATAGCGACCGTCGTTGACGAACCGCAACACGCGGATCAGCGTCTCCTGAAAGATATCGTCGGCCACATCGCGATCCTTGACCATCATATGGATGTAATCGAAAATCCTCCGGCGGTGACGGTTTACAAGCGCGGTTATAGCGTTCTCATTGCCTGACAGATAAGCATTAAGCAATTGGTTATCGCTTAATTTCTTAAGATTCAGATCCATATACTACTCATTATTAGTTCAGAGTAGATATTCTCAATAGGCAATCCCTTTAACGGTTAGACAATAGTTTTTGCAATATACGCTATATTTCCCGAATCCGCAAATTTTCACGTCCGATGCGGACTCGCCTGACTTCATACAAATCGCGTACCGTTTTTTGCAAAAGTATAAAAAAAATTGATACTGTCAAAGAAAAACATGGGGAAAGCACTACTTTCCCCATTCGGTACATTTCCGTTCCGCAAGCGACCGGAACAGCGAACCGCTACTGCTCAGCGGCTTCTTCGTCCAGCTGGTCCGACACCAGAATGCGGCCGCAATATTCGCAGACGATGATTTTCTTGCTCATCCGGATGTCGAGCTGCCTCTGGGGAGGAATGCGGTTGTAGCATCCTCCGCAGGCGTCGCGCTTGACCGTCACCACGGCCAACCCGTTGCGGACATTCCCTCGTATTCTCTTATAAGCCGCCAGAAGCCGGGCGTCGATCTTCGCCTCAGCCGCATTCGACTGCTCCGTCAGGCTTTCCATCTCCTTGGCCGTCTCCTGATCGATTCCCTCGAGCTCCTGCTTTTTGGCAGCCAAATCGATCTTGCGGTCGGCAACGACGGCCTGAGCATCCTCGATCATTTTCTTCTTGATCTTGATATCGGCGGCGTATTCCTTGATTTTCTTCTCGCACAGTTCGATCTCGAGTTTCTGATACTCGATTTCTTTCGACAACGAGTCGAACTCGCGGTTGTTTCGGACGTTATCCTGCTGCTGTTCGTATTTGGCTATCAGAACCTTGGCTTGCTCGATCTCCTCCTTGCGCTGCTTGGTCGAGGCAGTCAGCCCCTCCACTTCGGAAGTGATATTGGCCATGCGGGTCTCCAGACCGGCGATCTCGTCCTCGAGGTCCTGAACCTCCAGCGGAAGCTCTCCCTTGATCTTGTTGATCTCGTCGATCTTCGAATCGATTTTCTGTAATTCGTACAGCGCAACGATCTTTTCCTCGACGGAAAAGTCGTTCGACTCGCCGCTCTTTTTGCTCGATGTCGCCATATTCGTGTGTGTTTCTTAAACCAAGTAATTGATCGGGTTAACGGAACGTTCGCTCTTGCGAACTGCAAAATTAGCGATTTTTTTCGTAATTATATCATACAAAAGGTCGATTGCGCAATATTCGCTCTCGAAATGCCCCACGTCGGCCACTACCAGACGCCCGTCGGGCGTGAAAAAATCGTTGTATTTGAAGTCGGCCGACAGATAGACGTCGGCTTTCGCTCCGGCCGCGGCCTCGATCAGCGAGGCCCCCGCCCCGGTCGACAGAGCGACTCGGGAAACCGTATTGCGGCAAAGCGGACTGTAACGTATCGCGCCGCAACGAAGCGAACGCTTGACCTCGCTCAGGAAACGAAGGATCGGCACGGCCTCGGCCAGTTCGCCGACCACGCCGTAGCCGGTATGCCCGCCGGGCGCATGCGGACAGAGCAGCCGCATGTCGCGAAGTCCCAGCCGGCACCCGAGCGCATGGCTCATCCCGCCGTCGGCGCTGTCCAAGTTGGTATGGGCGGCATAGAGACTGATGCCGGCGATCATGCACCGGGCGGCGATGCGCTGCGCCGGATCGCCGCCCACCAGCCGGCGCAGCGGGTGAAACAGCAACGGATGATGCGACACGACGAGATTCGCTCCGACGGCCAGCGCCTCGTCCACGACTTCGTCGGTCACGTCGACGCATATCAGCACGCCGCTCACCTCCGCATCGGGCGAACCGACATTCAGGCCGCTGTTGTCGTAGCTTTCCTGCAAACCGAGCGGAGCGAACTCCTCGATCGCTCCGGCCACTTCTCTCACTTTCATTTTCCGTATAAGATTATGATACCGTGCGCCTGCCGCACCGCCGAATCCGGCGGGACAGAACGGACGGCTAAAACAACGTCTGCTCGACAACCGAGCACGCAGCCGCCTTGGGCGGTTCCGGCTTCGGCTCTTCAGCATCCTCCCCGGGTCCTTCCGTATGCGAGAGCCGCTCCGGGAAAGGCTGAGGCGGTACGGGAATCTCGCGCTGGATAAAATACGGCGCTGCCGGCCCGGCTTCGCATCCGTTGTCGGTCGCCACGGCGACCAGTTCCGCCAATCCTTCCGGCACTTCCGCGCAATGCGGCTCACGCATCAGGACGGTCCCCTGCCCTTCGCCGGAACCGGATGTCGGGTCATCGGCCTCGTGCCGAAAGGCCGTATCCGTAACGGACTGAGCCCTGTCGCCGATCGTCTCTGCGCCGGGCGACGATTCTCCCGGCAACCGGCTGCCGGCCGGTTCCCCGTCGCTTCCCGCCCCGTATTCCAAGACCGGGGTATCGTCCCAGTCGGCCGGGGCCGGATCGACGAACACTTCGCGTCCGTCATCGTCCGCCTTCAGCACCTCGCGCACGTCCAGCAACAGCGAGCGGACCCGCTGCAGCTTCTCGATGATCTCCAGATCGCGGCTGACTCCCTCGCGGTTCTGTCTCAGCCGCTTGGCCGCCCCGGCCAGCGTCATGCCGTTTTCTTTGACCAGATGATAGATCAGTTTCAGATTCTCGACATCCTTCGGCGTGAACAGCCGGTTCCCCTTCTTGTTCTTGTCGGGCTTCAGGATATCGAACTTTTGCTCCCAGAAGCGGATCAGCGAAGGATTGACGTCGAACATCTCCGACACCTCGCCCATCGTATAATATATCTTGCGACTTTTACGCTCGCTCGTCGTCATTCGGAATAGATAGCTTTCAGCGGCAAGGTACAAAAAACAAACCGGAATCCCAACCGTCGCGCTGCCTCGGCCCCCCCTGCACCGGAGAGGATGCGGACGGAATATTCGGAATCCGGATTATTCTTCCTACCTTTGCGCTGCAAAAATAGAAAATATTACCAAGCAAAAACGCGCAAGCGCCGCCGCTCGCCCCGGGACGGTCCAGAACCCGGCCGGGCAGCAGTTCGAGCGCGCGACACGAATCCGAAAAACGATGAATCCGCTCGTCAAAGGCAAAGTCGCGGGAGGCAACAGGCTCGGACGGACGCTCGGCTTCCCGACGGCCAACATTCCGCTGAAAGAGGACGATCCGGTACGCAACGGAGTCTATGCCGCCCGGGTCCGGATCGACGGCACGGAGCACGAAGCGGTCGTCAACGTCGGACACAGGCCGACCGTCGGCAACGGACCGGACCGCGTGCTCGAGGCTCACTTGCTCGATTTCGAGGGCGACCTGTACGGACAAACGATCGAAGTCGAGCTATTGGAGTTTCTGCGCGAGGAACGGCGCTTCGGATCGACCGAAGAGCTGTCCCGCCAGATCGAAGCCGACAAGAAGCGGGCGCGCGAACGCCTCCGCCGGGACTCGGACCTCTGAGGGAGGCCGTGCAACGAAACACTCTTTAAATTTTCGAATATGTTCATCAACCAAGACTTGCCCTACAAGGTAGCCGACATCTCGCTGTCGGACTGGGGCCGCAAGGAAATCGAGATCGCCGAGAAGGAGATGCCGGGCCTGATGGCCGTGCGCAGAAAATACAGCGCCGAAAAACCGCTCCGGGGGGCCCGGATCATGGGCTCGCTGCACATGACGATCCAAACCGCCGTGCTGATCGAGACGCTCGTCGAGCTGGGCGCCGAGGTTCGCTGGTGCAGCTGCAACATCTTCTCGACGCAGGACCACGCGGCCGCCGCGATCGCCAAGGCCGGCGTGCCCGTTTTCGCATGGAAGGGCGAGACGCTCGAGGACTACTGGTGGTGCACGGCTATGGCGCTGAGCTTCCCCGGCGGCAAGGGCCCGAACCTGATCGTCGACGACGGGGGCGACGCGACGCTGCTCGTACACAAGGGATATGCGGCCGAAAACGATGCCCGGTCGATCGAGCACGAACCGGCAAGCCACGAGGAAGCCGTCATCCTGAACACGATCCGCGAGCTGCTGTCGGAGGACCCCGGCAAATGGCACCGCACGGTGACCGAACTGCGCGGCGTGTCGGAGGAGACCACGACGGGCGTTCACCGGCTCTACCAGATGCAGGCGCGGGGCGAGCTGCTGTTCCCGGCCATCAATGTGAACGACTCGGTGACCAAAAGCAAGTTCGACAACCTGTACGGCTGCCGCGAGTCGCTGGCCGACGGCATCAAGCGCGCGACGGACGTGATGATCGCCGGCAAGGTCGTGGTCGTCTGCGGCTACGGCGACGTGGGCAAGGGCTGCGCGCGGAGCATGCGCTCGTACGGCGCCCGCGTGATCGTCACCGAGATCGACCCGATCTGCGCGTTGCAGGCTGCCATGGAGGGATTCGAGGTCAAGACGGTCGAGGACGCGCTCGACGAAGGCAACATCTACGTCACGACGACCGGCAACTGCGACATCATCCGCATCGATCACATGGAGCGGATGCGCGATCAGGCGATCGTCTGCAATATCGGCCACTTCGACAACGAGATTCAGATGGCCGAACTGGAAATCTACCCCGGCATCGTCCGGACCGAAATCAAGCCGCAGGTCGACAAGTACACGTTCCCCGACGGCCACTCGATTTTCATTCTGGCCGAGGGCCGTCTGGTAAACCTGGGTTGCGCGACAGGACATCCGTCGTTCGTGATGAGCAACTCGTTCACGAACCAGACTCTCGCGCAGATCGAACTGTGGACCCGGAAGATGGACGTCGACGTCTACCGGTTGCCGAAGCATCTGGACGAGGAGGTCGCCCGGCTTCACCTGGACAATCTGGGCGTCCGACTGACGAAGCTGACCCCCAAGCAGGCCGACTACATCGGCGTCCCGGTCGAAGGCCCATACAAGGCCGACTTTTACCGGTACTGAGCCACGGCTCGTTTCCCGTGCTCCGACAGAAAGAGGAGCTGACTACCGCACGAAAAGCCTCGCAGGGATCGAACGATGATCCCTGCGAGGCTTTCTTATCGGACACGCAGGCTTCGTCTGCCCCGCTCCAGAGGGCCGTCCCCCCGGAACTCCGTCCCGGCCGAACGCCGTCCGGCACAGGAATGCCGCCGCCTGACCGATCCTCGCCGACCGGGAATCGCCAAAGACGCACGCACAGCTCCGCGATACGCGCGTACAGCCGACAAGCAGCGCCTCCTTCCACTGCGCCTTCGCCGTCAGTGCAGAGAACCGCCCCGCGCAAGAAAAGATCGGGAATCCGGAGAAACGAAAGAATCCTCCGCCCCGAGCCGAAGTCACCGCCGAGCGACCCGGGCCCCGGCAAAATGCGCCCGGCACACGCAGAGTTTCTCCCCGCCCCGCATTCTTACCATCGGATCGGCTCCCGGCCGATGCTTTGCAGATACTCGTTCGCGCGGCTGAAATGGCGGCAGCCGAAAAATCCCCGATAGGCCGACAGGGGCGACGGGTGGACCGCCTTGAGAATGCAGTTGCGCTGCGGATCGACAACCGAAGCCTTGCGCTGCGCATACGAGCCCCATAGCATGTAAACGACCCCCTGCTTGCGAAGAGCGATAGCCTTCACGACCTCGTCGGTGAACCGCTCCCATCCGTGCCCGGCATGCGACGCCGCCTCGTGCGCGCGCACGGTCAGTACGGCGTTGAGCAGCAGCACGCCCTGTTCGGCCCAGCGGTCGAGATTGCCCGAAGCGGGAACGGGCGCGCCCGTATCGTCGTGCACCTCCTTGAATATGTTGACCAGCGAGGGAGGGAAAGGCACGCCGTCGCCGACCGAAAAGCACAGTCCGTTGGCCTGCCCCGGCCCGTGATACGGGTCCTGTCCGATGATGACCACTTTCAGATTATCGGGATCGCACATATCGAAAGCCCGGAAAATATTGCGTCCGGGCGGGAAAACCCGCCTCTGGGCGTATTCCTGCTTGACGAAATCGACCAGTTGCCCGAAATAGGGCTTGTCGAACTCCCGGCCTATCCACTCTTTCCATTTGGGAGAAATCTTGACATCCATATCGATCGCTTTTTAAGGTACTTTCATCGGATGGAATTCATCCGGATACTGGCTTTGACGAATGCCAGCGCCCGAATTCTTCCGATTTCGATATCCTTATCCGCATGATGGGGATTCTGGCTGACGAGTTTGACGCAGCCGGGTTTCTCGGATTTTTGGATATATTTGACGGTCACGTACTCCTCGCCGTCGATGTCGATCGACAGCAAATACATGTCGCCCCAGAAAATATCGTTTACGTCGCCTATCTGCTTATAAAGTACGATATCGCCGCTCTTGAGCAGCGGGTACATGCTGTCGCCGACCACGTAGATCGCCCCGTCGCAGCGAGGCAGGTTCGGAATGTGAATGTAGTCCACCGGCGCGAGCGAGCGCTTGTCCAAAAACAGCGGAACCAGCCCTGCCGTACCCTCGATATTGTACAGAGGAACGCTCTGCGAGGGAAGCGTCCGGTCGGAGCGTCCCGCAAAGACGGCCGCAGGCCGGACTTCGAGAAACATCGGCCCCTCGCCGGTCTCGAGCCAGTCCGGATTGACATTCAATTCCTGAACCAATATATTCTTATTCCGCTCCGACAAGGAAGCTTTCCCCGTCTCGATCATCGAAAGAGCGCTCTTTCCGATACCCAGCACGCGAGCCAGATTTTCCTGTGTCAACGACAGTTCCTTGCGAATCGAACGTAACCGGCTGTTTATCATAGATGATGAAAAAAGTTTAAAAAAACTTCTATCCGATCGTTATAATATTCAAAATTTGAACTTATATTTGCGAAACAAAGTTAAACAATTTTACAAGACAATCCAAAAAAGAAGCTCCGAATCCTTATCGAAAGCCCGACCATTCAAAAATTGTATAACCCTTTGAGGCGGCACCCGGCCTACTTTTACACAAAACGAATCGACCCATGATTACTATCAACGACCGAATGTACGAAAAAATCGCCGACTTGCTGCTACGGAGAATCGAAGAAACCCACTTTTTCAACGGAACGATCGAATACGATACGGACGAATTCTACTCGTCGCTGGTCTGCACGCTGATCGTCTGCCGCGACCAGGAAAACGGACGCATTCTGTCGGTCCTGCCCGTATGGTGGGATTTCTGCCTGTTTCAGGCCGAGGGGGAACAGACGACCGACTTCAGCTGGAACGAACTGAACCGATTTCTCGAGCGAAAATTCTGACTTCGCCGCAACCCGACACGGACACAGGCCGCTTGACGCTGCATTCGGGCAAACCGGCCGCCGCACCGGGACATGCGCGAGCACCGAAACCGAACGACGATGGATCACGACGATTTCCATACGACGGAGCGAATTGCGTCGAGGCGACGCACCGGGCGGCCGTCACTTCGCGGAAGGACGCTTCCGCCGCCCTCTTATGCGGTTTTTCCGATTTCCCTCGCGGAGACGTCCGCCGGAAACCGCACCGGTTTTCGCCATCCTACCGGTTATCATGCAGGTTCGATTCCTGCCGCTCCGACCAAAACCCCGAACTCCCCGACACGAACCGCCATGCCCACAGCCTCCGATACGCCCGCACGGCCGAAACCCGAAACCGCCGTCGGCAAAACACCCGCCGTCCCGATCCGCAGTCTGCACGACAAAGCGCTGAAGAGTCTGGCCCGCCGCATGGCCGGCTATACGCAAAAGGAGATCAAGACGATCTACGAATACGATCCGGACGGAACCCGGCGCATCAAAAGCGAAACGGTCATCCGGAAGCAGGTCGGACCCGACCTGGCGGCCATTACTTTCGCGCTGACCAATCTCGATCCGCAGCATTGGCGGGCCAAGCCGGAAACCGGAGCCGACGCCTCCCCGGCCGACTGGAGCGACTGGAGCGACGAGGCCCTGCGCGAAATCGCCGGAACGGGAGCTCCTTGATCCCCTGCGCTTTTCGGCTCCGAAACCGACGCCACTGCGCGCAGTCGCATCTCCGCCCACAGTCGGCACGGCGGGCGGTGCCGGTCCACCTTGGCCGGCTTCGCAAGACCCGTAGAGAACGCTCGCCGACCCGCAGTCAGATTATGCCCCGGCAGAAAACCTTCGCTGAAAATCCGGTCCGATGCCCGTCGGCCGGGAAGCCCGAAACCGGGCCAACCGCCGAACGCCCATGTAACGAGCATCTCCACACGAAATACCGGACCGATACGACCCGAATCCGAAAATATTCCGCGAACCGATACGACGCCCGGCCTCCCCCTGCACATTCCTTACGAACGATCAGCCCGTCTATCCGGCAGGTACTGCCATAGCTCGCTACCATACGCCGTCTTCAAAAGCCGGCACATATCGGAACGAAGAAGCGGCAGCGCCAACTTTTTCGGACCGCAAGCTCCGCAACCCCGTCAACGACCCGCTTTGCCCATGCCCATACCTACTCCCCGCCAGGCGGCCGAGGAACTCGCCCGCCGCTCGCTGAGCGACTTCGCGCGAACGATGATTCCCGCGCTCGACCTGACCCCGTTCCACCGAAGCTATTACGACACGCTCGACCGGTTCGCCCGGGGAGAAATCCGCCGGCTGATCGTGTCGATTCCGCCCCAACACGGAAAATCGCTCGGTTCGTCGGTCCTGCTGCCCGCCTACCTGCTCGGCCGGCAGCCCGACCGCCGGATCGCGCTGGCTTCCTACAACTTGCGTCTGGCCTCACGGTTCAACCGGCAGATTCAGCGGCTCATGGACGCATCCGCTTACCGGAGCATTTTCCCCCGAACCCGCCTCAAACGCTCTTCCGCCAAGGATCGCGGCACTCTGCGCACGGCCGAGGAGTTCGAACTGGTCGGCTCCCGAGGCGGGCTGCTGAGCGTCGGCCGCGACGGAGCGCTGACCGGCCGGCCGGTCGACGTATTCATCCTGGACGACCTGTACAAAAATGCGCAGGAGGCCAACTCGCCGCTCGTCCGCGACCACGCGTGGGACTGGTACAACGCCGTCGTCAAAACCCGGCTGCACAACGACTCGCAGGAACTGCTCGTCTTCACACGCTGGCACGAGGACGACCTGATCGGCCGGATCGCCGCCCGGGAACCCATAACGGACATAAACGAAGTCGGGCAGCGACCGGCCGGGCCGTCCTCGTGGCTCCGACTCAATTTCGAGGCGGTCAAACAGGGCCCGCCCACGAGCGCCGACCCGCGCCGACAGGGCGAGCCGCTCTGGCCGGCCCGGCACTCGTCCGAACTGCTGGAGCAGAAGCGCCGGCTCGATCCCATGCTATTCGAAACGATGTATCAGGGAAATCCCTCTTCGGCCGAGGGCGTGCTCTACGGAGACCGTTTTGCCACCTACGACAAACTGCCCGAACGGACGATAAAAAAGGGGAACTACACCGATACGGCGGACTCGGGAGAGGACTACCTGTGCTCGGTCTGCTACGAAACAGGGACAGACGACACCATTTACATAACGGACGTACTTTATACGCCGCTCGGCATGGAAGCGACCGAACCGCTCGTCGCCGCCATGCTGCAACGCAACGGCACCCGCACGGCGCGCATCGAAAGCAACAACGGAGGGCGGGGTTTCGCGCGGGCCGTCGCCAAACTGTGTCCGCAGACGCGCATCGAGTGGTTCCACCAGTACCGGAACAAGGAAGCGCGCGTGCTGTCGAATGCGACCGAAGTGGCGGCACGCATCCGGATGCCCGAAGACTGGCATCGTCGCTGGAGCGAATTTTACGGAGACGTGGTCTCGTTCCGCCGGCTTTTCCGCTCGAACCGGCGCGACGACGCGCCCGACGTTCTGACAGGCATCGTCGAGACCGAGTCCGCCGGACCGGGAAAATGTATCCGGGCGGTCGGATTCAGCGGATAAGCCCGCCAAAAAGCAGACCGAGAACCGACGCAAACAGCCGGCATTTTCTTCCGAAAATGCCGGCTGTTCACAAAAGGTTAGTTAGTCTTGATCGATTAGGTAATGTAAATATACGAACATTTTCCCGAATAATCAAGCGATCGGGTAAAAAAATCGCTCTCCGTCTTACGACGGCCGTCGATCAGAGACGAACAAGGAAAACCGGACAAGGTATGCGAAATCGAGGGGGAGAAAGCATCGTAGACATATTCGATTGTTTTTCTATCGAGCAGGAACTGACATTTTTTCATAAATGCTTTCATAATTTCTTATATAATGCGGATTCTCCACCGGTCGACCGGTGCCTCGCATCCTTGTCCGGAATCCAAAACGCATCCGCTTCGCTTACATACGGGACGCGGTCGACATCTGCTGATCGCGGGCGGAATAAGCCTTTGCGGACAAAACCGGCTCGGACTCCCCGCCCGCAGCGTGCCGGTGACGATAGCTGGCCGGAGTCATGCCGTACTCCTTCTTGAACAGCTTGATAAAATGGGACGTATTCGGGAAATTGCAGTCGTTCCCGATCTCAGAGATCGATTTGTTCGTCGAAATCAGCAGCAGGCGCGAGTGCATCAGTCGCTGACGGATGAACCACTTGTGGGGAGGTTCGAAAAAGTGCTTGCGGAACTCTTTCTTGAACGAGGTCAGGCTCCGGTTGCACTTGCCGGCCAACTCCTCGACCGAAATATCGTCGAAGATATAGCTCTGAACCGTTTGCTCGAAATTCTCCTTCATCAGGTCCATATTGCTCAGTATTTTGCTTTTGAGACAACAATCCTTCTGAGCCAGGATCAGATAGATCAGCTCGGTCATCTTGATCGTTTCCGCCGTATTGTCCTGCGAGAAAGCATCGTCCTTGAGATACTGGTTGACCGTTCCGAAGAAATTCTTCATGATGTTCGACGCGGGATAGCTCACATGGCTTTGATTCTCGCAATTGGGACAGCTATGGTCGTTCGTAATGTTGAGCTGATAGCCGACGCTCAGGTGGTTGAGTATCCTCGACAGCTGATCGGAGGTATAGTAGAAGACGATCTGCTCGAAGTTCTTTCCCTGTTCGGGAACGTCCTCGGTATAGTGGTTTCCCATACCCATGTAGAAAAGCGTTCCCTGAGGAATCTCGTGACAGACGTCGCCGTAGTATACGCATTTCTTGCCGCGCACGACGTAGCCGATGCTGTGACGGGTAAAATTGTGGGCTTGGATTCCGCTGCGGTCCGGTTGAACGTACTTGACAATCATGGGTTGCTGAGCGGTCGATGTCGGATTTGATCGTGACATAATTTTTCGAATTTTAACAGTTTATAACAAATCGTTTATGTTGAATAGATATTTGGATATTTCCTTTACGGGTCATACCCGATAGCAGATCACAAACATACAATACAGATTCCATAAATGCAATTTATTTTACTAAAATTTGCAAGAAAAAATTTAATTGTTTCAATTTTATCTATTTAAATACTTGCGGCAAAAAATATTACATACGATTTTAAAGTATGTTTTCCGAAACGGTCCGGAGTGGAACGAAACAGTTAGCGGACCTTTGTCCGTAATTTTTTCCTACTTTTACAGCAAAGATCACGCCTCAAATGAAAGAAAGGCAGACAAAAGAGATTCTTTCCTACGACAGGAAGCATCTGTGGCACCCTTACACGTCGATGAGCGACCCGCTCAGAGTATTCCACGCGGTCCGGGCCGAAGGCGTACGCATCGAGCTCGCCGACGGACGACAGCTAATCGACGGCATGTCGTCGTGGTGGTCGGCCGTTCACGGCTACAATCATCCGAAGCTGAACGAAGCGGCCGAGAAGCAGCTCCAGCGAATGGCGCACGTCATGTTCGGCGGCCTGACGCATACGCCGGCCGTCGAACTGGCCCGCCGACTGATAAGGGTAGCGCCCGAAGGTCTCGACAAGATATTCTATTGCGACTCAGGCTCGGTAGCCGTCGAAGTGGCCGTTAAGATGGCCCTGCAATACATGCACGCGCAAGGGACGCCCGCAAAAAACACGCTGGCGACGATCCGTAGCGGCTATCACGGCGACACATGGCACGCCATGTCGGTCTGCGACCCCGTGACCGGCATGCACTCGATCTTTACCGGACGGCTGCCCCTCCAGCATTTCGCGCCGAGACCCGAGATCCGTTTCGGCGACAAGTGGGACGAGCGCTGCTTCGCTCCGATGGGCGAGCTGATCGAGCGGGAACACGACCGGCTCGCCGCCGTGATTCTCGAACCGGTCGTTCAGGGAGCCGGTGGCATGTGGTTCTACCACCCCGAATACCTGAGGCGCCTGCGCGAAACCTGCTCGCGGTACGACGTGCTGCTGATCGCCGACGAGATCGCGACCGGTTTCGGCCGAACCGGACGGATGTTCGCCTCGGAATGGGCCGGCATAATGCCCGACATTCTGTGCGTCGGGAAGGCGCTGACCGGAGGCTATATGAGCTTCGCCGCCGTTCTGGCGACGGAGAAAGTGGCCGAGGTGATCTCGTCGGGCTCCCCTCCCGAATTCATGCACGGGCCGACCTTCATGGGCAACCCGCTGGCCTGCTCGATCGCATGCGCCTCGCTCGACCTGCTTTCGGAAAACTCTCCGCTGCCCCGCATCGGCGAGATCGAGGGCATCCTGCGACGCGAGCTGGCTCCGGCAGCGGCCCTGCCTCAGGTAGCCGACGTGCGCACGCTCGGGGCCATCGGCGTGATCGAGCTGCACCGCAGCGTCGATATGGCCACGCTGCAGCAACGATTCGTCGACGAGGGCGTCTGGGTCAGGCCGTTCGGCCGGCTCGTTTACGTGATGCCTCCTTATATTATCAAGGATCAGGAGCTGGAAACGCTCGCCCGGGCTATGGTCCGGGTCGTAGCCGAAACCGAATAGAGCGATCTTTCTGTCCGGGAAGCCGATCCGAAACGACGGGTCCGCACCCCGGCTTTCCGCCGTTTGCGCGTCCTCTCCGGCAGGGCGGTCGGATTCTTGCCGGAGAGGACGCGCAGACCGAGATTCCGATTTCCGACGCTTCTGCCCCGCCGTCGCTGCCGGACCTCGATTCGGCAGCAAAATACGCCCCTACGCCGTGCGGCAGCTCCTCCCGCCGAACGGCACGGACACGGGTCCGGCTGCCGCTTCCCATGCAGCGAAGACGACTCCATCCGTACCCCATAACATTCGACGGAAAGGGAAGCCTACCGGGAGAGAAAAAATCGAGTCGGGACGGACGCCCTCCGCCCGGTCTACGGTATTCCGGCGGACAGGTTTTCCGCGCCTGTCCGCCCGAAAAGCATCTGGCTCCGCATTCCGAAACGACGGTCTCCTCTCCGCACTCCGAGATAAGCCGCTCGACGCCGGTCCATGCGGCTGGACGCGGCGGAAATCGTACGGCCCGCCCGACGACAAACTTTTTCAACAGTATCCTCGGGAAGCCCCGTACCCGATCCGACCCTGCGGACCGGACTGGTCCGCCAAGCATCGGCCTCCTTTCTCTCGTTTCGCCTCGCCGCCGTCGGAATGCCGCGCCGGACCGGAGAGCCTCCTTTGCACATTCCGCTCCGAATGCCTATCTTTGCTTCCTCAAACCTCGAACTATGAGTACCGCCTTGTACGAAAGCGTCATTTTCGGACCGGTTCGCAGCCGCCGGCTGGGCCTGTCGCTCGGCGTCAACCTGCTGCCGCTGCACGACAAGCTGTGCAGTTTCGACTGCATCTACTGCGAGTGCGGATGGGGCAAGCCGGGAGCCAAGCCCCGGTTCAATTCCCGGGAAACGGTCCGCCGGCTGCTCCGCGAGAAGCTGACCGAAATGGTCGCCGCAGGCACGCCCCCCGACGTCATTACGTTCGCCGGCAACGGCGAACCGACGATGCACCCGGAGTTCGGAGGAGTGATCGACGACACGATCGCCGTACGGGACGAATTGTGTCCGTCGGCCAAGATTTCGGTACTGAGCAACGCGACGATGATCGGCCGCGAGACCGTTCGCGAGGCGTTGCTGAAAGCGGACAACAACATACTGAAACTCGACTCGGCCTTCGACGAAACGGTCCGCCTCGTCGATCGTCCGAAAGGAGCGTACTCGGTCCGGCAAACGGTCGAAGCGATGAAACTCTTCGACGGCAGACTGATCGTGCAGACGATGTTCCTGCGCGGCACGCTCGAAGGGCGGCAGGTAGACAACACGACCGAGCGGGAGGTGGCGGCCTGGCTCTCACTGATCGAGGAGATCGCCCCCAGCAGCGTGATGGTTTACACGATCGACCGCGACACCCCGGCCGACGACCTGCACAAAGTGTCCGTCGAGGAGCTCCGCCGGATCGCCGAGCGGGTCGAGCGCCTCGGCATTCCCTGCTCGGTGGCCGGATAACACGCCCGAATACCCAAATACATCGAATATGAACGCACTCGCCGGCCGGATCGGCCGCTTCTTTCTGAACCGCAGAAACCTCTTCGTCATCGGGTTCGTCCTGACGTTCGCGCTGACCCTGCTCGAAGTGGCGCACGGCAAGCAACACAACTTCTTTACGTTCCAGCAGTCGACGATCGATTTCTGGAACGGCGAATCTCCCTACGGCAAGCCTTACGACTTCCTCTACGGCCCGCTGTTCTCGATCCTGTTCGCGCCGTTCGCCTACATGGGTTCGACCGTCGGGCCGTTCGTATGGAACCTGATGAACTTCACGCTGTTCTTCTACGCGATTTTCTCCGTGCCCAGGATAACCGAAGTCCAGAAATGCAAGACCTATCTCTACACGGCGCTGATTCTGGCCACAACGCAGATGTCGATCCAGTTCAACCCGGTGGTGGCCTATCTGTTCCTGTTCGCATTCTCGCTGCTCGAGCGGGGCAAGCCCTACCCGGCCATTCTGCTGATTCTCGTGTCGGGTTTCTGCAAAATATACGGAATTTTCGAGCTGGCCCTGCTGCTCTGCTATCCGAAGTTTTGGCGCAATCTGGGCTTCACGATCGTTTTGGCCGCCGTCCTGCTGGTCCTGCCCGCGGTGAATCTCGGCTTCGGCGGACTGATACCGCATTACAAGCGATGGGCCGAAGTGCTGTCCGGCCACGTCGACCAGTTCCAGTTCTACGCCGTCTTCAACCTCTACCCGATCCATGACCTGCTGACTCCGGTCATGACGCAGGTCCAGATCGGATCGATCTTGGCGCTGGCCGTGCTGTTCGTGCTCAACTACCGTAAATTCGGCCGGTTCGACTTTCGGCTCGGATCGCTCGGCATCCTGATGGGCTGGGTTATCCTGTTCAGCCTATCGACCGAGAAGCACACTTACGTGATCGCGCTGGCAGGCTATCTGATGTGGTATTGGGTACAAGCCCGCAAAGGCTGGCTCGACCGGACGCTGTTCTGGGCCAACCTCGTGCTGCTGGTGCTCGTCCCGGTCGATCTGATCTGCCCGTCGCCCGTCATGCGCTTTCTGTGCGACACCGTACAGCTGAACATTTACTGCTTTACGTTTACTTGGCTGAGAATGATTTACGTGACTTTCCTGCGACCGACCGAAGGGCCCGACTTCCTCGGCGAACCGGCCGACAGGCAGGCCGACGGAAAGATTTGCGGCTGAAATTTCGCCGCTGCAAGAATTTATTGTAAATTGCGTCGGTTCCCCGGCATGACGGAACGTCCGGAGAAAAACGGTCGCGCCGAGCCCGAAGACATCCGGGTCCGAATGCGCCCGGAAACCCCGCCGAGGGATACCGGGCAAGCCGCCTGCGAACCGGAGGGGGACCGAAAACTCGTTCGAACGATTACGAACCAAATAGCGAAAAAATGATTACCACAGACCAAATTAAAGAGATTGTAAGGCGACTGGATTCGCTGGGGAGGCATCTTTGACGTCGCCAACCGACGTATCGAACTGGAAGAAGAAGAATCCAAGACGCAGGCGCCCGATTTCTGGGACGACCGCGAACGGGCCGAAAAGCAGCTGAAGAAGGTCGCGTCGATCAAGTATTGGATCACGGCCTACGACGAAATCTCGAAGTCGGCCGACGACCTGCAGCTGATGCCCGATTTCGTCAAGGAGGGACTCGCATCGGCGGACGAGCTCGACGAGCAGTACCGCAAGACGCTCGGCATGATCGAAGCGCTCGAAATGCGCAACATGCTCGGCGGCGAGGAGGACCATCTGGGCGCGATCATGGAGATCAACTCCGGAGCCGGCGGCACCGAAAGCCTCGACTGGGCCTCGATGCTGTTGCGTATGTACATGCGCTGGGGCGAAGCGAACGGCTATCAGGTACGCATCGCCGACCTGCAGGAAGGCGACGAAGTCGGCGTCAAGTCGGCTACCGTCGAGTTCGTGGGCGAGTTCGCCTACGGCTATCTCAAGAGCGAGAACGGCGTGCACCGGCTCGTGCGCCTGTCGCCGTTCAACGCGAACAACAAGCGGCAGACGACGTTCGCCTCGGTATTCGTTTCGCCGGCGGTGGACGACACGATCGAGATCGTCGTGAACCCCGCCGACATCGAGTGGGACACCTACCGCAGCGGCGGCAAGGGCGGACAGAACGTCAACAAGGTCGAGACCGGCGTACGGCTCCGTCACCTGCCCTCGGGCATCGTCGTCGAGAACACGGAAACGCGTTCGCAGATCATGAACAAGGAGAACGCGCTGCGCATTCTTCGATCGAAGCTCTACCAACGGGAACTCGAGAAACGCATGGAGCTGCAGAACGAGCTGGAGGGTCAGAAAAAGAAGATCGAATGGGGATCGCAGATACGCAGCTACACGCTCCACCCTTACAAGCTCGTCAAGGACCATCGCACCGGCTACGAGACTTCCGACACGCAGGCCGTACTGGACGGCGATCTGAACGAGTTCATCAAGGCCTATCTGATGGGCGGAGGCAAATAGTCCTCAGGCCGACCTATCGCGCGAGGCGTTTCCAAAACGGGAACGCCTCGCGGGCTGCAAACCGACGCCAAACACGCAACGGACAACCGTACCGGGCCGGGCGGCAGGTCAGCCGGTTTTCGAGTTCCCGATGTTTCCGGTTTTCCCGAATGAAATCCCTTCCGACGGAGACTTCATCGGTAGCAGCCTAATCGGATGCGCAACCTGTGGACGCAAGCCGCAGCCCATTGGCTGCGGCCAACGCTTTTGTGGCGATCGGGCCATGTGTTAGCCGCGCTTTTTTATTTCTGCGCGGCCCAACAGAAGACAGAAACTCCGGATGCGAACATGCCGGGTATATGGGAGCATATAATTGCCTTTTCATCTTCTTTCCGGCCGTACCGTCGCGTGCGCTTTCGCCTACCCCGCGCCCGAAAGATTTCGCTGACGGAACCGGCAAGGCACGAACTTACGAATATGTTGCCGGCGGGGAAGGGTGGGAACCGCCGCCGCCCTTCCCTCCGCTCGGACCGCGCAAGAACGGAAAGCAGGGTCGGCGGCAAGGCAAGACTCAATTGCTGACGACCGTCTCGCCGGCCGCATCGTCCGAAGCGGCGTCGCCGTTTTTCGGCGTCACGTAGAATCCCTGCGACGGAGTCCACTCGACACAGAATAGGTCGCCGGGATCGTCGTAACCCAACTTACCGAGACTTTCCTTCAGCCACTGCTCGCTCTTGCCTGCGTTCCAGAGCGAGCTCTCCAGCACCGCGCCGTTATTCACCAGCAGATAAGACTGCGAGCGGTCTCCGCGGCGCGAGACCGTCAGCCGTCCGTTCGTTTCGAAACGGACATCGTCGACCTCGAGCATCGAGAAAATACCGTTCTCGCGCAACATCGTCCGGAACTGCTCCATTTCGAGCCCGTTGCGTCGGAACTCCCTCAGGTCGATCTTCCCGTCCCGAACGATCATCACCGTATCGCCCTTGATCAGGCGTCTCAGGTGCTTGAAGCGCAGCAGGAAGCGGATCAGCATGTTGAAAACGGTCCACACGCCGAGCGCGAGCACCAGATACCAGACCGACATTTCCGGACTGTATATCGACCCGCCGACCAGCGCCCCGAGCACGAAAGCATTGACCGAATCGAGCGGCGTCAGCTGGGCCATCTGCGTCTTGCCCGAAATGCGCAGAAAGATCAGCACGCCCAGCATGCCGACCAGAATTTTCACGACGATACTCTCGACCATAAGCGAACGGTTTTACGACACGGACTCCGCCGTAAAAATCGTACCGGAATCGCGGCCAAGCCCGCAAAAACGGAAAACCCACTGTCCGCACAGAATAAGAGACAGGGAACGAGCGACCGGAGAGAGCGACAAAATCGTATAAAAAGGCCCCGAAAGATTCTCTCTCCCGGAGCCGCATCGGACAAGCCGATACATTTATTTCTGTCGTACAAGCCGCCCGCCCGGCATCTCGCATAGCTACCGGGTTCGCGGGAAATTCCGTGTTCCAAGCACATCCCCTCCAAAACGGCCTCTCCATACCGCCGCTGCCGGACTGCCGGTCCCGACCGACAAACGCGAGCTTCCGGCGACAAGACCCGTCATTTCGGCAGAACGGAAACTTCTTCGGCCGGCCGCTCTCTCCCGTACGCTCTACCGGTGAATTACTCCGGACCCGATCAGTTCCTCTCCGTCGTACCATGCCGCGAACTGCCCGGCCGTCACGCCGCGCTGCGGCTCGTCGAATACGACGAATCCTCCTTCCGCAGTCCGGTACAGCACGGCTCCCTGCAACGGCTGGCGGTACCGGATACGGACCAGATAGCGGCGGTTTTCGCCGGTCTTCAGCGCCAGATCGGGGCGCACCCAGTGTATCTCGTCCGGCAGCATGTACAGCGCCCGGCGATACAGCCCCGGATGCCGCTGTCCCTGTCCCACGTACAGGATATTTCGCTCCACGTCCGTTCCGATCACGAACAGGGGCTCGGGTTTTCCCCCGACATTCAGGCCCTTGCGCTGTCCGATCGTGAAGAAGTGAGCGCCCCGGTGACATCCCACGCGCGCACCGTCCGAAGGTTCGTAGCGGAAAGGCTCGGCCAGCCGCCCGAGCGGAGCGTCCGCAGGCAGCGAACGATAACCCGGCCATCCGGACGGGATCTCGACGATGTCGCCGTCCTTGGCTGCGAGCTGCTGCTGCAGGAAAACGGGCAGATCGACCTTGCCCACGAAACAGATGCCCTGAGAGTCCTTGCGGGCAGCCGTAGCCAGATGCTGTTCCGTAGCGATGCGCCGGACCTCGGGCTTGAGCAGATGTCCGATCGGAAAGAGCGCGCGCGAAAGCTGCCGCTGCGAAAGCTGGCAGAGGAAATAGCTCTGGTCCTTGTTCGGGTCGCTGCCCGCAAGCAAGCGATGAATCGTCCGGCCTTCGGCCCTGATCTCCTCGCGGCGGCAATAGTGGCCTGTCGCCACGAAATCGGCGCCCAGCTCGAGAGCCGCATTCAGAAAGGCGTCGAACTTGATCTCGCGGTTGCACAGCACGTCCGGATTGGGCGTGCGCCCCCTCGCGTACTCGGCGAACATGTAGTCGACGACCCGCCGCCGATACTCGTCGCTCAGGTCGATCATATGAAACGGGATGTCGAGCCGCTTGGCCACCAGTTCGGCGAACAGATGGTCGTCGTACCACGGGCAGTCGCCCTCCAGCGTGCCGGTCGTATCCTTCCAGTTCCGCATGAACAGGCCCACCACGTCGTAGCCTTGCTCCTTGAGCAGATAGGCGGCCACGCTCGAATCGACGCCTCCGGAGAGGCCCACCACGACTCTTTTCACGGTAGAATCACAGGTTTGGGTTATTACAACGGACAATCCGGGGCCGCGGGCAGGGCGAAAAGCCGCTTCCCCGCGTTCCCCGGATTTTCAGAAAAAACTCAACGGTCCGACAACGCCAAGCGAAGCACGTCGTCGTTGGTCCGCACGTAATCGAACGTCAGACCCTCGAGATACTCGGGCTTGATCTCCGAAATGTCCTTGCGATTGTCCTCGCTCAGGATAATCTCGTTGATACCGGCCCGCTTGGCTGCCAGTATCTTCTCCTTGATTCCGCCTACGGGCATCACGCGTCCGCGCAGCGTCGTTTCGCCGGTCATCGCCACGCGGTCCCGCACCGGACGCCCCGTGAACGTCGACACGAGCGAAGTCACCATCGTGATACCGGCGCTCGGCCCGTCCTTCGGAATGGCGCCCTCGGGCACATGGATATTCACGTCGAACTTCTCGAACTTCTCGCGGTCGATGCCCAGCTCCTCGCCGTGCGCCTTGACCCACTCGAGCGCGATCGTCGCCGACTCCTTCATCACGTCGCCCAAATTGCCCGTCATCGTCAGGCCGCCCTTGCCGGGCGTCAGGATGGACTCGATATAGAGAATGTCGCCGCCGACCTCCGTCCATGCCAGCCCCGTCACGACGCCGACCATCCCGGCGATCTCGTACGACTCGTTCTGGTAGCGGGGCACGCCGAGAATTTTCTCAACATCCTCGGCCGTCACCTCGGGCCGGAATTCTTCGTTGAAGCCGATATTCTTGGCTCGCGTGCGGACGATCTTCGCGATCCGCTTGTCGAGCGTCCGCACGCCCGACTCACGCGTATACTCGGCGACGATCTTCTCGATGGTCTTCGGCGCGATCCTCAACTGCTTGGCCGAAACGCCGTGCGCCTCGAGCTGCTTCGGGATCAGATGCTTGCGGGCGATCTGCACCTTGTCTTCGAGAATGTATCCCGGTATGTTGATCATCTCCATACGGTCCCTCAAGGCCGGATTGATATTGGCGATGTTGTTGGCCGTAGCGATGAACAGCACCTTCGACAGGTCGTACTCGGTATCAAGGTAATTGTCGTGGAAGGTCGTGTTCTGCTCCGGATCGAGCACTTCGAGCAGGGCCGACGACGGGTCGCCATGGTTGCTGACGGTGATCTTGTCGATCTCGTCCAGTATCACGACCGGATTCGACGAGCCGCAGCGCTTGATCGTCTGGATGATCCGGCCCGGCATCGCGCCGATGTAGGTCTTGCGGTGTCCGCGAATCTCGGCCTCGTCGTGCAGACCGCCCAGCGCAATGCGTCCGAACTTACGCTTGAGCGCCCCGGCCACCGATTTGCCGAGCGACGTCTTGCCGACGCCCGGAGGACCGTACAGGCACAGGATAGGCGACTTCAGATCGCCCTTGAGCTTGATGACGGCCAGATGCTCCAGGATGCGGTCCTTCACCTCGTCCAGCCCGAAGTGGTCGTTGTCGAGCCGCTTCTTGGCATGGTTCAGGTCCAGATTGTCTTTCGTATAGCTTTCCCACGGCAGGTCGAGCATCAGCTGCAGGTAGTTGAGCTGCACGGAATACTCGGCTACGGCCGGATTCATCCGCTCCAGCTTCGAGAGCTCCTTGAAGAACAGCTCCTTCGTCTCGGCTTTCCAGTGCTTTTTGGCAGCCCGCTTGTGCAGCTCGTCGATGTCCTTGTCGGCCGGATCGCCGCCCAGCTCGTCCTGAATCGTGCGTATCTGCTGCTGCAGGAAATACTCGCGCTGCTGCTGGTCGATGTCCTGCTTGACCTTGCTCTGTATCTCGTTCTTCAGCTCGGCCAGTTGCTGCTCGCGGACCAGAATCTCGAGCAGACGTCGCGCGCGGGCCAGCAGGCCCGGAGCCTCCAGCAGGCGCTGGCGGTCGCTGTCGGGCAGATCGAGATTCGAGCAGATGAAATTGATGATGCCGCGCTTGTTGTCGATGTTCTTGATCGCGAACGTAGCTTCCTTGGGCATCTGCGGCGACACGTTGATGATATTCAGCGCGACGTCCTTGATCGAATCGACGAGCGCCTCGAACTCGATGTTGTTCTGATCGGGCGCCGAATCCTTCAGCGTCGCTACCGACGCTTTGAAATAGGGTTCCGACACGACGAACTCGCTGATCTCGACCTTTTCGAGCCCGTGCAGGATGACCGTCAGGTTGCCGTTCGGCATTTCGAGCACTTTCAGAATACGGGCGGCCGTGCCGATACGATACAGGTCGTCCGGCCCGGGCTGCTCGACCTCCGGCTCCTTCTGCAGCACGGCGCCGAGGATTCCCCCGACGCCCTCGACCTCGCGCACGAGCTTCATCGACTTCTCGCGCCCGACCGTAATCGGCGTGATCGAGCCCGGGAAAAGCACCGAGCTGCGAAGCGTCAGAATAGGCAATATCTGGGGTATATCCACTTTCTCGGCAGCCTCCTCGTCGTCGTTGGACATGATCGGAATCACATGGTGACGGCCTTCGAGCATATCCGATATGCCCGAAAACTCTTCTTCTTTCTTGCTATATTTTTTATTCATCTTCCACTTTCCGTTTAATCGGCAAATATAGTGCAATTTACCGGAATTAAAAAACAAGCCGCCCGACATCCGGCGAAGCACGGCAGGAGATCGGGCCGAATCCGCCGGCCGTTCCGGCGGAAGTTCTGGAATATAAACGGAACCGAAACCACTATTATTGCAAATGATTATCTTTACGGTTTCCATTCACACCGTGACTGCCATGACTCGACACTTCCTGTTGCTCCTGCTCCTTTTGCCGGGAGCTTTCCGCCTATCCGCAAAACCCCTGCCGAAGGAGTACGTGCGCGACAGCCTGCCCGTGCTCGCCGAGCGATGCCGGCAACTGCTCGAGACGGCCTACATGGCCGACAGCCTGGTCGGCGAGACCGACTCGCTGCCAGGCTGGGAAGGACTGCCCGTCAGGCTGTACGAATACCGTACGGGACCCGACATCCGGACCGGGCAGCCGAAAAAAGGGAAGGTCTATCTGCTGAATCCGTCGCCCGAAAGGCTGGCCCGCTGGATCGCCACCGCCTGCTGGGAAGCGCGCGGCAGCCTCGAGTACCGCTACACCGACAAACTGCTGCGATGGATCCGCAGCCAGTCGGGCGGCCAGTTTCCCGTGCGGGGCGTCGTCTACGAGGCCATGTACGAGCCGGGACGCTACGATCCCTATGTGTTCAAGGACGGCGTGACGGTTTACGTGGCCGATCCGAACCGGATGCCTGCCGACGGACACTGCACGGACGAGCAGCTCGAATTCTACCTGAGGCTGACCGATGCGGACCTGAAACCCTACACCGGCCGCTACGCCCGGATCGCCAGCACGACGCGCGAGCAGTATCGCGCCGCCGGCGGCACGGAACGGGTGGGCGACAGCGACAGGGATCGCCGCATCGAGTGGCTCGACGTCGTCCGGCGACTATACCGGCAGGCATGGGAATCGGATGAAAACCGGCTGATCACGGCATGGGCCGAGGCGAACCTGTAAATGTCCGATAAATTTGCTATTTTTGCGAGGATAAACGCTAAACATTTCTGACAAGCCATGAAAATCGACGACAAATACGCTCCGCAGCAGATCGAGCCGAAATGGTACGACTACTGGATGCGGCACGACATGTTCCACTCGGAGCCCGACGAGCGGGAGCCCTATACGGTGGTCATTCCGCCGCCGAACGTGACCGGCATGCTGCACATGGGGCACATGCTCAACAACACGTTGCAGGACGTGCTGATCCGCCGTGCCCGCATGTCGGGCAAAAACGCCTGCTGGGTGCCTGGCATGGATCACGCGTCGATCGCCACGGAGGCCAAGGTCGTCCAAAAGCTCAAGGCCGAGGGCATCGACAAGAGCTCGCTCACGCGCGAAGAGTTCCTCCGCCATGCGTGGGAGTGGAAGGAAAAGCACGGAGGCATCATCCTGAGCCAGTTGCGTAAACTCGGGGCCTCGTGCGACTGGGCCCGCACGAAATTCACGATGGACCCGGAGATGAGCCGCAGCGTGATCAAAGTGTTCGTCGACCTCTATAACAAGGGAAAGATATACCGCGGCGTCCGGATGGTCAACTGGGACCCGGCCGCGCAGACGGCGCTGTCGGACGAAGAAGTGGTCTACCGCGAGTCTCAGGGCAAGCTCTACTACCTGCGCTACCGACTCGAGGGGACGGACCGCTATCTGATCGTCGCGACGACACGCCCCGAAACCATTTTGGGAGACACGGCGCTATGCGTCAACCCCGACGACGAGCGGTACAAAGACCTGTCGCAGGACGCCCGCGTCGTCGTGCCGCTGGTCGGCCGCTCGATTCCGGTCATCCGCGACAGCTACGTCGACATCGAGTTCGGAACCGGCGCGCTGAAGGTGACCCCGGCCCACGACGTGAACGACTACATGCTGGGCGAGAAGCACAACCTCGAGACGATCGACATCTTCAACGACGACGGCACGATCAACGACAAAGTGGGGCTGTACGTCGGCATGGATCGTTTCGACGTCCGCAGAAAGATCGAAGGCGACCTGGCGGAAGCCGGCCTGCTGGAGAAGACCGAGGATTATACCAACAACGTGGGCTATTCGGAGCGCACGGGCGTGGCCATCGAGCCGAAACTCTCGATGCAGTGGTTCCTCTCGATGGGGCAATTGGCCGAACCGGCGACGAAGGCCGTCATGGAGGACGCGATCCGCTTCGTGCCCGAAAAATACAAGAACACCTACCGCCACTGGATGGAGAACATCAAGGACTGGTGCATCTCGCGCCAGCTGTGGTGGGGACA
>ERZ857965.1077-NODE-1077-length-30451-cov-3.550270_pt1 | contig 30451 bp, 26 predicted proteins | sample MGYA00519758_ERZ857965 | MGnify/ENA primary metagenome ERZ857965 (study PRJEB31778, sample SAMEA3449381) | human gut metagenome | biome: human gut; feature: human-associated habitat; material: faeces | place: United Kingdom | collected 2010/2012 ... | reverse complement strand
GTCAGCAGCCCCCGTTTCGTGGTCTGCGTGTAGTTCCTTGTAAACTGACCTAAGTCAGACAATAAAAAACAGGCAACTCAATGTGAATCACCTGTTCTAAAAGCATGTATGATATTATCTGTCCGATATGTGACCTGCTTTTAACTTTGAGAAATAGCTCCTGGTTTCTGTCGCTACAACGCCGCTTAATGCAACCAGCGCTATCAGGTTAGGTATAGCCATAAATCCGTTGAATATATCAGCTATTGTCCATACTGCCTCAAATGTCAGGAAAGGTCCGATGAAAACGGCCGCTATGTAGAGCCACTTGTAAGTCATAAGCACTCCCGTTTTTTTGCCACCTATGAGATATTCAAGGCATCTTTCGGAATAGTAATCCCATCCGAGAATTGTTGTAAATGCAAAGAATGCAAGGCACAGCATCAGGAAGAAGGCTCCTGTCTGTGTATTCCAAGGAAGTCCCTCACCGAAAGCTGTCGCTGTTACTGCAGCGCCTTCAAGACCTTCAATTCCGTGTGAGTTTGTAACAAGGATTGTAAGCGCAGTCATCATACAGATGATTATTGTGTCAAGGAAAGTACCTGTCATTGTAACAAGACCCTGTCTTACAGGCTCTTTAGTCCGAGCTGCAGCTGCTGCGATAGGCGCTGAACCAAGACCTGCCTCATTTGAGAATACTCCTCTTGCAACACCCTTCTGCATTGCGATAAACATTGCACCCAGCGCTCCGCCTGCTGCGGCTCTTGCTCCGAAAGCTCCCTCAACGATTTCCTTAACTGCTGCAGGGATTTCCTGTATATTAACTATCAGTATTGCAACGCATACTACTACATAAAGCACCATCATAAACGGTACTACCACTGATGATACGCTGGCAATTCTCTTAATTCCGCCGATTACTACAAGCGCTACTGCCGCCGCTACAACTACTGCCGTAACTAGTGTTGCCCATGTATAGCCAATACCGTTCATTGTAAATGCAATGTGAGCGCCGTTAGGATCTGCAAAGTTGTTTACTGCTGTTGAGATACCGTTTACCTGCGTAATTGTACCTATGCCCAGAAGTCCTGCTCCCACGCCGAAAAAAGCAAATATTTTAGCAAGCCATTTCCAGTTCCTGCCCATACCTCTTTCTATGTAGTAGAACGGTCCGCCCAGAGCATGTCCCTCTTTGTCAATAACTCTGTATTTGACTGCAAGAAGTCCTTCTGCATATTTTGTAGCCATACCTATGCAGGCTGCTATAAACATCCAGAATACCGCTCCCGGTCCTCCCGCAAGCATTGCTCCCGCAACACCTACGATATTACCTGTACCTACTGTAGCCGACAGCGCCGTGCACAGCGCTCCGAAGCTTGTAACCTCGCCCACACCGTCTTTTTCGTTTTTGACCATATAGCGCAGCGCCAGTCCCAGCTTGCGGAACTGCAGCACGCCAAGCCTTACGGTAAGCAGAAGACCTGTACCCATAATGAGTATAAGCATAGGCACGCCCCAAGCCAGATTATCGAGTTTTGTTAAAAAGTCCATAAATGTCATTTTGATTTCTCCCTCTCAAATAAAACTTAAGCAAATAAAAAAAGCCGATTAACTCGACTTCCAGAGAGATGCATAAGCTGACCTATGCTCTGTCCTTTGTGCCTGAGATATCACTTACAGGTTGCTTAGTCCTGTATGCTTAAACCTTCGGCGCCCTTAAAGGGTCTCTCCAGAGAATCATAGTTTTTTCATACCATATAAAAACTGTAATATACGGTTCATATAAACTAATGGAACTATATTACCATATATTACAGTGATTTTCAATATAAAATTTGAAATTTCTAATTTTGACAGTAATTTCTGCTATTTGCCTGTTGAAAGCTTATCTACGCCTTTGGCGTTCTCCACTACCATATCAATAACCTTCTGGTAAAGCATATAGTATTTGATATATTCTTCTCCGCCTACATATTCCTCATATGATGAGCCTGTGTAGTCCTCAAATTCCTTGGCTGTATATCCTATTGACTCAAGCTGTGCGGCTACGAAGTCCTTGTATTCGGAGTCAGTGACTTCAAGCCCCTCCTGTCTTGCAATGTAGTAAACTATCATCTGCTCCTTGGCATTTGTTTGAGCAGCACTGTCAAGTTCTTCGTTGAACTCATCTTCTGTCATCTTGTATGTGCTTTCGATAACATCGGCATATTCCATACTGTTGTTCTTGGCGTAATCCTCAACATACTGCTTCTGTTTTTCCTTGTATGCCTCAAGCTCTTTTTCAGGATACTCGATTACCTCTGAGCTGTCTGTGATAACTCCCCACAGGTAAGTCTCTATCTCCTGCTTCTGTTCGTTCTCTTTGTTTTTGTAAAGTTCTTTTTTGACAGCCTTTTCATAATCTGCAACAGTATCATACTCTGAGCTCTGCGCCACGTATTCCTTCTCTGTAGGAGTTACGTTCTCCTGGGATGAATTGATTTTAACCTCAAACACAACGTCCTTGCCTGAAAGATCCTTGTTGTTCGGATACGGATCAGGGAAAGTAAGATTAAGTGTCACTGTGTCGCCGACTTTAGCTCCCACAAGTCCGGCTTCAAATCCGTCTATCATAGTCTTGCTGCCGATTTCAAGAGTGCTGCCCTCTGCAGAGCCGTTTTCAAACTCTTTGCCGTCAATCTTGCCTGTATAGTCGATGTTTACTGTGTCACCGTCGTGCACCTTGCCGTCCTCGACGTCTTTAAGTGATTTGGCTCCGTCTAAGTCCTCCTGAATTGCATCTTTTATTTCTTTGTCCGATACTTTTATCTTGTCCGGATTTTTGTATTCAAGTCCTTTGTATTCTCCAACCTTGACATATTTGGTAAGATCGTAATCATAAGGCTCACTGCCGCAGCCTGTTAATATCATTGTTGATCCTAATGCAAGGATAAGAAATAATGCTAATGCTTTTTTCATATCACACCTCATAAAACAAATTTTTTAGCTTTATTTATTCTATCATAAAACCGGCAGCTGTAATAGATATATAACCAAAATTCACGAGAAGTTCACAAACAATGAATATAAACCCGGCAAGATAATATATTTTACATATGAAAAAGATTTTAATTACTCTGGCACCCCTGATTTTCGGGGCGCTGTCATGGCTTGTGGTTTCAGATGCCGCAGTCTCTTATCAAATGCTTGTACGACCGCCGCTGTCTCCGACGTCATGGGTGTTTCCTGCTGTATGGACTGTTCTCTATATTATGATGGGAACAGCCTCGCTTAGAATATACAGCTCGGCTGATTCCGACAGGACAAATGCTCTTTATCTTTTTTACATACAGCTTGCGGTAAATATCATCTGGCCCTTTATATTTTTCGGGCTGTGTCAGTATCTGGTGGCTTTTCTCTGGATAATACTGCTGTGGCTGCTTGTCCTTGATACGACAGTAACCTTTGGCAGCATAGACAGGAGAGCGGGCTTTCTGCTTATACCGTACATGTTATGGATATCCTTTGCGGCATATCTTAATCTTGCTGTATTCTTCCTGAACTGAGACTGAGGGATTTATTTAAATCTCTCAGCCATTTTTTTGCTGACCTCCTTTATTTCTCTCTGGGATTTAAGCCTTCGGATCCACCCCTCCGGTATGCCTTCAAAGCCGTAGCAAAGTCCCGCAAGACCTCCTGCGGCAGAGCAGACCACATCAGAGGCTCCTCCCAGTTTTTTGGCCATACGCACGCAGTCCTCGTAATTTTCGCTGTTTATAAGGCACCAGATTGCAGCCTCAACAGTTCTGACAGAATTTTCACTTCCGAATATGGCCGCTTCCGGCAGAAGCCTGAATATATCCATATTATATAAATCTCTGAGTTCAAGAAGAGCGCTCCTGTAAACCGGACTTCCCGAATAGTACCTGCTGACCAGCTTTATTGCCTCGTATATGCTCTGATCCGTCGAAAATCCCCCCAGCAGCAGTCTCCCTATCGTCACATATATTGAGCAGGCCACAATACTGAAGGAGTGATTGTTAATAATCCTTACTGTATCGTGAATTATTTTCATTTCCTGATGTCCAAGCTCACATTCAAGAAAATCAATCTCACCAAGATATATGGCAACGGGTATCATTCTCACCACAGAGCCGTATCCGTTGTCTTCGGTGCCTGCCCGATATTTGCAGCTTTTGCCGCCGTTTTTGTATACCTCTATCGCGGCAGCCACATCGTCACCTATATAAAAGTTCTTTTCGGGCGGTACAAATTTAAGATTTTCTGTGAAGTCCGCAAAGTTCTGCATAACTCCTCCATAGTTTTTTTCACATAAAAACCCGTCAGCCGTACAAAGACAAAGTCCTGTACTTCTGGACCAGCTTTTTTGATCAGCGCCGTCAGGTGCTATTGCCTCGGCCTCGCCTACAGCAAGTCCGAACATTCCTCCTATTATTCGGTCTTCTATACTTTTACACATTTCGTTTCCCCCTTTAAATATGATCTGCACTATCCTCTAGCTATATATTAAATGCTGCCGGGGAGCAAATATATCTCTGATACAGGGAAAAAAACTTCAATTATCGTCATACGGCTCTGACGCCCGATAAAAAATTCCGGCATATGACCGGAATTTCTGTTCTGTATTATTTTGTATCCACCAGTATGCCCGCCTGCTCAAGACCTTTTATGATACGCACATAGGCATCTTTGTCAGGAACTCTTATCATATGAATATGAAGACCGCCTGTCAGGTCACAAAGCTGCGTAGCATTGGTGGCTTTTGCAATACGCACAAACTCATCTGCATCATATCTTGACCTGATATTAAGGTCTGCGCTTATCTGTCCGTATATAGGGTGCTCGACTATTACATTGTCGATGCAGCCTCCGTTATCTATAATTATGTAAAACTCTTGCAGTGTATCCTCTGCGCTGTGTCTGCATACTATGCTTTCGACAATGGAGTCATCTTCGGATTTCTCAATAACATAGCCTCTCTGGGTTGCAATTATTTTGTGTCCGTTTGCACGAAGAATAGCAATATCTGAAACAATTATCTGCCTTGTGACTCCAAATTCAGCCGCAAGCTTTGATGCAGATATGCTGATATCGGCATCTCTCAGAATATCAAGTATTCTGCTGCGCCTTTCGGTCTGGTTCATAGCCGCCCTCCTTTTGTATCTAATCTATATAGATTTTACTCCATTTCCTCTTAAATCACAACAAAAACATTCAAGCTGCTTTCTATGTTATAAAAAATAAGCTCCGCGGGTACAGAACTTATTTTTTAATCTGATTTTTTATATTTTTTGAAGGAGGTATTTCATATCTGTCTATATATGAAACTGTGAAAAAATCTATCTCTTACAATACCTATTATACATATCAGTATGTCATAACCCGGTCGTTTTGATGTCACTTGTGAAAAGGTTTTGTTCACATCTCCTTCACACTTCTAGCCCCAGAGTTCCTCATCTGACGGCACATAGTTGTCCGGCATATATCTTGCAATTCTAGATACATTCATAAGGTGCTTGTAATCAAGGTTTTCGGATATGGAGTTATGTCCCCATGTGCCGCAGCCCAATGTGTTTGTAGGTGCCAGTCCGTTGTAGAAGCTGCCGCCTGCGCTGCTTGCGCACACCTGATTTATGACAAATCTTGATACGCAAAGCTCCTCGCCCACGTGTCTGATATGCTCTTCGGAATCGGAATGGAATGAAACGCTGTGACCCTTGCCTTCCTTTTCGAGATTTTCTCTTGCTATGTTTATTCCCTCGTCTAAATCGGAATACTTGTATGCTGCAATTACAGGAGCCATTTTTTCGCCGCCCAGAGGATCTCTGTCTGCCGCCGCCTCTGCCAGCGCAACTATGATTCTGGTATCCTCAGGGATATCAAGTCCTGCCATCTGCGCTATTTTTGCAGGCGACTGTCCTACAGAATGTCTGTTAGGCTTGCCGTCCTCAAACAGCGCTGCTCTGATACCGTCAAGCTCCTGCGGAGTTCTCGCTATATATGCACCGTTTGCCTCAAACTCTGCCATAATATCCTCAAAATCGTTTTCAGGGCAGATTACCGACTGCTCGCCGGAGCATATGATACCGTAGTCAAAGGTTCTTCCCTGAATTATCTTAGGTACTGCTGTTTTAAAGTCATATCCCTCGTCTATAATGCACTGCACATTACCTGCGCCTACGCCAAGAGCAGGTCTGCCGGAACTGTATGCCGCATTTACCATGCCCGCTCCGCCGGTTGCAACCACCACATCTGCCGAAGATATCAGAGTTCTGGTGTTTTCTCTTGACTGCTGATCTATAATCTGTATCAGATTCTTTGGATATCCCAGCCTTGCAAGCTCTGCATTCATCATATCAACGGTTTTGGTACTGCATTTGATAGATTTGTGATGAGGCGTTATAACTATGGCATTGCCGCATTTGAGAGCAAACATTGCATTGCTCATAGGTGTAACTATAGGGTTGGTGCATGGGGTTATCGCCGCAACAACTCCTACAGGCTTTGCTATTCTTGTTATGCCTGTGGTTTCATCTGTATCAAGTATGCCTCTTGACTTCTTGCCTTTGAGGTTATTCCATATTATCTTTGATTTCTGTTTGTTTTTGGCTATCTTGTCGGGAACGTTTCCCATTCCTGTCTCTTCTACTGCTATTTCAGCCAGATACTCCGCATTGTCATACACGACCTTGGCTATTGTCTTTACGGCTAAATCCACTTCCTCCTGGCTCATTTTTTCAAATTCAGCCTGAGCCTTTCTCGCTCTTTCGATATATTCTCCTATATATGCCTTACTGTCAAATTCCATTGCAATTCCTCCAAATTCAATAATCATTCTTTATATATAATACAACAAATCCCCTCAGGTTTCTATATAAAAACAAATATAATACTGTACACACGCGCTATGTATTATTTTCCGCCGCAGGTGCAATAATAATACAAAACAAAGTCATATCAGGAGAATACTTATGAATAAATACGATTATTTTTTAAAAACTCTGCGTGAAAAGCTGCCTCTTGAGGAATGTTTTGACCTTGTGGAACACCCTGTAAATATAGGCGGCAGAAGCGCCTCTCTCTTTTTTATAGACGGGCTTGTCAGAGGCCACATAATGCAGCAGATTATGACCGACCTGCTGTCTGTAACGGAAAGTCAGATAGATAAATCACAGACCGCAGATGATTTTATTTCAAACAGCATCACACTCTTAGACTCTGTTTCCGAGGACGATGTCAATGCTGTCATAAAGTATCTTTATTCGGGGCTTGTGCCTCTTGTCGTAGATGGCTTTGATAAGGTCATAATAATGGATGTAAGAGAATATCCCTCAAGAGCCGTAAACGAGCCGCAAAAAGAAAAGAGCCTGCGCGGCGCAAAGGATGGATTTACAGAAACATTTATGAGCAATATAGCTCTTGTGCGGAGAAGAATTCGTGACAACCGCCTCATAGTCAGAAACTATACCATAGGCAGCGTCTCCAAAACGGATGTGTGTATCGTGTATATGAAAGGTCTTGCCGATGAAAAGATAGTTAAAAAATTCGATAAGGCCATAAGGGATATAAAGGTGGATACTCTGACGGTGGGAGAGCAGTCGCTGGTTGAGGCGATGGGCAAAAAAAGCCCTCTGAACCCGTTTCCAAAGGTAAGATACACCCAGAGACCCGACGTGGTGTCCGCGCATATAACGGAGGGGAAAATCGCAATTATAACCGATAATACCCCTACAGTAATTCTGATACCCGTAGGAATTTTTGATTTTGTGCAGGACGTTGACGATTACTATTTTCCTGCAATTACGGGCAGCTATTTCAGAGCTTTGAGATTAATCAATTTCCTCGTAATTCTGTTTCTGACCCCTGTATATCTGATGCTGACAGAGGAATATATAGACGCTCCTGATATTATTAAGTTTTTTATACCCGATGAGGACTATGCAATACCGATATTCTGGCAGTTCATACTGATAGAAGCCGCAATAGACGGACTCAAGCTGGCCTCACTCAACACGCCGGAGTCCCTCGGAATGTCCCTTTCGGTAATAGGTGCGCTGCTTCTGGGTGAGTTTTCCATAGAGTCGGGCTGGTTTATTCCTCAGACCATTTTCTGTATGGCAGTTGTCGCTCTTGCAGCATTTACACAGCCAAGCATTGAGCTTTCCTTTGCGGTCAAATTTGCAAGAATACTGCTGCTTACAGGCGTATTTGTTTTCGGATATCTGGGCGGAATAATTGCGCTTCTGATTATTATAGCCGTAATCGCATTTACGAGAACACTGTCGGGAACCTCGTATCTCTATCCTCTGGTTCCGTTCAAATGGCAGGCATTAAAAAAACTGCTGTTTCGTACTATGAAAAAAGAAAACAGCAGGTAGGTTAACGATACACAGGAAGAGTCCTGTTGTACCATCTTAAATCTATTGCTTTGTAAAGAGCGGCAAGGTCACCTGCGGTAACCTCAAAACTGCATATGATATCATCATTATTGCCTGATATAATCTGCATATATATGCCTGCGCCCTCTCTGTATATGCAGCTGCGGCAGTCCTCCGATGAAAAAACAGGCTCTCTGCTATGCCCTGTTTTATCAGTCTCTCTGACATATGGCTTCAGAGCATTCCTGAAAAGCAGCACATCGCCGCAGCTCAGTGTATATTCTTTCCCTGATATGTCTGCCGTCAGACTGCATGGGGTATGGTAGTCAAGACATTTGATATCCGCTGCAAGATATATAATGCAGCCGTTCTTTTCCAGCACTTTTCTTGCGTATATCATTGGTTTATCCTTTGCATATTAACAGGGCCGGCTGCACAGACAGCCGTCCCCTAATTACAGGTTTATTCTTCAAAGTCAACAGGCTCGCAGTCATCAAGGTCAACGGGAACTATAACGTTCTGCGCGTCCTCCAGCCTGTCTGCCGGTACATAGATGTCTATAGGAAAAGATGTATTGGAACCCATGGCTATTTCTATGAAATTGCTGGCTCCCTGATATTTTTTAACGCACGGAATGCCCTCGCTTCTGAGCTTTGATTCCAGAATATCGGCATCAAGGCTGCTCTTCGTATGGCATAAAAACACGCCGTCTCTCCAGACTTCTTTTTCTTTTACAAACATTTTATTCTCCTGCTATATAGCCTTTGTTTCAATTTCTTCAACAAGCTTTGCGATAAATTCGTCTGCGTTCATTTCGCCAAGATCTCCAACCTTTGAGGATCTTACCGATAATGTGCCGGCCTCTGCTTCTCTTTCGCCTATTGTGCAAAGGTATGAGTCTCTCTGGTTTCTTGCCTCTCTGATCTTGTATCCGATTTTTTCGTTTCTTCCGTCAAGCTCAACTCGCAGTCCTGCTTCTTCACACTTTGCTTTGATTTCTTCTGCATAAGGCACGAATTTTTCTGTTACCGTAAGCAGCTTAACCTGTACAGGCGCAAGCCACAGAGGGAATTTTCCCGCAAAATGCTCTGTAAGTATTCCTATAAATCTTTCGATTGAGCCGAAGATTACTCTGTGTATCATTACAGGTCTGTGCTTTTCGCCGTCTGCTCCCACATATGTGATGTCAAATCTCTGAGGCATCTGCATATCAAGCTGGATAGTACCGCACTGCCATGTTCTTCCCAGTGAGTCTTCAAGGTGGAAGTCAAGCTTAGGACCGTAGAAAGCGCCGTCACCCTCGTTTATAACATACGGAACGCCTATTGTTTCCATAGCCTCTCTCAGAGCTGTTTCGGCTGCTTCCCATTCCTCGTCCGAACCCATTGAGTCGTCCGGTCTTGTGGAAAGCTCTATGTGATAAGTAAATCCGAACATATTGTATACGTCATCTATAAATTTAACAACGCCGATTACTTCGTCCTTAATCTGATCAGGAAGCATAAATATATGTGCGTCGTCCTGTGTGAAAGTTCTTACTCTCATAAGGCCGTGAAGCGCTCCTGAAAGCTCGTGTCTGTGAACCTGTCCCAGTTCTCCCATTCTGATAGGGAAATCTCTGTAGGACCACATTTTTCTCTTGTATGCCAGAAGTGAGCCCGGACAGTTCATAGGCTTGATCGCATAGTCCTCACCGTCAATCTTGGTAAAATACATATTATCCTTGTAGTGATCCCAGTGTCCTGAGGTTCTCCACAGCTGCTCATTCATAATAAGAGGGGTTTTGATTTCCTCATATCCTCTTTTTCTGTGCTCTGACTTCCAGAAGCTTTCAAGTTCGTTTCTGATTATCATACCGTTAGGCATAAAGAACGGAAATCCCGGACCCTCTTCAAATATAGCGAACAGATCCATTTCCTTGCCGATTTTACGGTGGTCTCTCTTTTTGGCTTCTTCAAGTCTTTTAACGTATTCATCAAGCTCTGCCTGTGTAGGGAAAGCCGTCGCATATATTCTCTGAAGCATCTGTCTGTCGGAGTCGCCTCTCCAGTATGCTCCCGCAACGCTCATCAGCTTGAATGCTTTAATCTTGCCTGTTGATTCCATATGAGGACCTGCGCAGAGATCCACAAAGTCGCCCTGCTTGTAAAATGATATAACCGCATCTTCAGGCAGGTCATTGATAAGCTCCACCTTGTAAGGCTCGTTTTTTTCTTCCATCAGAGCGATAGCCTCAGCTCTCGGCAGTTCAAATCTTTCCAGCGGATAGTTTGCCTGTACTATTTTTTTCATTTCTTTCTGGATTTTGAGGAAATCCTCTTCGCTGAATTTGTGCTCTGACTCAAAGTCATAGTAAAATCCGTTGTCAATAGCAGGTCCTATTGCAAGCTTTGTATCCGGCCACAGATTTTTTACAGCCTGCGCCATAATGTGTGATGCTGTATGTCTGTAAGTGTTTCTTACCTGTTCATCTTCAAAATTCAGTTTTTCCTTTGCCATAATATCTCTCCTTATATATTAATTCTTTTGATTTGCTATTCGTAGTCGCGTGTCCATTCACCGTCGGCCTGCTCTGCGCCGTTCATAACATTGTTTATCTTTGTATTCGCTTTGGTTATGCAGCTTGTAGACGGTATTACCACCGATGCGGGAGCTCCGCCCATTGTGTAGCAAGGCTGACTGCCTGTACTGCCGGTTATTGAATAGTTTGCTATATTCCAGCCGGACATATCATTTATCTGCATCTTTACAAGCGACTGCATTTCAGATGTGGTCATATTTGTCTGCATTTCGTCTTTGACCGCATCAAGCAGCTGTGTATATTTTGTAAGCAGTGTTTTGCTTGAAAGCACTTTTTTGAGCATTGCCTTTAATACTTTCTGCTGGTTTTTATTTCTCTGAAAATCACCGTCCGTAAACGAATATCTTTCTCTTGAAAATGCCAGAGCCTCTTCACCGCTCAGATGGTTCTTGCCCTCAACAAAGCTGTATCCCTCGTTCTGTCTGCCATGGGTTATAAATGCCATATCGGATTTGACATCAATGCCTCCTATGGCATCAACTATTTCAATTACAGTCGAGAAGTTGACTCTGATATAGTAATTTATATCAATGCTCAGCATATCCTCTATTGTGGTTACGGTTTCGTCAATGCCGTATACGCCCGAATGAGTAAGCTTGTCATAAGCTGCTCTGCTGTGAAGCATTACATAGGAGTCCCTCGGTACTGATGTCAGCAGTATGGTCTTTGTTTCCGGATTGACCGTCATAACCATATTGACATCGCTTTTTGCAACCTGTTCTATGGTTCCGAAGTTGTCGTTGCCGCTGATGCACACATTAAACGGTGTGGTCGTTATCTTATCAACACTCTTGGCCACATCATCAACCGCCGTTGCTATAGTTATAGTATATATTATTTTTGTCGACTCTTCAAAGCCTTTAATGTTCTCGCAGGACATATCGTAATATGTGCTGCTCATAAATATGGCGTTGCAGTCGCCGTTCATAAGGGTTTCGGATATCTCTATAGAGTTCTTGCCTTCTTCAAAGTTTATCTGCACATGATCTGCAAGTTTCTGCCTTGCCTCAAGGTAAGGTGTCTCCGATGATTTGAAAACATAGACATCATCTCCCATAATGAGATCAAGACCCATTGCTTTGGCTGACGCATCCTCCACATCTTCTGCCGGAACTATAACGTAATAGTCCTCTGTGGACTGTCCGATGGTGCTTATCTTTGAAAACAAATCCTGCGTGCTGTATATATAGTATGAACCTATACCGTAGACAATAATTGCGATAATTGCAATTACTGTTCCGACCACGCGCCGCTTTGACCTCTTTTTCCTGATACGCAGAAACATCACAACAAAGAATGAACCTATCAGTATAACCGCAAGAGCAGGTATCAGATATTTCATAGGCAGTACATTAAGCCATATCAGCATAGCCGAAAAGCATATCATCAGAATCATATATATTACGATGAGTATGATGTGAAAAGGCTTTCTGCCGCCCTTCTTTGGTGCGTTGTTATCCTCTGAAGTTCTTCTTCGTTTTTTTCTGGTTTTTCTGTTTACTTCACGCAATGTAAATTCTCCTTATATTTTACTGTGTTTAAAGCTGTAATCAATATCCGTAATAACCTGTTGTGTACGAAATGCTGCCGCTTATTTCCCTGACTCTGTCGCTTGGCACATAGCCGCTCTGACCGAAAGCATCCTCATGAAGTCTGGCAACGTTGCTTTCGAGGGTAATCGGAGCCGCATACCATACCTGCGACGGACTGATATATCCCTCCTTGTCATAAGGCCAGCCGATGCTGTCCTTGATGTCCATTTTGTACATTTTGAGCATAAGCGGGATTATATCCATAGAGTCGATATTGCTGCTTACCTCCGGCAGCACATCGTCCATCATTTTGTTAAGCTCTCCGAAGCTCATTTTTTTGACTTCTTTGAATACTGCTGTGAGAACGGTTCTCATTCGCTCTGTCCTGCGGTAATCACCGCCCTCCGTATGTCTGATACGGGAGTAGGTTACAGCCTGAACCCCGTCAAGGTGCTGTTCGCCTGCCTCGGTTATATATTCAAAATCGCTTTTGAGATATCTTGCGGTTTCGGGCAGATATGTATTCATCTGGCTTATCTCATCGTCTTTGATATCTATGTCAATTCCGCCCACGCTGTCTACCACCTTAGCCACCGTCTTGAAATTAAGAGCCGCAAATTCTGTGATATTAAGGTCAAGGTTTCTGTTGAGGGTATTGATTGTCCTCTCCGGTCCGCCGTATGCAAATGCATGGGTCACCTTGTCAAGACCTACGCCCTCAATGTCAAGGAATGAGTCCCTGTAAACCGATATGAGTTTGATGTCCCCCGATGTCTTGTTTATACTCACTATTATTATAGAGTCTGTCCTTGAGCCTGAGAAATTACTCATATCTCTTGTATCAACTCCGAGTATGACGATATTCCTGTAATCGGAAATGTCATTGTCTGCCGCAAGGCTGCTTTCGTCAAGCTCAACGTGCAATATGTTATCAAGCTTGTCCCTGGCATAAAGAACTCCCGCCGCGCTTATTACGGCACCTATTATAACAAGCGTCATAATGAATGATATAAAACGCCTTAAAAACGATTTTCTTTTTTTTCTGTGTATTCCGGCCATCTCCCCAGTTCCCCTCTAGTCATATACACTTTATTTTATATTAAATCGGAGATGTTTTCAATAAATTTCTATTTTATATCGCATCTTAATTATTTTTAATTCAGAATTCCACTGTGTCCCGGACATAGCTTTTTTCCCGCGCACTCTGTATATCTGCATATATTTGTGGCAAAAGAGGTACATCGGATGTATAATACCTGTATGGACAGAGTTATTTTACATTGTGATATGAATGGATTTTTTGCATCGGTTGAGCTGCTTTCTCATCCTGAGCTTGCAAATGTTCCCATGGCGGTATGCGGAAACCCCGAAAACCGTCACGGCATAATTCTTGCAAAAAACGAGCTTGCCAAGAAAGCAGGCGTTGTTACCGCGCAGACGCTGTGGCAGGCGCGAAAGAAATGCCCTGATTTACAGGTGGTGCCTCCGCACCATGATAAATACAAGCACTACAGCAGGCTTATCAATGAAATCTACGGCAGATTCACCGATATGGTAGAGCCTTTCAGCATTGACGAGTCGTGGCTTGATGTTACTGCAAGCCGCAGGCTTTTCGGTGACGGCAAGTATATAGCGGACACCATAAGAAAAACCGTCAGAGAGGAGCTTGGACTTACACTTTCTGCGGGGGTTTCTTTTAATAAAATCTTCGCCAAAATGGGCAGTGAATACAAAAAACCCGATGCAACCACAGTCATATCCAGAGATAATTACAAAAAAATATTATGGCCTATGCCTGTTTCCGAAATGTTTTTTGTGGGAGGCGCAACCGCTCAAAAGCTTAACAAGGCGGGAATTATGACTATAGGTCAGCTTGCGCAGACCGAACGGGCGCTGCTTGAGAATATGCTGGGCAAGCATGGCAGTCAGCTTTATGATTATGCCAACGGGCTTGATGACTCGCCTGTATGCCGTCAGTGTGAGAAGCAGAAGATAAAATCCGTCGGAAACGGCATTACGTTCAAAAGAAATCTCACCGGCACAGAGGATATAAAGACGGCTGCAATGAACCTTGCAGACACTGTTGCGGCAAGGCTTCGCCATTATGAAATGAAAGCTCATGGCATTAAGGTTGATATTAAGGATACGGAGCTCAAAACAATATCAAGACAGAAACAGCTTACAGTTCCAACAAATCTTGCCTATGAGATTTCAGAAGCTGCAGTTGAAATAATAATATCCTCATGGAATATCAGAAAACCTATCAGAATGCTGACAATCACGGGAATAAACCTGTGCGATGAGGACACCGAGGAACAGATCTCACTGTTCGGCACTGACACTGTTTCAAGGGAAAAAACCGAAAATCTGGAGCGGGCCATGGATTCCATACGGGCAAGGTATGGCCAGTCATCCATTACTTTCGGCAAGTTTAAAACAGATGAGCTTGGCATAGATCCATACAGCGATGATGATTAAAACAACAAAATCAGGAGTTTTGCATTTGATAGCATAGTTCCTGATTTATATTTTTTATCAAAGCAAAATCGTTGTACGTATAATCCGCCATGCAACTGCTAAAAATGAAATAAGAATAAATATTTCACCGTTTTATTTCAATTTTAATTGTTTTTTTGAAATAAAAGAAGTATAATAGAGTATATATTTCAATTTCCCGAAAGGAGCCATGACTGATGAACAATCGTGCAGGCTATTATAAACAAAATTTATCAGGCGAAATGGCGTACAAGTCTTTTGTTCCAAATCCTCTGCCGCCGGTTCCTCCGATTGAGTTATCAGAGGATATTGTAGGCTTTCTTGTAAAAGCAAATTCTCAGCTTGCCGTTTTGGAAAGTATTGCGGCTCGCATCCCAAATGTGGAATTATTCATATCTATGTACGTACGTAAAGAAGCACTGATGTCTTCGCAAATTGAGGGTACACAGGCAACTTTAGAAGATATTTTAGATCCAATGCTGGATACCAACACAAACCGCAATATTGCGGATGTTGTAAACTATATCAAAGCCACCGAATTTGCAATTACACGTTTACAAACTCTTCCGCTATGCAACCGCCTGATTAAAGAAACACATGCAGTGCTAATGAAAGGAGTACGCGGGCAAGAAAAAAATCCAGGTGAATTCAGATACTCACAGAATTGGATTGGCGGTCAAGGAAGCACGCTCAAAAATGCCCGCTATATTCCTCCATCTCCCGACGATATGCAAAACGCAATGTCTGACCTGGAAAAATACATCAATACCGATGATGATCTAGATGCATTAATCCAGGCAGCACTTATACATTATCAGTTTGAAACCATCCACCCTTTCCTTGACGGAAACGGTCGTGTCGGCCGTCTACTGATTACACTGTTTTTAATGGACAAAGGAATTCTCACAACACCCGCTTTATATATTTCCTATTTCCTTAAAAAAAACCGTGTGGAATACTATGACCGCATGACTGAAGTAAGAACAAAGGGAAACTATGAGCAATGGATCATTTTCTTCTTGCAGGCTATCATGGAGTCTGCAGGAGATGCTACATCAACAATTGATGAACTAATCACTCTCCATGACACCAATACATCTGTAATTTCCAAATTGGGACGTGCATCAAAAAATACAATGCTTGTTTTTGACTATCTAGAGTCCAACCCTATTATTGATATTGGAAAAACAGCGGAAGCTTTAAGCATTACCTTTAATACTGCTTCCAGCGCAGTCAGGCGTTTAGTTGATGCCGGTATTCTTGTACAAACCGGAGGCGGCGGCAGAAATCGTACCTTTGCCTATGAGGCATATCTTGATATCCTACGCAAAGGAACCTGAAGCTGCATCTGACCGGTTCAGACCGGTCAGTAAAAAACACAACCATAGAAAACCCCTGTGGTTGTGTTTTTGTATGCTGCACGCCTTGCAGCTCTATCTTATTTTTACAAATTCGTTTTCATCGGCTCTGTATATGCTTTTGACAGCTATCTGATTTTCGGCAAGTATGCGTTTTACTTCCCCGATGTCGTCTGTCTTTATATATATACCGTAGCCGCAGCTTTTAACAAGCTCGGGCGGAAGTCTTCTGACCGAAGCTCTGAGTCCGTTTTCTGAAAGTTTATCTCTGGCATATGCCGCTTTATAAAATGAAGAGAAGGAAATAATATACAACTTCTTCATTTCCGTCACTCCCATCACAGTATAATACTACATTATATGCAGCAGCCGCTGAAATGTCACTGTCTGTGCAAAGGCTCCGTCTGTTTCAGAAGCCACTTAGCTTCGTCCTCGTTAAGATATTCTTTAAGTGTATCATACACTCTGCTGTGATATCGGTTTAAAAATTCCAGCTCATCATCCTCAAGCATATTAACCTCTATGGCCTCTCTGTCAAAAGGGCAGAGTGTTATGGTTTCAAAACAAAGTCCGTCACCCTCTTCTATGCAGAGGATTTCGTTTTCAAGTCTGATACCGTATTCTCCCGCAAAATATACTCCCGGCTCATCGCTGGTTATCATTCCCGGTACTATACAGCATTTGTCACCTCTGCGGCTGATGGTATTTGGTCCCTCGTGAACGCTTAACATATGGCCTACTCCATGCCCTGTACCGTGATTGAAATCAAATCCTCTGTCTTTGAGCGGTTTTCTTGCTATAACATCAAGCTCCGCTCCCGTGGTTTCATATCTGAATTTTGCCGCCGCAAGCCTAATGTTGGATTTCAGTACAGCAGTATATGCATATCTTCTGTCACAGGTAACAGGTCCCAGAGCAATGGTTCTTGTAATATCCGTAGTACCGTCCCTGTACTGGCCTCCCGAATCCACCAGCAGAAATCCCTCAGGTTTAATCTGCACGTTGCTCTGCTTCGTCGCCTGATAATGTATTATAGCACCATGCTCCTCATAGCCTGCTATGGTATCAAAGCTAAGGTCATATGCTCCCTGCTGCCTGCGGCACTCCTCAAGATAGTCAGCCGCGGAAATTTCAGTGATATACTGTCTTCCCGCCTTATTTTTAATCCAATACAGGAATTTAACCATTGCAGCGCCGTCTCTGATATGGGCATTGCGGGTGCAGGCGATTTCCGTATCGTTTTTGACTGCTTTCATAAGCTCTATTGGATTTGTTTCGTCAGTTATATCAACCGAGCTGTGCAGGCATCCTGCAAGGGCATATGACGTGCCTGATTTTTCAAGGCTCAGGCTACAGGTTCTAAGTGATTTAAGGTCGTCGAAGATCTGCATATACGGTCGCGTGTTTTCTCTCTTAAAGCTATCGTCCATAACATAAAAAGCATCTGTATCTCTGCCTATAAGGGCAAAGGCGAAGAATACCGGAGTATGCTCCACATCATCTCCCCGCAGGTTATACAGCCATGCAATCTGCTCGAGCTTTGTAACAAGCAGGAAGTCACAGTCCCCCATTTCCTTTCTTACTCTTGCAAGCTTTGAGCGGAAAGTTTCTCCTGCAGCCGAAATATCAAGCTCATATATATGTGACGGCTTTATTTCCGGGCGGTCTTTCCATATTTCACCTGCAAGGTCTATGTCCCATACCACCTCTGCAAAGGCCTCAAATCTGCTGCCCTGCCCGGCACTTACCACTCTGCCGTCAAAGCCGAGGCGGAGTTTTCTGTCCTGTTTTTCGCAGCTTAAGGCTTCAATATACTGCTCCAGTGTCGGAACGCCCTCTGTTCCCTCTTTCATAAGCTCTATGCCGCTTCCCGAAAGCTGAGCTTCTGCCTGCAAAAAGTATCTGCCGTCGGTCCATAATGCCGCAGTATCCTGCGTTACCGCAAGGGTTCCTGCGGAGCCTGTGAAGCCCGATATATACTCTCTGCATTTAAAATAGTCGTTTACATACTCCGAGCCGTGATAATCCGTAGTCGGTACTATATATATGTCGATATTGTGCTTTTTCATCTGCACGCGAAGTTCTTCAAGCTGTTTTCTCATAAATCTTTCCTTTCAGACTGTTATGATATACATTATACACCTGAAAGCGCCGTATAAGTACACAATCTGTCAAAAATATCAGCTGAGTCTTGCAATAAGCTCTCCTGCCTTTACCTGCTGTCCCTCTTCAACGTAGATTTTGTCAACAGTACCTTTCATCGGAGCAAGGATATTTGTTTCCATTTTCATCGCCTCAACAACTGCTACCGGCTGTTTCTCGCTTACCTCATCGCCCTCTTTTACAAGAAGCTTCACAATATTTCCCGGGATATTTGCCCCTATTTCCGCAGGGTTTTCTTCATCGGCATACATTATCTGTGATGAGTTTGCGCTTATTGCAGCGCTCTTGTCCTTGATTTTAACTGCTGTTCTGTTGCCGTTAACCTCAAATATCACTGTCTTGAAGCCCTCATCGTCTGTATCTCTGCTGCTTGAAGTCAGCTTAACTATAATCTGCTTGCCCTCAGCAAGCTTGATTTCGCATGTTTCACCCTCTGCAAGACCATGGAAGAATATATCGCTTCCCATAAGTCTGAAGCTGCCGTCTTTTTCAAGGCTTGTGATATAGTCCTCAAATACTTTCGGATAAAGAGCGTAGCTCAGAAGCTCCTGTTCGTTTCCCTCAAGTCCCAGCTCATTTTGCAGCTTATCTCTGATTGCATCAAAGTCCTCGTCAGGAAGCAGCGAGCCCGGTCTTACGGTCACAGGGGTTTTGCCGCGAAGCACAAGCTTTTGCAGTCTCTCAGGGAATCCTCCCTCCGGCTGACCCATCATTCCCTCAAAGTAGGATACTACAGAGTCAGGGAAGTCTATGTCAGCAGCCTTATCGTAGATATTTTCAGGCGTAAGTCCGTTCTGAACCATAAATATAGCCATATCTCCAACCACCTTTGATGACGGAGTAACCTTTACGATATCTCCAAGCATCTGATTTACGGTTCTGTACATTTCCTTTACTTCTCTAAATTTATGACCGAGGCCGAAGCTGTCCACCTGTGATTTAAGGTTTGAATACTGGCCTCCCGGCATCTCATATTTATATATTTCTGCCGAGCCTGTAACCATATCCGATTCAAATTCTTTGTATACAGGTCTTACAGCCTCCCAGTACTCTGAAATCTTCTGTATCTCACCCACATCAATGCCCGTATCTCTTTCGGTGCCCTCAAGTGCTGCCACGATGGAGTTAAGGGCAGGCTGGCTTGTAAGCCCCGACATACTGTTAAAGGCCGCATCTATGATGTCAACTCCGGCATTTGCAGCCATCATCAGTGTCGCAACACCGTTGCCGCTGGTATCGTGAGTATGCAGATGCACAGGTATTGATATCTCGTTCTTCAATGCTTCAATTAATTTTTTGGCTGCCATAGGCTTGAGAAGCCCTGACATATCCTTGATACCCAGTATATGTGCGCCCCGTTTTTCAAGCTCCTTAGCCATATTGACATAGTAGCTCAGGCTGTATTTATCTCTGCTTTCGTCAAGTATATCACCTGTATAGCACATGCAGGCCTCCGCTATTTTGCCCTGATTTAAAACCTCGTCAAGAGAAACCTGTATGCCCTCTATCCAGTTCAGAGAGTCAAATATTCTGAATACATCTATACCTGATTTTGCGGACTCCTTTATAAATTTTCTTATGACATTATCGGGATAATTCTTGTAACCCACACCGTTTGCACCTCTTATGAGCATCTGAAACATTATATTCGGCACAGCTTCTCTGAGAGTTTCAAGTCTTTCCCACGGCGACTCCTTTAAAAATCTGTATGAAGTGTCAAAGGTTGCTCCGCCCCACATTTCAAGTGAAAACAGGTCCTTTGCATACAGCGCCACTGCGGGAGCTATTTTTTCCATATCCACTGTTCTGACTCTGGTTGCCATAAGCGACTGCTGCGCATCTCTCATGGTTGTATCAGTTATGAGAAGCTTTTTCTGTGAATTTATCCATTTTACAACGCCCTCCGGACCCTCGGCTTCTAAAAGCTGCCTGGTTCCTTTGAGTGAATTAAGCTCCGCCGGCTTTATTCTCGGAAATACAGGTATATTAAATTCAGGCTTGATGCCTCTGTTGCCGTTTACATATTTTTCGCCGAGGAAGTTAAGCACCTTGAGCTCCTTGTCCTCTTTAACGGATATGTTAAGCAGATTAGGATTGTCTGCAATAAAGCCCGTATCACACATACCCGCTCTGAATGTAGGGTGGTTAAGCACATTTAAAAGAAATGCTCTGTTGGTTTTAACGCCCTTGACATTCATCTCATTTAAAGCTCTTTTGGCTTTGTTTACAGCATCCTTAAAGGTTCTCGCCCATGCTGTGACCTTAACCAGCAGACTGTCATAGTACGGTGAAATCTCAGAGTTTACGGCAGCATTGCCCGCGTCAAGTCTGATGCCGAAGCCTCCGGCACTGATATACTTGGTTATAATTCCGGTATCGGGAGCAAATCCGTTTACAGGGTCTTCCGTAGTAAGTCTGCACTGCACCGCATAACCGTTCTGCTTTATATCCGCCTGACTCTTAAGATTTACTTCCTCCGAGTCAAGGCTGTAGCCCTCTGCAATGAGTATCTGTGACTGAACTATATCCACACCGGTTGTCATTTCGGTTACAGTATGCTCAACCTGTATTCTCGGGTTCATCTCGATGAAGTAGTGATTTCCGTCACTGTCTACAAGAAACTCAACCGTTCCCGCGCTTCTGTAATTTACGGCAGAGGCTATTTTGATTGCATCTGCGCATATTCGCTCCCTCTGCTCCTGCGTTATTGACAGAGCCGGAGTAAATTCAACAACTTTCTGATGTCTTCTCTGAATTGAGCAGTCCCTTTCGTACAGGTGAACTATATTGCCGTAGTTGTCGCCAAGCACCTGCACCTCTATATGCTTTGGTCTTTCTATGTATTTTTCTATAAATATGTCGTCAATTCCAAAGGCCTTGCGTGCTTCGCTTCTGGCGCTTTCAAACTGCTCCGGAAGCTCATCTTTGCTCCTTACAATCCTCATACCTCTGCCTCCGCCTCCGGCCGCCGCCTTGAGCATTACAGGGTAGCCGCATTTTTCTGCAAATTCCAGAGCCACCTCTACTGACGGTATGGTTTCTGCAATCCCCGGAATAGTCGGCACTCCCGCCTTTGCCGCAACGATTTTGGATTTGACCTTATCTCCGAGGCTGTCCATCATCACGCAGTCAGGACCTATAAATACTATGCCTGCCTCCTCGCAGGCTCTTGCAAACTCCGTATTCTCTGAAAGAAATCCGTATCCCGGATGTATGGCATCTACTCCCTTTGCCTTTGCCAGCTCTATAATTCCGTCAATTGAAAGATAAGCGTCAACCGGGGATTTACCTCTGCCTATCTGATAGGCTTCGTCCGCTTTGGTGCGAAACAGTGAGTTCTTGTCCTCCTCCGAATATACTGCAACTCCTCTTATCCCAAGCTCCTTGCAGGCTCTCAGTATTCTTATTGCAATCTCTCCTCTGTTGGCTACAAGAACCCTCTTGAATTTTCTTATTTCCATATAAATCTCCTTTGTTATAAAAAACAAATGAAGGCCTTAATGGTCCTCATTTATTTTAATTCATATATTTATTTGATTATTGTATTCATTATACAAGATACAACACACAATTTCAAGCACATTTTTGTTGTTAATCAACAATCAGTATGTGATTATTTTATACCATTTTACCAATTTACGCAAGTGCCTACTGTTTTTCGCCAAACAGACTTCTGATGCTTCGCGCATAATATGTTATAAAGCTGGCTTTTTTTACATCTCTGTCAGACACAAGGCTTACACTTCCTGTTTTCTGTCCGTCATAATATATATCCACTCTGCCTACGGCATCGCCTTTCTTAAGCGGCAGGCTTATGTCTTTGTCTATCACTATTTTGTGTGTGACTTTTTCTTTATCACCTTTTTTTATGAATGCGGCAGCGGCTTCTCCTGTTACAGCTTTAAGCTGCTCCGGCTCTCCTCTGTCCACAGGAACTTTTTTTACTGCCTCGCCCTCAGGGAAAATCTGCGCGGTTTCATATGCCGAAAATCCATAATCCAGAAGCTTTGCAACCTGTGCGTTTCTCTCTTTTGAGGTTTTAGCACCGAGAACCACCGCTATGAGAGTAGTATTGCCTCTTGTTGCCGAGGCCGACAGACAGTAGCCCGCTTCCTGCGTAAAGCCTGTTTTAATTCCGTTGGCTCCGTTATATGTTTTTATCATTTTGTTGGTATTGGTAAGTCCGAATTCCGTTTCTTTGCCCGGAAGTCCCACCTTTATTGTATCCTGCCATTTGGTGCACCATTTTCTTATCTCCTTATGCTTTATAAGCTCCTTTGACATAAGGGCGATATCATATGCACTGGTGTAATGCTCCCTTACGGGCAGGCCGTTAGTATTTACGAAGTTGGTGTTTTTCATTCCCAGCTCCTGCGCTTTTTTATTCATTTTTTCAACAAATATATCAGTACTTCCGGCAATGTACTCTGCCAGAGCCACGCAGCCGTCATTGGCAGACACCATTGCAACCCCCTCAAGAAGCTGCGCTACGGTATGGGTTTCTCCCGGCTCCATATACATCTGGCTGCCGCCCATTGATGCGGCATTGTCTGATATGGTAACCTCATCATCAAGGGTTATTTTACCGCTGTCAACGGCCTCCATTGCAAGCAGCATAGTCATAACCTTTGTTACCGATGCAGGCGGAAGCTCCTTATCGGCATTTAAAGCATATATGACCTTGCCTGTGGCAGAGTCTATGAGCACCGCCGCCTTTGCCTTTATTTTGGGGCCGCCCTTTGAGTCTGCGGTTTTACTTTGTGATACTTCATCATTTACGGTTTCAATACTCTGTGCCACATCAATGGTTCTCTGTTTTATACACATATTTTTTACGCCCATAAACCCGCCGAAGCCTAAGGCTATGACCAGCGCTATACATATAGGGGCTTCTATTTTTTTAAAAGGAAATTTCACATCGGACCTCCTCGTTTAATTTCTCTTTTATATAGTATTGAGGTTCCCCATATTTTAGAACAAATTTAACAGGGCGGTCATTCGACCGCCCCCCGTTATTCAGGTTATTTATCTATTCCCATACCTGCACTGTTTTAATTCAGCCTGTGCTATAAGAGTCTTTCCGTCATATACAAGCACCTTAGCCTTGAGATTAACTAAGGCATTTATCACAGCTTCTCTATTTCTTCTACAGGCAGTCCTGATGTTTCAGCAATGATGTCAATACTGACACCTTTCACCTTTAATGCTTTAGCCATCTCCAATTTCTATGCCGCTCTGCCGGAAGCCTCACCCTGAGCAATGCCTGCCGCTTTGCCGTCTTCAAATCCCTCTTTCTTCATAACCTCTCCGTATTTCTCTACTGTTATTCCTGTAAGCATACCCTCTACCTCCGTCGCATACTTATTAAGAAAATCCACAAGAATACCCTCGCTCTTAGCTCGTTTTACCGAAGCGGCCACTGCTCCTCTGCCTTTGCCTGCGCCACTTCCGACAGTCTGCTGTTTTCAGCAAGAGCAGACAGGCCTGCTGCATTTCTTTCCTTATTCACGAGTTTGATTACTTCCTGTGCATTTGCTGATAAATTACTGTTTTGTGATACTTTGTTTGTGCTGTCACCGTTTCCGTAATTATTGCTGTTTGCTGTACTGTGTATATTATATAAAAAGCCTGCCCCGGCTCTGTTACTGACAAATTGTTTCGGGCTGTCACCGCATGCTGATGCTCCAAATCCCGGCACTGCCGCGACAAGAATTATACATACCGCTGCCACTAATGAAATCAGTTTATGTTTCATAAAACCTCCTCTCCTGCTTTGCAAAGCTTAATTAAATTGTAATACAAATTACCGCAGATTTCACTACACAATATATGGGAGAGAAAGTTACAGTTTATGGTTTTACTGCTATATATCATCGTCATATTCGATTTCTATATCTATGTCTTTGTCTGTACATTGTTCAAGTCTTTTAATCTCAGCCTCTGCAGCAGCGCTCCCAAGACCTGCAGCCTGCCGGTACCAGAAAACCGCTATATCGGGGCTGTATTCCGGATTGCTTCTGTCTTCATAAATTCTGCCAAGGGCTTCTGCTGCATCTGCATTTCCAAGGCCTGCGGCCTTTCTGTACATCTGCATAATATCCTCAATATCACCTCCGGTTTCCTGAAGCAGCCCGGCATATTCGATTATTCCCTCAAGATTATCTGCCTCTGCCGCCAGCTTAAAGCAGTACACAGCCTGCTCAATGCTGCTCTCAGCCTTGTATATACGTCCTATCGCAACAATGGAATCGATATTGCCGCAATTTGCTCCCTGCTTGAAGTAAAGCTTCGCCTTTGCAATATCCTGCGCAGTTCCGATACCGTTCATATACACTCTGCCCATATGATAAAAAGCCTCCGGATCTCCCGCCTTTGCCGCAATCATATAAAGCCTGACTGCATTCTGACAGTCCTGCTCTATCAGCGTTCCCTCCTCAATCATACTGCCAAGCTCTGTAAGCTTTGCGGCCTGCTTGGCAGATATATTTTCATTTATTTTTAAAGTTAATTCCACCTGTTACCTCCCTGTGCCTTTTGTCGTATGCAATCTGGCTGCTTTTATTTGATTGTAACACAAAGCAGTTCCTTGTCAACAGCTCGTATGACATCGGGGTTACGGTATTTACATATTGCAGTTATTGAGAGTATAATCTAAACAGAAAATTTTTATGTAATATCCTGCTCTTTATCCATAGTAAACAGTTGGAAGGAGGATTACAGAATTGGAAGATAGTAAAATAATTGAGCTGTTCTTTGCACGCTCTGAGCAGGCGATTTCGGAGCTTGCATCAAAGTATGGCAAGCTGTGCCTTAAGATCGCAAAGAACATCCTGAGTAACACTTCTGATGCGGAGGAATGCGTAAATGACACATATCTGGGAGCATGGAATTCCATACCTCCCGCAAAGCCGGATCCGCTTCAGGCATACATATGCCGTATTGTACGCAATATTTCAATTATGAAATATCACAGCAACACTGCCGCCAAACGAAACAGCTTTTACAGTTCTGCGCTTGACGAACTTGAATTATGTCTGTCATCACCTGTGTCTGTTGAAGACAGTGTTTCTGCAAATGAGCTTGCAGGTCTGCTGGATTCTTTTCTGGATACTTTGACCGGTACGGAGCGAATTATGTTTGTGCGGCGCTACTGGTATGCAGACAGCATTTCAGACATTGCGGAAAATTTCAATATCCGGGCGGGAACTGCGGCAGTCAGACTGTCACGCATAAGGAAAAAGCTCAGAAAATATCTGGAGAAAGAGGGGTATGTAATATGAAACGAGAAACTATTTCAGACGCAGTAGGCAAAATCAGCGACAGGCATATTCTGGAGGCTGAAACCTATGCCGCAGCAGCAGGAAAAAGCGTACCTGTACGCTGCAGAAAATCAGCTCTTGCAGCGGCTGTTGCCATAATTCTTCTTGCAGGCAGCGCTGTTTTCTTTTTTAGTATACCTGATATGACGGTTACTGCCTGTGAATACGAAACAGGCAGCGAAATCACGCCCGCCGAGGCAGTTATAAGTACGGGGACTATAGATGATATGGGAGAAATGACAGGCCACCCTCTGATGTTTTATCTGTCGGGAGAGAATATAAAAAGTATCAGGTTTTCCTGTAAAAATCAGTTTATTGATTTCAGGGACTGGACACAAAAACGTGACGAATACGGAGAGACTCAGAATTTCACCGTCATATACGGCAAGAATAAAAAAGAATACAATTCCCTGCTCATAGACTGGGTCCCTGAGAATACTATCAGAGAACTGACCGATAACGACAGCAGCACAATTACAGGCCTGCCTGAAAACCTGCGAAACGATATCATAGTTATGGAAATAACCTTCGAAAACGGCAAAACACTGACTAAGGCTGTAACTGTAAGACTGCTTGATGACGGCAGATTCTCCGCCGCCTTCGATGACTACACAATAACTGAAAACGATGAATTTATTAAAAGACCTGACAGCGAAGCAATTCCGAGAGAAATACTCTACAGGCAAGGGGACAAGGCTCTGCAGCCTCTTACAGAAGCTATGCTTGAAGCCGCCGAAAAAACTGCTCTTGACTATTACAGGCATACTGTATTTACCGTAAACTCAATCAGCTATCTCAAGCAGGGATCAAAGGATAATCTGTATATATTCGCCGTCAATGTCAGTACAGACGGAATTGTTCAGGAGCCTGACCGCAGAATTGCCATGAGGCTTTCAGGTGATGTATGGGAAGTTGCAGATGAAGGCTATTAGCTTCAGAGAAAAGGACATAAAGCGCTGTCTGCCTTATGTCCTTTAATATCTACATTCCCAGTTTTGCTATGTTGCTGTCTTCTGCAAAGTTTGAAAGTTCATACAGGAACAGTATCTCATCTGCATCTTTCGCTATCATATCAATATTTCCCGAGAAATATCTCATATCAATCATAACTATTTCCCCGTAGTCCTCTGTCAGAAGCGGTACGAAGCAGTTTGCAAAGGAGTCCTTGACAACAACAAGTTTTCTGTCATTGCTACCGCTCTTTATATCGGTTATTCCGTAGTTTCCTCCGAAGAATACTCTGTATTTGTCTTTTTCTTTCAGAGCATTCATATCGAACATACCGATATCCCTGCCGTCTGCCGTAACCTGTACCTTTCCTGCCAGCACAGGAATTTTAATCGTATCAAGGGAGCCACCCTCTGATACTTTTTTCACTGCGCTTTTATCAAGAACCTTGGAATAAAGTGTCCCGAGAAAATCATCGCATACCTCTATAGTATCATATGAGCATTTTTTACCCGTAAAAGCTTCATATCCCGCATATGCTCCGTCAAGTGTCCAGTGATGATCTGTCCTGTAATATAGTAAATCCCCTTTTTTGCTTTTAAGTACATCCCTAAGATCTATAACCCGGCAGTTTTTAAGAATACTGCCTGCCGTATCATACATTGCGGCATCATTAAAGAGCTGCGCATTTACAGGAAGCTTTCCGCTGTATATGTCGCCGCTTTCGGGAACAAGCATTGCCGTAACGGTTTTGTCGCTGTATTTAAGCGCAATGTTTTCAATTTTTTTCAGGTTTCTCTCATACCTTTTAAAATTCATATCCTTGTCAAGCTTCTTGTCAAAATAGAAGCCGTCTCTGCCCAGATATGCTCCGCCTATGTCCTTTCTGCCTGAGGCTTTCTTGACTGCTGTGGCCGAGGCTGTAAGCAGGTCTCTTCCCGGCATCTGATCGCTGGTATAGCTCATAAGCTGACGCTGAAATTCTCCCGATAATATATCTGCCGAAAGCACATCCGAAAGCTTTGTCAGATATCTGTTTTCGTTTTCCGAAAAGCTTCTGTCTGCTCCTGCAAATACTGATATTCCTCCTGCAATCAGACAGGCCGTAAATATGTATATGAATAATTTTTTCATAATTCAGCCTCCCCTCTTAAAATCTGAAATACAGGAACGGATTGTAACTGTCCCCGATTATAAAGGCAGTTGCCGCCGCCAGCATCACAAATGCAAATATGAACCTTGTAGCATCCAAAGCCTTTTCGTTTTTCAAAAGCCTTGCCGGAATATCCCTGACTGTATGCACCGAGCCAAATGCCGCTATGAAAAGCAGCACTCCGTAGGTCTGCAAATAATATATGCTCATAGGCGAGCTTCCTCCTGCTCCAAGCCCTATCATTGATTTAAGATAAGGGCCGAGAACCGATATATCATCGCAGGCAAACAGAACCCAGCCTGCTATTATGAACAGAAGCGCATATATATGTGACAGTGCATGCGGCAGTTTTTCAAGTATGCGGCCGAGAAACAGTTTTTCGGCTGCTATAAGAACGAAATAGTAAAGTCCCCATACTATGAAGTTCCAGCCTGCGCCGTGCCACAGTCCCGTAAGAGCCCACACAATTACAAGGTTTAAAATCTGACGCGCTGTGCCTCTGCGGTTGCCGCCGAGAGGTATATACAGATATTCTCTGAACCATACGCCGAGAGTAATATGCCATCTCCTCCAGAATTCCGTAATACTTTTTGACTCATACGGATACCTGAAGTTTTCGGGAAATGTAAACCCGAATATTTTGCCGAGGCCTATTGCCATATCGGAATACCCCGAAAAGTCGTAGTAAATCTGGAATGTGAACGCTATAGCACCTGTCCACGCCATAAGAGCAGGGATATTGCCGCCATAGGAATATATCTCATCCCACAGCAGACCGCACTGATTCGCTATGAGCACCTTTTTGCCAAGTCCTGCGGCAAATCTTACAATTCCGTCCGATACCATATCATAATTTAAAGTCCTGCCTTTAAGCTGGTTTTCAATATCCTGATATCTGACTATAGGTCCCGCTATAAGCTGAGGGAAAAACGTTATATACATACCGAAGTCGATAATGTTTCTCTGCACCTTTACGGTTCCTCTGTAGACATCTATTATGTATGACAGCACCTGAAAGGTATAAAAGGATATACCTATAGGTAGCGCCAGTTTAAGTGTGTCTATGTTAATCCCTGAAATTCTGCTGAGATTGTCTATGGCAAAATCGGTGTATTTAAAGAAGCAGAGCATACCTATATTCACTATGACGCATATGACAAGTATCAGGTTTCTCCTGTCTGTCTGCTCAAGTTTTCTGCCCATAAAGTAATTAAAGGTTATTGAAAACATCATAAGCAGTACATATACAGGCTCTCCCCACGCATAAAAGACAAGGCTTGCTGCAAGGAGCAAGCCGTTACGCAGTTTTTCCGGAAGAATTCTGTAAAGTATCATCACAGCAGGAAGAAATATGAATATGAATACTATACTGCTGAATACCATATATCCTCCTGTTATTTACCGATGAAATCCGTAAATGCTTTCTTGACTTCGTCCTGCTTGTCACAGATTATGAGGACTGCATATTTGCCGTCTTTAAAGGTTATTGCGTTTTCTGCTTTTTTGACCTCCTCAGGAGCATACTGCGAGAATACGTTTATTCTGTCCTGAACGTGATCCTTAAGCGATTTCTCGGCATCCGAGGTATCTGAAGCATTCTTCAGAGCTATTACTGCAATCTCGTCTGCGCTTCCCTCATTTGAATATGACACAAAGAATTTGTCAACCTTGCTGTAATCCATATCCGAGATATATGCAAACAGATCCTCCGCATCCTCGCTGCTGCTGTCTGCCGAAAGCATTTCGCCCAGAGTGTCATCGGCCGCTTCCATGGCAGTTCTTAAATCATACATACTGACAGTATCGCTGTTGCCGCCGCAGCCTGCGGCAAATACTGCCGCAAGCATACACACTGCCAGTAAACCTGCTTTAATTTTGTTTTTCATATGTTATTACCCCTATTTAGCATTATTTATCTTGTCTTTGATGGCTTCCTCGCCGTTTATCTCTGAAGCTGAGGAATTGTATGTTACAGGCCAGCTGTCACTGTCACCGAAAGCCTTGGCAATTCTTCTGCCGATTTTTTCTGCCGTTTCCTGTGAAATATCACTGTCTGACTCTGCAGGAGTGTTGATAACAACACGAAGAATGTATTTGCCGTTATCATCTCTGAACCAGTTCCAGTCAAGATATGTATCTGTGTAATCCACGCTTATTCGATCTGACAGACTGTTCATAATCGTATTTACAGTCGCCGCATCATCATCCGCAGGCTGTTTCTCAAATCCGATTGCAAATACGTATTTCTGCTCATCAATCTGCTTCTTGACTGCTTCAGGGATACCGAATATATCTTTTGCCTCTGCCCTGTTCATAAATACATAGCAGTACTTGGTTCCGTCTGCCGCAGGGAAGAAATCCATATTCCAGTCGTGTCCTGCCGAAGCGATATCATCATTCATATTGAAGTTCGCATAATTGCCTGTTTCTGCATCCGAGTATACATCTGTATGGTACCATTTGCCGTCAAGTTTTACAAGATTCCATGTATGATACATCTCTGTATTATGTACAACCATACAGTCTATATCCATCATCTGCATA
>ERZ857965.1071-NODE-1071-length-30622-cov-3.630353_pt1 | contig 30622 bp, 22 predicted proteins | sample MGYA00519758_ERZ857965 | MGnify/ENA primary metagenome ERZ857965 (study PRJEB31778, sample SAMEA3449381) | human gut metagenome | biome: human gut; feature: human-associated habitat; material: faeces | place: United Kingdom | collected 2010/2012 ... | reverse complement strand
TTCTGGTGGAGGCGGGAGAGCAGAAACTTGCCTATGATGTATTACTGCAGGAGAACTGTCCGGGGTGGATGTACCAGGTGAAATGTGGCGCGACGACAACCTGGGAGCGCTGGGATGCCCTAAAGCCGGACGGAACCGTCAACGAGGAGAAAATGGCGGGCTCCGGTGAAAATATGGTATCCTTTAACCATTACGCATTCGGCAGTGTCGGGGAGTTTTACTATCAATATATCCTTGGAATCAGACCGGAAAAGCCGGGCTTTGCAAAACTGCATTTTGCACCTTATCCGGACGAGCGCCTGGGAGGCGTATCCGGAAGCTATCTTTCCGTGGCAGGGAAGATCGAGAGCGCATGGCGGTACGAAGCGGACGGCTGTCATATCCGGCTTGCAACGCGGTGGAGGCGGTCGTGCTCCTTCCGGATGGAAGAAGTGAGAATGTGCCTGCCGGAACGTACGAGTGGACGGTGAAAAGACCGAATCTGTAAAAAGTGCAGGATATGTAAAAAAAATCCGGAATCTGCCTGAAAAAGGGCAAGAAAGGAAATTGACGGCGGCAAGACATAGATGATAAAATCTCATGAGATATACATGTAAAGGATGAAAATTATGTTTGCGAAAATCAATTTCCACGATGAATTCTACCAGAAATTAAAGCTTCTGGTGCTGCCGATCACGATGCAGCAGTTTATGCTGGCGCTAGTCAGCGCCACGGACGCCATTATGCTTGGGGCGGTCAGCCAGACCTCCCTGTCAGCGGTGTCTCTGGCAGGGCAGATCCAGTTTGTCTTAAATCTGTTTATGGTCAAGGGAGATGTTATATGGAGTCTTGGATTTCTTCATATTACAAGGCAGGGCGTCAGAACCGCGGTATTTTTAGGCATCAGACTGGTACTGCTCATAATCGGCTCATCTATGCTTACTCTTACCACCAAGCCTATAAGCCTGACTGACGGTATCGAGAAGCTGCTTTCTCCAATGAAAAAGATAGGAGTGCCTGCGCATGAACTTGCGATGATGATGACTATAGCGCTCAGATTTATCCCTACGCTGCTTGAGGAAACTGACAAGATAATGAAAGCTCAGCAGGCGAGGGGGGCCGACTTTGAAAGCGGTAACCTGATACGCAGAGCCAAGAGCCTGATACCTATACTTGTTCCCCTGTTTATAAGTGCTTTCAGGATAGCTTCGGAGCTTGCCATGGCAATGGAGGCAAGATGCTACAGAGGAGATGAGGGCAGAACAAGAATGAATGAAATGAAACTTGAGGGAAGAGATGCGGTGGCAGGGCTGCTGCTGGCATTATTTCTTGCGGCAACAATTGCAGAGGCGGTAATTCTTTAATGAGACAGAGAAACATTAAAAACCTTGAAGAAAAAATAAATGCGGCAAAAGAATATCTGGTCGAAAATCCTGAGGATATGAAAGGCAAATGGAGAACCCTGTTTGAAACAGCAGACGGGGAGCTGGCGCTTGAAATAGGCTGCGGCAAGGGACAGTTCATAATATCTCACGCGAAAGCAAACCCGCAGAATATGTATCTTGCGATAGAGGGTCAGAGAAACGTGCTTCTGAGAGGACTTCAGAAAGCCAAGGCAGAGCAGCTCAAAAACGTTATGTTCTTTGCAAAGTATATAGACGATGCAAATGATTTATTTGAAAAGGGTGAGATTGATAAGATTTATCTTAATTTCAGCGACCCGTGGCCAAAGGACAGGCACGCCAGAAGAAGACTGACTCACAGGGACAGACTCAAAACATATTTTGATGTTCTCAAAGAGGACGGTGTTATAGAGTTTAAAACAGACAATGACCCGCTGTTTGAATTTTCAATGGAGGAGATCAGAGAGTCAGGCTATGAAATACTGGAATACACAGAGGATCTGCACAACTCGGAGTGCGAGTCGAAGTATACGACTACCGAATATGAAGACAGGTTCAGTGCAGGCGGCAAGAATATTAATTATGTTAAATTTAAAAGAAATACTGCTTCGGAGTAATATCTGGGCAGTATTTTTTATAGCAGGCGATTAAAAACAGAAAAAATAAAACCCTTGAAACTGTTGAAATCTCAAGGGTTTGTGTTGGTACACCATCACGGGCTCGAACCGTGGACACCCTGATTAAGAGTCAGGTGCTCTACCAACTGAGCTAATGGTGCATAACTGCTGTTTCGTGTACCGAACAATTAAGAGTGTAACAAAAGCAGAGATGTTTGTCAACAAAAACTTTATAAAAAAATCATTATTTTTTTAAATTCCTTAAATTTCCTCACATACTATTGAAACAATGAACCATAATAGTGAATGAGGAGGGATTAGATATGAAAAATTCAAACCAGACAAACAGTAAAATGAGTGAGAAAAACAGCAGAAAAGCAAGAGCTGCTGTCAGCGAGAAAAGCCAGTCAGACAATACTGAAACTGACAGAAAAAACTGACGGTAAAAGAATCAGACAAAAAGAGCTGGGCTAATCCCTCGTTTAATATAGAGCGGAACTCACCCCGCTCTTTTTGTTTTTTGTACTTTCTTGTTTTATGTATACATTAAGTTTGCGAAATGTATACAGTATTAATTACGAATCGGCTTGTAAAAAACAACCCCCTGTGGTAGTATTTTAGCGGTATTTAAGTACAATGAATAATTTTACCGATACCGAGAAATATATAGTTAAAGGAGATGGAAAAAATGTTACTGGAAACATTACAGGGTTTCGTGCATAGCATGGGTATAGCAAATCTTGGCTATCAGAACGCAATTATGATCGTTGTGTCATTCATTTTTCTATATCTTGCTATCAGACACGGATTTGAGCCATTACTGCTTATACCTATAGCATTCGGCATGCTTTTATCAAATCTGCCGCTTGCTGATGTGTTTATTCACGACTATACGATTGAGGCCGGAACAAAAATGATAGACTCCCTATCCAATGCCGGCATACTCACAGTCTTTTATACCTTGAAACCGGTGCTGCCGTCATTGATATTTCTCGGTGTTGGCGCAATGACCGACTTCGGACCGCTGATTGCAAATCCTAAATCACTGATTATGGGTGCAGCGGCTCAGTTTGGTATATTTATAGCATTTTATCTTGCAATTATTTTAGGATTCAATGCACAGGAAGCAGCATCAATCGGCATTATCGGCGGTGCTGATGGTCCTACAGCTATTTATCTGACAAGCAAGCTTGCTCCTAATCTTCTGGGCGCTATTGCGGTGGCGGCATATTCATATATGGCGCTTGTACCTGTAATACAGCCGCCTATTATGAAGCTGTTCACCACTCCAAAAGAAAGACTTATCAGAATGCAGCAGCTCAGACCTGTGACACAGAGAGAAAAAATCCTCTTCCCTATAGTTGTAACAGTTCTCTGCGTATTACTGCTTCCTGCGGCAGCTCCGCTCATCGGATGTCTGATGCTCGGCAATCTGTTCAAAGAAAGCGGCGCTACGGCAAGGCTTTCAGACACAGCTCAGAATGCTATGATGAATATCGTTACTATTATGCTTGGCCTTGCAGTAGGCGCTTCAGCTACAGGTGACACTTTCATCACAGCAGAAACACTCAAAATCGTTGTTCTCGGCGTTGTTGCATTTGCATGCGGGACACTGGGCGGCGTTCTCATTGCAAAGATTATGAACGTGCTTACAGGCGGCAAAATCAATCCGCTTATCGGTTCGGCAGGCGTATCTGCAGTACCTATGGCAGCAAGAGTATCCCAGAAGGTAGGCAGCAGCTACGATCCGGGCAACTTCCTGCTGATGCATGCAATGGGACCAAACGTTGCAGGCGTTATAGGCTCTGCCGTAGCGGCAGCAGTAATGCTTTCAATGTTCGGAGGATACTAAAAACTTTAAATACAATCTCTAAATCATTTTTATACCACTCGGAGGGGCTTGCTCAGGCAAGGCCCTTTTCCGTATATATATGCGGCTTTTAACTTTTTTAGTGTGAATACTGCGAAAATATTGAAAAACACAGTTCCTCAGTGGTAGAAAAGGATTGCAATAAAAAAATATAGATGATATACTAATACTACTATGTGAAAATAAATTTAGGAGGTCTTAGCATGAAAGGCTATACAAGCGACACTATAAGAAACGTTGCATTATTAGGTCACGGTGGTGCTGGTAAAACTACATTCCTCGAAGCAGCATTACTTGCGACAAAGGTTATAAACAGATTAGGTAAGGTTGAAGACGGAAACACAGTATCCGACTACGATAAGATGGAAAAAGAAAAAGGCTATTCAATCGGCACATCTATCGTTCCTGTAGAATACAACAAGGTTAAAATCAATTTCCTTGATACTCCGGGTTTCTTTGACTTCATCGGTGAAGTAAACGGAGCATTAAGAGCTGTAGAAGCAGCAGCAATCGTAGTTGATGCACAGTCAGGTATTCAGGTTGGTACCGAAAAAGCGTGGGATTCCTGCAAAAAAGCTGATATGCCAAGATTCTTCATTTTAAATAAGATCGACAAAGAAAACGTTGATACAGCAGCACTGGTAGACGAATTAAAGGCTAAGTTCGGTTCATCTGTAGTTACTTTAGATGACAGAGAGTCATTAGAAGAAGAAGTAGCAGGTACTGACGAAGAGCTTATGGAATACTACCTTGAAAATATGGAACTTACAGACGAACAGTTTGCAAAGGGCCTTTCAACAGGTATCGCAAGCGGAGATATCGTTCCTGTATTTGAATGCTCATCAGTAACAGGAGACAAGATTACAGACGTACTTGAATCAATCGTTAAATACGTTCCTACAGCAACAGGCAAGGAATACGAAACAACAGAGGGCGAAACAGTTAAATGTGATCCTAACGGCAAGATGGCAGCACTGGTTTTCAAGACTATTGCAGACCCGTTCCTTGGTAAGATTTCACTTGCAAAGGTTATCTCAGGCAAAATCTCAACAGGTATGGAAGCATACAACACAAGAGCAGAGAAAGCTGAGAAGCTGGGTTCAGTATTCTTCTTAAGAGGTAACACTCAGGGAGATGCACCGTCAGTATCAGCAGGCGACATCGTTGCATTTGCAAAGCTGCAGTACACTCAGACAGGCGACACACTCTGTGACAAATCAGCACAGGTTACATTCCCGCCAATCGAATTCCCTGCACCGTCACTTTACAAGGCAGTAGAAGCAGCTGGCAAGGGCGAGGACGAAAAGGTTGGAACAGGTCTCCACAAGCTGATGGAAGAAGATCCGTCATTCGTATTTGAAAGAAACGTTGAAACTCATCAGTCACTCCTCGGAGGCCAGGGAGAAATTCAGCTTGGAATAATCACAGCTAAGTTAAAGGATAAATTCGGCGTAGAGGTTAAAGAAGTTCCTCAGAAGATAGCTTACAGAGAAACAATCAAAGGTAACTCAGATGTTCAGGGTAAGCACAAGAAACAGTCAGGCGGAGCAGGACAGTACGGTGACGTTCATATCAGATTCTCACCTTCACAGGAAGAATTCGAATTCAGTGAAGAACTGTTCGGCGGCTCAATTCCTAAGAACTATGTTCCTGCAGTTGAAAAAGGACTCAGAGAATGTATGGAAAAGGGACCTCTTGCAGGATGCAAGGTAGTAAACATCAAAGCCGTATTATATGATGGTTCATACCACGATGTAGACTCAAACGAAATGGCATTCAAGATTGCAGCATCACTTGCATTCAAAAAAGGTATCGTTGAAGCTAAGCCTTGTCTGCTTGAACCTGTAATGCATCTTGACATCATCGTTCCTGATGATTACATGGGAGATGTAATGGGGGATATGAACAAGAGAAGAGGTAAGATACTCGGTATGGAACCTCAGGCAGGCGGCGGACAGAAGCTTATGGCGGAAGCTCCGCAGGCAGAACTCTTTGACTATGCTATCACATTAAGATCAATGACACAGGCGAGAGGAAGCTTCACAATGCATTTCGAAAGATATGAAGAAGTTCCTGCACAGCTTGCCGAAAAGATCATAGCACAGCACAAGGCTGAAGAAGAAGAATAGAAATTTAATTCTCTTATTCAGAGAAACTGTCAGTAATGAAACCGGGACCTTGACATTTGTCTTAACGGGGCAGATGTCTAAGGTCTTTTTTAGGCAAAGGAGGTATGAGATGAGTGAGGTGAAACACTCGCTTAAATGGGTTTTCATATGGATGCTGATTGCATGCGCATTCGGAGCAGGGATATATTTTCTTGAGGGAAGCGATAAATGCCTTGAGTTTTTTGCAGGATATCTTATTGAATTCAGTCTCAGCATGGATAATCTGTTTGTATTCATATCAATATTTATGGCATACGGCATAGTGGAGCATGCGCAGCACAGAGTTTTAAACTATGGAATTATAGGGGCTATAATTCTCCGCTTCATATTTATCTTTGCGGGCATTGCCATTGTAAACGCTCTTGAATGGATACTCTATATCTTTGGCGTAATTCTTATCATCAACGGCATCAAGATGTGGAAAGAAGAAGAGGAAAAGGACCCTCACGACAGTAAGATAATAAAGGGGATTAGCAGGGTGCTTCCTATGACAAGGGATTTACACGGCGAGAAATTTATGATAACCGAAAACGGCAAAAAACTTTTCACGCCGCTGTTTGCAATTGTCTGCCTTATAGAATTTTCCGATATAATTTTTGCGGTGGATTCGGTGCCTGCTGTATTTTCTGTATCAAAGGACCCGTTTATAGTCTACTCATCAAACATATTTGCAATACTGGGCTTAAGACAGCTTTTCTTTGTGGTTGAGCATATGCGCAGGAGATTTGAATATGTCAAATACGGCGTCGGCCTGATACTCATATTTACAGGAGTCAAGCTGCTGGCTCTGATATTCCATTTTGAAATATCAATCCCTGTATCGATAGGCTTCATATTCGGAATACTTGCCCTGAGCATTATAATCTCGGTTATAATATCGGGGAAAAAAGAAAAATCAAAACGGTAACAGATGCCTTCGGGAGACTTGCGCAGGACTTCCGGAGATTTTTTTAATAGACTATAGACAAGCAGGGCTTGTTCTGATATATTAATAACAGAACAAATGTTCACAAGGAGGGTGCTATGGCCAAAAAACCTAAAACAGTATTTGTATGTCAGGAATGTGGATATGAGAGTCCCAAATGGATGGGGCAGTGCATCTGCGGCGCGTGGAACAGCTTTGTAGAGGAGAAAGTGCAGACAGAGGCGGCAGGCGACAGGAGAGGCCGCAGCACGGACCAGACAAGGCGCAAATCCGAAAAGCTTGCAGAGATAAGCTCAGAAACCCATGAGAGAATAGATACAGGCATAGGAGAACTTAACAGAGTTCTCGGAGGCGGTCTTGTCAAAGGCTCGCTCACCCTTATTACAGGTGAGCCGGGCATAGGCAAATCAACCCTGATACTTCAGGCTGCGGCCAATATTGCGCGAAGCGAGGGCAGTGTGCTTTATGTTTCCGGAGAGGAGTCCGAGGAACAGGTCAAGCTGCGTGCAGACAGGATATGTCCCGATATTCCTCAGAACCTGTATATACTTGCAGAGACCAATATGACAAATGTGGATCTGGCGGCGCAGGAGCTTAAACCAAGCTTTGTGATTATCGACTCCATACAGACTATGTTTACGCCTGATATAGACTCGGCGCCCGGCAGTGTGTCACAGGTCAGAACCTGCGGTAATGAGCTTATGAAGCTTGGCAAGGTATATAATATTCCGATATTCATAGTTGCTCATGTTACCAAATCAGGAGAGCTTGCAGGCCCTAAGACAGTAGAGCATATGGTGGATTGTGTTCTTGATTTCAAGGGAGAGAGAAATCAGGAAATCAGAATACTGCGCTGCTACAAAAACAGATTTGGCAATACCAGTGAAATAGGCGCTTTTGAAATGGCGCAGCAGGGGCTTATCGAGATTGAGAATCTGTCAAAGACTTTCCTTGAGGACGTGGAGGACGGTATAGAGGGAGCCATAGTTACAGCCGTATACGAGGGCTCAAGACCGCTGCTTTTAGAGGTGCAGGCCTTATCCTCGGCAGCCAATGTGGGCTTTGCCAGGAGAAGCGCCATAGGCGTGGATTTTGCAAGACTTAATATGATAATAGCGGTTCTGGAGAAAAAGGCAGGACTGTCGCTTCTCAACGAAGATATATATGTAAACATAGTGGGAGGCCTTAAACCTGAGGGCACATACATTGACCTTGCGGTAGCGCTTGCCATATATTCCACCTACAGAGGCATGGCGGCTCCTGCAAGGACTATAGTCATAGGTGAGATAGGGCTGACAGGAGAGCTGCGTACAGTACAAAACGCTGACAAGATAGTCAGAGAGGCTGTCAGAATGGGCTTTAAACAGATTATTATGCCTGTTAAAAACGCTGAGAGAATTAAGCCTGCGGGCGAGATGAAGATTATAGGGGTTAAGAACATTCAGGAGGCTATCAGAGTGTTCAGGAACTGCTGACAGTGACAATAAAGTTTAGAGACAGGAAATATAGGTCAGATAAAGTACATTATATTCGGAGCGGAAGAAAACGCTCCATTTATAGTTTATGTAATATATTTATTATTATCCGATGCCGGGCTATGAAGCAGGCCGTAGCAGCAAACAAAAATAACCGCCAAGTGTCAAAGATGCGGTTATTTTTATAACACATATCGGACAACCGTCTATATGGTAACACCTTTTATCTATAATCAGTATATCATATATGTTTACAGCAATCAATACTTATAAAATAAATATAATATATATAGCATATACAAAAGGAACAGAAAAAGCTTTCATCCCGGTTATCTGTAATCGAGATGAAAACTTTGAATTTTAAAATATATTATCTGCTGTGATATGTGAAATTGTCAATCAGACGAGTTTTGCCTATATATACTGCAATGGCAATAAGTGTACCGTCTGATATTTCATCTGCTGGCATCATAGTAATACCGTCAACTATGGATACATAATCAGTTACAGCCATAGGCTCTGAGTCTATAACCTCCTGAATAATGTCTGTGATTTTGTTTGAGTCTTTTTCTTCACTGTCTATTGCATTTTTTCCTGCCTGCAGGGCTCTGTAAAGAACCTGCGCAGCTTTTCTCTGCTCAGGCTCAAGGTATGCGTTCCTTGAGGATTTTGCAAGCCCGTCGGATTCACGAACAGTAGGGCAGCCTACTATTTCTGTGCCGTATGACATATCTCTTGCCATACGCTTAATAACTGCAAGCTGCTGTGCATCTTTTTCACCGAAGAATGCTTTGTCCGGTGTGACTATGTTAAAAAGCTTTGATACCACTGTGCATACACCTCTGAAATGCCCCGGTCTGCTTTTGCCGCAGAGCTGCGAAGTCATATCATTAAATATCTCGACATAGGTATCGGTTTTGCCGTTTCCATCAGGGTACATTTCATCTACAGACGGGTAGAATACCATATCGCAGTTATGCTTTCTAAGTATTTCACAGTCGTGTTCAAAGTCACGAGGGTAGGCTTCAAGGTCATCTGTAGGGGAAAACTGTGTCGGGTTTACAAAATCCGAAACCACAACCTTATCGCACATAGCCGATGCATAGTCTACAAGGCTTGCATGACCCTCGTGGAGATAACCCATTGTGGGAACAAGTCCCACCGTAAATCCCTGCTGCTTCCATTCACGCACTGTATTGCGGACTTCTGAAATTTTTGTAGCTGTAATCATATCTGTTTACTCCATCTGTTTATTTGAACACTTCATCAAGCTGCGCAAGATACTCATCTGAGCAGTCGCTCTTTGAAAAGCTGTGGGCAGCATCAGGGAATGTATTAGCCTTTACCTCGCTGTCATAGGCTTTGAAAGCTTCTGACATCTGCTGTCCGATATCGGCAAAAGGCTTTACGAATTTAGGTGTGAAATCAGTATTCATTGCAAGCATATCCTGCATTACCAGAACCTGTCCGTCACAGCCTGCTCCCGCGCCTATGCCTATTGTAATCATATCAACCTTTTTGGTAATTAGCGCTGCGAGTTTTGGCGGTACGCACTCAAGTACGCACATAAACGCTCCTGCCTGCTGCACTTCAAAGGCATCCTCAAGTACACGCTTTGAGTTTGCTTCGCCTTTGCCTTGAACTTTGAAGCCTCCGAATACGTTTACGGACTGAGGGGTCATACCTATGTGCGCGCATACAGGTATACCGGCATTTACTATAGCTCTTATCTGTTCTGTCACTGCAGCGCCGCCCTCAAGTTTAACTGCGTTTGCGCCGGTTTCTTTGATAAGGCGTCCTGCGTTTTCAACTGCCTGCGCAGCTGACACCTGATAGCTCATAAACGGCATATCCGCAATAACAAATGTATTGGTGCAGCCTCTTACTACGCTTCTTGTATATATTACGGTTTCGTCCATTGTAACCGGCAGTGTGGTGTCATAGCCCTGCATTGTCATTCCAAGACTGTCGCCTACAAGTATGGTGTTGATACCTGCGTTTTCCATTATGCGTGCGGTAGTATAGTCATAGCATGTAAGCATTGAGACCTTTTCTCCGCTTTTTTTCATATTCAACAGTGTTGCCACTGTGTTTTTCTTTCCGTTCATTGTGTTACTCCTCGTTAAGCATATTTTTCAGTTCAGAATAATTTATATGTGAGTTCTTTTCCTCTGCGACCTTAATAAGCTCGCGGGAGAGATCTCTGTACAGATTTTCTTCTGTCTGCGTAAGGAAGCAGCTCAGATGCTTCTGTATTGTTGAAACATCGTTTCTCTCAACGGGACCCGTAAGTGCATTGACAGGTCCTTCCTTTAATATGTTTCGTACATTGCGCTCGATAAGCGGGGTAAGCGCTTCAAGCGCGCTGCTTCTGGTAAACCCGCAGGTCTCCATCAGATTAAGGCTTTCCTGAACCAGAGCGCAGACAAGATTGCTGCTGATGGTGCAGGCTGCATGATATTTAACCTTGACCTCTGAAGCTATTGTCTTTACATTTACCCCCAGTGATTTCAGTGTTTCATACCAGTAGTCGATATAGAATTTATCACCCTCAAGGCAAAAAAAAGCACCCGCAAGCTCCCTGTAAGTATCGTACTTACTGTGAATGGGAAACAGTGGATGGATAGAATAACCGTATGCACCTGTATCTTTAATACCGGGGAAAGCTTCTCTTGCCGTCATTGCGCCGCTGCAGTGACAGATAAGCCTGCCGGCAAGGTTAAACTCTTTTAATTCTTCAAAAACCGAAGCAATAACGCTGTCCGGAACTGTCAAAAAAACCGCATCGGAATCTTTAATTAATTCACCAATGCTGTCATATGCGGCTGTCTTGGTAAACGCTGCCGCTTCTTTTGCTGATTCTCTGCGCCGGCTGTAGTAACCGGTCACCTGAATATTGTTTTCTGCAAAAAATTTGCCTAAAGTAAAGCCGACTTTTCCTGCTCCAATAAAACCTGTCTTCATCCTATCACCTCTCTTATATATGTGTGCAGATGATGCGGTTTTTATTCCGTTTGAGCGGAGTTTAAATTTAGGTACAGTTTTCGATTAATCAGAAATGCCATCCTTATATTCTGAAAAAGTTTACTTTCCAATTAGTAATTCTAGCACTATTTTGCATAGGTGTAAAGGGTGAAAATCCGCAAAAAGCCAAAATCCCCGAAGCCTGCATAAGAGGGCAGGCTCCGGAGAGTTTACAATTACCGATTCAGATAAATTGTGTATTGACGATGTCTAATATTTTCTTCTGAAGGTTAATGCCGAAATACCAAGTCCAATTGCAGATATAGCTACCAGTAATGAGAGTATAACGACAGTTCTGTGTATATCGTCTGATGTCTTTGGAGCATCAGCCTTAGCAGCTTTGGTTTTGTCTGTATCTGTTTTGCTGCTGTCGTTTTTAATATTATTGTCAGTCTTGCCTGCGTACTTGAAGTCTGTTATTGTAACTTCTCTTTCAAAGCCCTGCAGACGACTGTCTGACGGTATAAATCTCAGCTTGAAAGTCTTGCCGGTTTTGAAGTCTTTGACAGTCGGAACATAGTTGCCGTCTGCGAATACCCATTTTCCCTCTCTGCTGTGTCCTGCCAGCTTGGCCTGTGAAAGCTTCTGTCCGCGAACAAGGCTTACAGTTGTCGGCGCATCTGCTTTTGCAACCATGAAATTGCTGTTTTTGAAGTTTGTTTCGTATATGAGTCTGCTCATAGGTCTGTCAAGGAAATTGAGCATTACCATACCGAGTCTTCTGTTGTCGATATAGCCCTTGCCATCGCTGCCGAATTTGTCTTCAAACAGTATAGGATTGATTATGCTTGTAAGCTCCAGAGGACGTCCTACAGCACAGCTGGTGTAGTTGAATATCCACGCATCAGAAGGTATAGGGTGGGATTTGTCAGCGCCTGTGGTCTGCGCAAATGTTCCCTCTATATATTTCAGCTTGGTTGTTGAATACTCGTTATATGCATCCTGTGCATATACAGATGTACCGAATTTGTCTTTGCCGTAGATTTTAATAGCATATTTATAGTCGCCGTAGGAATAGTCGTCCCAGTTTGACAGGTTGATACCAAACCAGCGCTCGTCAAGATTGTCATCAGCCGGATTGTATTTATTAGTATCAATATCGTATCTGCGTATGAAAACTATTTTGCCGCGGGCTTCTTTGATTGACGGTATATCGTTGCCGGTCCATACACGGCAACTGTTTCCTTTTGCAACCTCTTTCTTGATAAAGCTGCCTACTGCTCTTGCCAGCCCCTCAGTACTTCCGTCGTCGGGCTTTACCATCATAACTATTGATTCTGTAGGATGCTCGTTAAGGAAGCGTACACTTTCATCGAGTATGTTTTTAAGTGTGAGCGGGTTGCCGTTTCTGTCACTGCAGGCCCATTTTTTGTCACCATGTACAATTCTCACATCTTCAGGGGCAGCCTTGTCTTTTTGCGCATTACAGCGTATATCAAAGCTTCTTACACCTATATTTAACTGCTCCTCATAGTAATATTTCTGGCATGAAGTGATAGAGAACTGTGCCACAAAGTCCTCAACGACTGATGCTGTGCCGGTATCGTGGCTTCCCGGCAGATTTACTGATGAAAGAAGCGCATTGTCAGGCAGGTCTGCCATCCAGTCCTGTGAGTAGGCATATGAAATTCTGTCATTTTTGTTTGCAAAAACATCTATTTCAAATTTAGTACCGTTGCTGTCCTGCCAGAGTGATTCCGCGCCTGCATAGAGTCCTACGAATTTACCTGTGCGGGCATTCTGTATTTTGTAGCTTCCGTCACTTTGCCTGAAGAAACGCCACAGCTGGCTGGTGTTGTAGTTCTTATCAAAATCATCATCAGTCCATACATTTAGCATAGCCTTGTCTTTGCCGCTTTCGCCCTCAATATCCCAGGCAAGCTGCACGTATTTTTCACCTTCTGTCATCGCCAGTATTTTGTAGGCTCTGTATTCTTCATTCCATTGAAGAGCCCATTTGTTGCTGGTGCCTACCTGATGAAGGTGTATATGAGTTCCGGGTATGCTGGAGTCAAGGACTCTGTTTACAGCCTTGATAGTTCCGAACTTGAAAATTTCGCAGATGTCATTCTGACTGCTCTTTGTCATATTTTCGGACTCTGCTCCTGTCAGAGGAACTACGCTGGAAGTGATTATCCATACTTTTCTTTTTGATTTGCCGGTCTGAATGATTTTGTCGTGAACACTTGGCTTGCCATTTTTGTCAGTGTCCTCAACACCTACCCACAGACCGCTGTTTTTGTTCTGTATGTAGTACTGCTTGTTGCCGTGGGCATCATCGCCTATATAGTAGAAAGCAAACTGACGGTGGTCGTTTCCTGCAACTTTGCTGTCATTTGATTCCCAGAGATGAAGCACCTTGCCCTCGCTCTTGCTCTTGTCCTCTATATCTGCGAAATAGTCGGTACCGCCTGATCTGATATGCTTGATGCCGTACCAGCCGCCGCCTATATTGTCAAATCTGAAGTTGCAGTTTGAGCCGGCTGCAGTATCAAGATGGAGTACGTTGCTTTTCTCTGCATTGCCGTTTACATTCCATCTGAGGTCGGTATTCTCCTGCAGAGTAATAAACATCAGCTTGCCTGCAGTCATATTGGTGACTTTTGTGCCGTCGCCGGAGCCTGAAGTATCTGCATATACAGTAAGACTGCTGAGGCAGAAAACAAGTGCAAGCACCGCTGCGAAAATGCTTCTCAATTTCATAATTCCCTCCCGTTTGTTGATTATGTTTAACTTGCATTAAGTCTACACGATTATATCACATATATTACAGAAGTAAAGCCGTTAAAATAATTATTTGCATGTATACATCATATGAATAATACGATCAGGAAGGAATAATATATATAGTTGTGAAGCAGGAGGCGGCTATGAAGATTGTTACGGAAATTAATACACTTGTAAATGAGATTGTGTGGGGACTGCCTGCTATGATATGTATTGTAGGAGCAGGAATTTATCTTACTATAGGAACGGGATTTATACAAATAAGGAAATTTCCATACGCCATAGCGCAGATTTTCGGCAGACTCTTTGACAGGCAAAAGGCAGGCAAAGGGGCTATTTCTCCGTTTCAGGCTGTATGTACGGCTCTTGCCGGGACAATAGGTACAGGAAGCATAGCGGGAGTTGCCGGGGCTATAGCCATAGGCGGGCCGGGAGCTGTTTTCTGGATGTGGTGCTCTGCGTTTCTTGGAATGTGCACTAAATTTGCAGAGGTGAGCCTTGCTGTGTTTTACAGGTCAAGGGGCACAGGCGGAGAACTTGTGGGCGGTCCTATGTACAACATACGCAACGGACTTTCGCGCAGGTGGATATGGCTTGCGTATCTTTACTGTGCCTTTGGCGTGCTGGCAGTTGCGGGAACAGGCAATGCAACTCAGGTGAATACTATAGTGACGGCTGTGAATACGGCAATCGACGGGATTTCATACAGTGCGGAAAGCGGTCACAGCCTGCTTAATCTTGCTCTGGGAATTTTAATTGCGATACTTGTTGCAGTTGTGCTGCTGGGCGGAGTGCAGAGGATAGGTCGTGTTACGGAGAAGCTGATACCGTTTATGGCTCTTTTCTATATTTTTATGGCTCTGGGCGTGGTGGTTTTTAATATTGACGGTGTGCCTGATGCGTTCGGAAGTATTATATCGGGGGCCTTTAATCCGCAGGCTGCAACGGGAGGCGCTGTCGGAAGCGTGTTTTTATGTATGCGCAAGGGTGTTTCAAGAGGGATATTCACAAATGAAGCTGGACTTGGCACAGGCTCTATAGCTCACGCCTGCGCTGATACAGATGACCCTGTAGGGCAGGGAATGTTCGGCATATTCGAGGTGTTCTGCACGATAATAATATGTACACTTACTGCTCTTGTGACTTTGTGCGGTAATGAATATATTCAGTATGGCAAACTTGCCGGGGCGGAACTTACGATTTCGGGGGTTGTTTCACTCTATGGAAACTGGGCCTCAATATTTACAGCGGCGGCTCTGTGCTGTTTTGCTTTTTCCACAGTAATAGGCTGGGGTCTGTACGGCTCGCGGTTTATGGAGTTCCTGTTCGGAAGCAGGACCGTAAGACCGTTTTTCATCGTATATTCGTTAGTGTCGGTACTTGGTGCTGTTATGGATATGGGTATTGTATGGGATATTTCAGATACTTTTAACGGGCTTATGGTTATTCCAAACCTTATATCTCTGCTGCTGCTGTCGGGAACGGTGTTCAGGCTTACAGGTGAGAAGCTTGGCAGGAAGCGATGATGCTGTGTACAGCTTTAAAATAAATATCTGCATCATTTGCGCTGATTATGATGCAGATATTATGTCGGCTATGGATGCGGGGCTGTTAAATTTCCATTAAATCCGTAATGCTGCAGCCAATAACCGTTGCAAGGGCAAGAAGGGTTTCTCCCGCAGCCTTATTTATATCCTTTGCTCTGATTTCATACTGCTGCAGTGTTCTTAAATTTACCCCTGATTTTTCTGAAAGAGCTCTTTGAGAAAGACCGCAGTTCTTTCTTAAAATCTGCAGTTTGGATGCGGTGGTTTTTCTTTCAAGCATTCTGTTTAACGTATCAAATGCCTTTTCTTCTGAAGCTTCGTGCAGGGCAGGGTAGGTGTTTTCTATTTCTCCCGCAGAGAGTTTAGAAATAATGTCTTTGAAGCTTTTATCTGTGCGCCACTGATAATATGCAGCAATCCAGCCGCACCAGTAACATGATGAATAATCATATTCAATCTGAGGCGGCGGCAGAGTTATTTCAAGTCCTGCTCTGTCAATAATCTCATATACAAGTTCTGTCCCCGAAAATCCGGATACAAATCTGGGATTGCCTTTTTCAAACTGCGAGGCGACACCTGTTGCTACGAACAGCTCAAAAAAGGCATCAATATTTAAATTGCAGCAGCTGGCAGCATAATCTGCTGCTTCACCGAGGTTTTTCATAGCATCGTCTAAATACATTTCATCGTAAGCGTAAATCATCGGGTTTAATCTCCTCACGTGTAATATCTCTCATAAAAATACCGTCTGCATCATCATTTTCAAGCTCTGCAAAAAATGCGTTTCTGGCTTCTTCATCTCTGGCTTTGCGCAGAGTATAGTATATGGTGCTGTCTGCAGGCTCGTATGAAGTGAAATTGATACAGTCAAAGGCTTTCCTGCTTTTTAATACAAATTGTTCACCATGGTTTCCAAGACGCATTGCATATGACAGCTGCTTTAGGGAAATTTCGTTATTGACAAAGGCGCGTGCAAAGGAAAAATATGAGTCATCAGCCCTGTAGCCGATAATCACATCATAGCCGGTGATGTCGGGCAGAAAGTTCTCATACAGCCATTGTGCCCCTTTTTTCATAATCGGGGTGGACAGCCGGACCTTTCGGTTGTTCATAAGGAGTGCCAGCCAGTGAAGAATAGTATATTCCTCTGATGACAGGTTCAGAATATTAAGTGATGATATATCAATTTCATATTTGTTGACAAAGCCGTCTGTATTTTCTGTGCAGGCCCATTCCTTTGCCAGCTCTATATGCTCAGTGCAGTAAAACCCCTGTCCGTAATCATTATATACAGTGCCTTTGCGGTATTCGGGGGTTTTAATAATCTCGGAAGAACCGTGATATATGGTTAGATTGCTCATAAAACATCTCCTATACTTCTACAGAGTTATATTATATACTATACTTCTACAGAAGTAGTTTGTCAATATAGGTGAAAATCATTTGTGTATGCAAGTACTAGCTTTAAATCTATTGTTGTAAAAATAAAAACGGAAAACCCGTTGATAAATTTGATATGCGCTGATTTACTAACCATATATGAAAAATAAAAACGGATTTTCCGTTTATAATTTTGAAATCAGGTTTGAAACCATTTTCATTGCATAGGAAAAGATAATAATTGTTCAAGTAAAAATTCAATATATTGGCGATGTGAAAAGTATTGTCTTTGACTCCACTAAAAAAGGAAGCCCTTTTACAGACTTCCCAAATCGTTAGCTGTTGAATTCCCTATTTGAAGTATCTGTTAAGCAGTCCCTCAAATGCAGCACCGTGTCTTGCTTCGTCCTTTGCCATTTCGTGCACTGTAAAAGAGGTTGAATGGTTATAATCGTTGAAATTTCAATGGTGAATCAAATTAAAAATGACAGTTATATGACCACAACTATAGTCCTTTTTGACAATGTAACAAGAAAAGTTGCAAGTCAAGGAGGATTTTTTTATGGAGTTGTCATAATCTTTTTTGGCTTCCGGGCTTGACAGGCATTCTTTACTAAACTCGCTACACCACTTAGAAATGCTGGCTTTCGATACCCCATACTCAGCGGTGATGCTTTTGTAGGTACGACCTTCTTCTTCATGAAGACGTACTATTTTTTTCTTAAATTCAGGTGTGTAACTTTGTGGCATGATAATTACCTCTTTTCTCTACTGGATTTATTATATCTTATTAGCCACTACTGTTACAACGTTAGTTGTTGTGCTCAAGCTTTTTGGTAACACAGATTCATGAAAAACTGTCCAAAAAGTGTCTTAATTTACGAGACCATTATACAACGTCATAAAGTGCTTTATTACAATTTGCTCACAAGCGGTAAAATGAACAGCCACCTTGCTGATATTGCACAACAGGTTCAATATCTTATTCTCCGGCGGGAAAAAAGATAGTGCTAAATCCTAAAGACGGGTGCAATGCGTATTGAAAAAGCTTTCCGGATAGTGTATTATAAAATGAGGTAATAAAGTCGAAATGCTTATAAAGGAGAGAATTTTATGGGTAAAAGAAGGTGGCATAAGAGGCTGTCGGTAGCCGTGCTGGCAGCGATACTTGCAGTCAGTTACGGCGGGGTAAATATATCAGCAAGCGCAGCTATGGTTTCCGCTGTCGAGGAAAGCATTCAAGCAGAGGAAAAAGGGCTGACGGCATCTCCGTCCGATGCAGAAACGACAGAGAAAACAGAAAAAACGAATACAGAAAAGGCGAAAGTCTCTGAAGCTGTGATCGCAACGCCCTCTGACGTAAAAAAGCCGGAGAGCACAAAGCTCCCAGAGATCAGTGCGGCAGTCAAAGAGACCGGGAGTGCAATGTATGCGGATGCTGCCGAGAATATCGTCTATACGATCAGTCATGCTTCCGAAGGCTTTTCGGTTAGCGGCGGAGCACTTACCGATACAAATGTCACTACGCTTACGGCGGCGGTAGAGAAAATCTTAGCCCAGAGCAAAACAAAAAAGGTGGCTATCCATTTTGATGATATTGTTTCTTCGGAAAATAATGGCATCCAGCTTGACACGCCGTGCGAACTGACCCTGACGGGCTCCTATAAAGCGGTAGGAACATGGGGAGTGTTGTTTAAAATCAACAGCGCCGGCCGCTTTACCATACACAATACCGCAGATATTACAACATCTAAAGAGGCGATTACAAATAGTAAAGGCACAGAAGTAATCTTTGAGCATAATGACGGCATTCTTGAGAACAGCGCCGGCGACACGTTATTTTACCCGAAGACCAATGATAAGGTATATCTGACGGGCGGTACGATAAACGGTAATGTTTTTGGAAATAATAATGGATATGTGGAGATCTCCGATGGTGTCTGGAACGGAAGCCTTAGTTCTGTAAAAGAAGTCAAGATGATCGGAGGCCGCTTAAAAAATTGTAAAGCCGATACATCTTCGATATATGCGATCCGCGGAGCCGAGAAAATATCCATAAACGGCGGCAAGATCTATGCAGAAAATACAAATACGGAGAGCGCCACCAGAGCAGCCTATGCCATCAGCATGGCGAATAAGACCAAACTGACCTTATCCGGCGTTGTTGATATCTCTGCCTTGTGTAACGGCGGAAAACAGGGTTCCCTATATTATAGCAGTGGCTCCTATCCTACGGTGGATGCGACCGGCTTGACCTCGGTTAATTCCGGTTTTACTCTGGCGCCTTATTCTGCAGCAATGGATTCAAGCTCGGCGCTGACGAACTGGATGGAGTGTTCTGATGATAACATTGACTCATTGCTCGCGAGTATAAAATTAAACGTGATTTGCCCGAATGCGACGACACAGGCTAAATATGATAGTTATATATTAAAAAAGGCCGCCGGAAATTATATCCGGATTCTGGATAAAAATGCTCCGGCAAGCCAGATCGAAAGCGGCGTTATTAAAAAAGCGGATATTCAACAGTCAACGGATGAAGGTAAATATGATGTTACCGTTACGTATGCCTCTGCGGGAGAAGGGACAGAAGAAAATAAGACATACCAGTATAATATAACCTCCGGCAGCGTATCCGGTATATTAAATGATATCCTGCTTATGAATACGGGAACTGCCGGCCCTCAGATCACTATTGGCAGTACGGCTAATCCGATCAGGGAGGATATTACGATAGATACGGCGGGCTTCAGTGAGGATAATGCCGTTACATTACAAGGAAAGATTGAAGGAAGGGTCACGGTCACCGGAAAAGGAACATTAAAATCCAGCCTTAGCTGTTCCGGCTTTGTTGGCGCGACACCGAGTACGATCCATATTACAGGAGGAAAGATCATCGGGGTAATTACGGAATCGCCGATTATCCAATTGAGTGCAGCAAACCTGATCGTTGAAGGGGACAGCACATTGATCCGGAATGCGAATTCATACGGCTCTGTTGAGAGTCACGATACGATCAGTGCGACAGGCGGCGTACAGATCACGATCCGGGGAGGCACGATCGAGTCTTATGACGGACGTGCTTTGTATATATACAGAAAAGGAGATTCTGTCTTAGCCGACTCCTATGCTTCTCTCCTTGTCGAGGGAGGAACCATATCAGGAGCCAAATATGGTATTTACAATACCGAACATAATGAAGTCACGATTAAGGGTGGTACGATTCATGGGGATAAATCCGATATCTTCCTTGCACATAACATCACTCAAAGCTCTCGTGAACCAAAAAAGTTTACCGTAGAGAATGAAAGCTCCTCAAATTCATTCCCCTTTGATACGATGCAAATCGAAAATCTATCCAGTACGAATGAGATCGATTTTACGAAGGCAAAGCTTAGCTCTAACTTAAGTATAGTTCTCAACAGCGGAGCGGTAGCAGGCAAGCTGTTTCGAGTATCCACAAAAGAATACAGGAGCTTTCTAGAGAAGGTTAAGCTTTCCGGCCCGGCAGCGCCGGTCTGCGTAGTCTATAATTCTGCCGAGCCCTCAGCTTCGCAGAATACGACAGACATCTATGCGTTCCCAAAGACAGAGCAGAGGACGGTTCATGTTAAATATTATAACGAGTATACAGATACAGAGCCGTTTTATGATGAATATCTTTTAAAAGAATATACGGTCAATGGTGCAGAAGCGATAAGCAGCTACCTAAGTAAAACAGTGCCTTCGGGGATAAATCAGGCTGAGTTTTCTGTATGGCGCTATAAGGATGACATAAGAATGGGTACAGCGGCAGATGAAACGAAAGCCGTTAATCAGCTTGTGGAGGATAGGCTTACTCTGGAGGCAACTGGCGCCCCGGTGGTCGAGCTTTACGCAGGATATAAGGTCTCTCTTACGGGTAACGCAGCTGCTACCGGAGACGGCTCGGTCAGCTTTGAGGCAACATCTGATGGAACGACCCTGTATTATACAGATAAGACAAAGTATAGCCCATACAGTGGTGAAGAATTAAGGGCGGCGGCTAAGGCCGAAGCAACAAAAGAAGATTTTCAGTCTTTAACCTCAGGAGATGGTAAATTCACAATTTCCTACAAGGATCTGGAGCCGGGACAATCCTATTCCTGTATTATGGTTGCCGAAAACGCAAATCTTGATGTATCCGATGCCCTTACGCTGACGGCAAAGACAAATAACCGTGTATTAAATAAAGATGATTTCAGCATTGGCGAGACCAGATTCACCTATACCGGAAATCAGGCTACACATGGAGTGAGCGTGACACCGACTTCGGAAAACAGCGGAAAATTCGAGATCGATATGGTGCGTTATAAAAAGAAGGAGGGAGAGAATTATACAGGAAACTTCCTCGGAGAGCAGGCGGCAGCCGGTGTATATGGCGTATTTGTCACTACGAAATCGGAAGCGACCGGGATCAATCATGTGACAGATCTGTTCCTCTGCGATATGACGATCGAGAAGGCGGACTTTAATCCTTTGTGGTTTAAGACCTTCAGTAAGATCACCTATGGTCAGGATGCAGAGGATGCTTTAAAGCCGATAATCCGGGAAGAATACAGTTCACACGGTGCCACAGTCTTTATTGGCGGCTATGGAGAGATCAGCTATAAGCTATATGAGGATGAGACCCTTACAAAAGAGGTTTCCCGAAACAGCGAAGGACACTACGACGTGTGCCTGAAGGGAGACGGAACCGTTGGACAATATTATGTGGGAGTTACCTGTACGGAAGGAGATAATATAAAGGCACAGGAAACACCGGTCGCAATCTTCAATAATCAGCTGACGATCGAGAAAGCGAACTACACATTTTCCGGACTGACCTGTGAAAATATCTACTACGGCGAGTCACCTGCCCCCGGAGTTCAGCTGCAAAATGCGGATGCAAACGTGGTTTATACGGAAGCGGATGTGCCGGTGCGGTTCACCTACACACAGGATACTAGCGGAAGTGACAGTGCAGCTTGGTCTGTCGGGAATAACGCCGGAACATGGTATGTGCGCGCCGAGATCGATGAAAGCCAGAATTTCAAGGGTGCACAAAGTGAATGGAAGGCGTTTACCGTCAATAAGGCAGAGCTTAAAATTTCGGTTAAGACGCTCGACTCCAAGACGTATGACGGAACGACGACAGCAAGAGGTACGCTTTCGCTGGAAGCCGTAAAAGGAAAGCTCCTTTCTGCGGATGAAGCAGAGCTGGGAGCAAGCGGAGTTTTCACATGGACATCTCCGGCGGCAGGAACAAATACGGTGGATGTTTCCGAGATTCAACTTACCGGCACGGCAAAAGAGAATTACTGCATCGTGGAGGGCGGCAATAGCCTTACCGGAATATCCTGTCAGAATGCCCAAATCATAGCCGCAAAGCTTACCGGAGTTTCTGTAGCGCAGACAGAGTCTCTTACCTACAATGGTCAGCCTCAGGTGGCAGAGGTCGCAGTCGGGGCAACAACCGTTGACGGAAAGGCGGCAGGCTTTGTCTATGGCCTGACAGCAGAGCAGGCGGCCGATCCGGCCACAGCCTCCCCTACCGTACCGGCCTTTACCGATGCCGGAGAGCACAGGGTATATTATGTGGCATCGGCATCGGGTCATGAGCTGGAAACAGGAAGCTTTATCGTGACGATCCTTGAGGCCCAGCTTAATGGCGTGGGGTCAGAAAATTACACAGGAGTTTATGACGGAAGGGCTCATGGCATTTCCGTGACCTTATCGGCAGCTGCCAAAGGCGGAACCATCTTGTACGGAGAAACAGAAGGTGAGTGTAAGCTTACTGAAAATCCGCTCTACCGGAATACAGGAGCTTATACCGTCTATTATGAGGTTTCCAAGGATAACTATATAACCCATAAGGGTCATGCCTCTGTGACCATCAAGCCGGCAGACCTTACCGTGACGGCAGAGCCGAAGACGATCACTTACAAGGAGGCACCGCCGGTATACAGCAGCAAGATCAGCGGACTGGTCGATGATACAGAGAAAGTTCTGGAGGGGAAGATCACCTACCGGTGCGATTACGCAGTCGGAAGGGATGTCGGAGAATATGAGATCGTTCCCTCGGGTCTTACGGCGAAAAACGGAAACTATACAATCGCATATATCCCGGGAACCCTTAACGTAACTCAGGCCGCGCCGGAGCTCTCGATCGAAAATCTCTCCGCACTGGATCGTGTTTACGATGCAGCGGCACTGGAGCCGAAGGTGCGCTCCGATAGTGACGGAGCACTTACGGTAACGTTTATGAAGGGAAATGAGGTTATTCCAAATGCCCCGGCCGCAGTGGGAAGCTATCGGGTGATCGTAAATACAAAGGCCACGAAGAATTATCTGGCGGGAAATAAGGAATTTTCATTTGAGATCCGCAAGGCGCCGCTTACCGTTACCGCAAAGGATCTGCGGATCCGAGTAAAAAGTGAGATCCCTGAGTATGAGGCGATATACGAGGGCTTTGCCGGAGCCGATAACGCGGCCTCCTTAGGCGGAAACCTTCAGTTCACCTGTTCCTATACGAAGGAGAGCGCAGTCGGTACTTATGAGATTATGCCTTATGGTCTTACATCCGAAAACTATGAGTTCCGCTTTGTCGGAGGAACGCTGACGGTTGAAGGCAGCAGCGGTGGCGGCGGTGGATTTATTCCACCAATAACAGTGCAGAAGCCGACGATCTCAACAGGGGAAGGATACACTGTAAGCACTGGAAGCGAGGGGACAACAGCAACCATCAATGTGCAGGATGGCTATGAACTTGTTGATGTGACAGTGAATGGCGTTTCAAAGGGAGAGGTAACAACGCTTACAGGACTAAAAACAGGCGATAAGATTGAGGTTACAGTCGTTAAGAAAGCGGAACTTTCCGAAGCCGAAAAAGTACAATTAGAATTAGCAAAGGTAACAAAGGACAACTTCAAAGCACGCTCTAAACAGGTGAAAATGAAGAACGGCAAGAAGGCCGTTACGATTACTTGGACGAATACCAGCGGCGTGAAATTTGATGGCGTTGAAATATTCAGGTCATTGAAGAAAAACTCTGGTTATGGAAAGAATCCAATCTATACTTCTAAGTCTGGGAAGTATTACAATACTTCTGTAAAGAAGGGGAAGAAGTATTATTACAAGGTTCGTAGTTATATAGAAGTGGATGGCATAAAATACTACTCTGCGTGGTCTGCAAAGGCGTGGAGAACAGTAAAATAATCAATTTTGAATTCCGCATGGCAACCGCTGTGCGGATTTTTCATTCAAAAGACACTTTATAGTGGTATCGGCTTCTGAAAAATGATATAATAAACTTGTCAAGAGGACAAGCGAAAGCGGTTAACCTTCCCCAAAACTCAAAAGGGATTTTGGACTAGAAGGAAGGTGGTAAATATGGTGAGAATCACAATTACCCTTGGTAGGCTGAGAATCACAATTTCCATAAAAAAATAACTGCCCTAAGCTTGCAACCTCGGCAGTTATTTTTTAACTGAACAGGTTAGCCGTTTTCAACGGCTTTCCTCTTGACACCACTATATCACAAAGGGACACCAATTTCAAGCGAAAAGAAATATTTCTCCATATGGCGGCGGCTGTGTGGATTTTTTTATGCTCAAAACTTGACATCTTTCAAAAAATGAAATCTCTTCAGAATTCAGATATAATATTTATAGAAGGTATCCAGAGAAAAGAAAGCGAAAAAAACACATTATAGCATATAATCGTTGAAATTTCAATGATTGTATGGTATAATGTTAATGAAAAAAGTTACAAGAAAGTTACAAGTCAAATTTTCTTGTAATATGATTTTACAAAGAAAAAAGGAAGCCCCTTCAGACTTCCCTCATCTTCTGCATATTGAAATTTCAACCAATCTGAACTATTTGAAGTATCTGTTAAGCAGTCCCTCAAATGCAGCACCGTGTCTTGCTTCGTCCTTTGCCATTTCGTGCACTGTGTCGTGAATAGCGTCAAGGTTCTTTTCCTTTGCAAGCTTAGCTAATGCTTTCTTGCCTGCGCATGCGCCTGCTTCTGCTTCAACTCTCATTTCGAGATTCTTCTTGGTTGAGTCAGTTACAACCTCTCCGAGAAGTTCTGCGAATTTAGCAGCGTGCTCTGCTTCTTCCCAGGCAGCCTTTTCCCAGTACAGACCGATTTCAGGGTATCCCTCTCTGTGAGCCACTCTTGCCATAGCAAGATACATACCTACCTCTGAACATTCGCCTGTGAAGTTTGCTCTTAATCCCTCGATTATTTCAGGATCAACGCCTGCAGCAACACCTACTACATGCTGGTCAGCCCATTCTGTCTTACCTTCAGCAACAGGTATAAACTTATCTGCGCCTACTTTACACTGAGGGCACTGTGCCGGTGGTTCAGGCCCTTCATAAACATAACCGCATACTGAACATGTCCATTTCATAATAATTACCTCCTGATTTGAAATCATTTGTATATATTATAGCACCAATAATTTTGATAGTACATATACAAATTGTTAAAATTAACAGAATAACAATTTAAAAATTAGTGTTGACAAATGTGCGAACCGTATGGTATGATATCGAAGATTTAAGCAAAAATAAGTTTAAGGAGCAGAAATGAAGATAATTTTAAAGGGTGGCAATGTATATACAGGAAACAGATTTACTGCATCGGATATTCTGATTGACGGAGGCAGAATTGTTTCCATTGCTGATAATATTGATAATATTTCTGTTGACAAAGTTATCTGCTATGATAGCTTTTTTATTTGCCCGGGTTTCATAGATGTGCATGTACATCTCAGAGAGCCGGGTTTTTCATATAAGGGGACGGTAAAGACAGAAACAGAAGCGGCAGCGGCGGGGGGATATACAGCAGTGCTGGCAATGCCAAACGTAGTGCCTGCGCCGTCTGATTTATCTTCTCTTGAAGTAATGGAGCAGATAATCAGAAAGGATGCGGCGATAAAAGTTATTCCCTATGGTACAATTACAAAAGAGCAGAGCGGAAGAGGCAGTCTTTCGGCTATGGATGAAATAGCCGGGAGAGTTGCCTCTTTTTCTGACGACGGCAAAGGCGTGCAGGACGAAGCGCTTATGAGGCAGGCTATGATTAAGGCGGCAGCTCTGGACAGGGTCATAACCGCCCACTGCGAAAACGAAGCCTACCCGGCAAAGGACGCCCGAAGCGAATGGACAGAGGCGGTAAGAGATATACAGCTTACAGAGGAAACCGGCGCGGCGCTTCATATATGCCATGTGTCATCGGCAAGGACCTTGGAGGCTGTGAGAGAAGCAAAGGCAAGAGGTGTAAATGTTACATGCGAAACAGCGCCGCACTACATAGCTTTTAGTGAAGAGGATGTTACAGATGACGGCAAATTTAAAATGAACCCGCCCATAAGAAGCGAAAGGGACAAGGCGGCAATTCTTGAAGCGGTCAAAGACGGCACAATAGATATGATAGCGACAGACCACGCGCCTCACAGCGCAGAGGAAAAATCAAAAGGCTTTGAGGACAGCCTCAACGGAATTATAGGGCTTGAAACAGCCTTTGCGGTAATGAACACACTGCTGTGCGAAACAGGCGGGATAACCTTTGAAAGGCTGATACAGCTTATGAGCACAAACCCTGCGTCAAGATTTAACCTTGACGGCGGGCAGCTTGCAGAGGGCGGCTCTGCCGACATAGTGATAATAGACAAGAATGCAGAATGGGTAATAGACAAGGAGAAATTTAAAAGCATGGGCAGAAGCTGTCCTTTTGATGGTATGAAAGTAAAGGGTCAGGTTGCAGCGACCATATGCGGAGGTGATATTGTTTATGAGAGATGAGCTTTGGCAGATTGAAAAAAATGAGCAGATTGCAAAGGACATTTATGAGATGAGGCTTGCCGGAAACACGCAGGAGATAAAAAGACCGGGACAGTTCATAAATATCGTGTTGGAACAGAAATTCCTGCGAAGACCCCTGTCCATAGCCTCGTGGGACAAAGACGGACTTACGCTTGTCTACAAGGTGGTCGGAGAGGGCACAGAGATACTAAAGGGTATGAAAGAAGGTCAGAGCTTGAGAGCAATGTGCCCGCTGGGAAACGGCTATGACACAAAGATTGTGCCGGATGCTGCGGTGCTTGCAGGGGGCGGTATGGGAGCCGCGCCGATATATTCACTTGCCGAAAGTCTTGTAAGGGCAGGCAAAGCGCCGAAAATAGTACTGGGATTTAAAAATGAAGAGGAGATTTTTTTCAGAGAAAGATTTGAAAAGCTGGGAGTCGACCTGATTATAAAAGTGGGCGGCGGTATAACCGAACTGATAGAAGAGGGAAGCTATGTCTGCGCCTGCGGACCTTTGCCTATGCTGGAGGCAGTATGCGGCAGGGCGTCAGACGGACAGCTCAGCTTTGAAGAAAGAATGGGATGCGGCTTTGGCTCATGCATGGGGTGTGTATGTAAAAAAAGATTAGGGAAAAAGAGAATATGCAAGGACGGACCTGTATTCAGAAAGGAGGAGATTTTATGGCAGACACAAGAGTAAGGCTGGGAGAGATAGAACTTAAAAATCCGGTGATACCCGCGAGCGGAACATTCGGCTACGGCAGAGAGTTCGCAGAGCTGTTCGACCTTAATATCCTCGGAGGAATTGCAGTAAAGGGGACAACCATTGAAGCCAGACAGGGAAACGATAGCCCGAGAATAGCGGAGGCTACCGGAGGCATGATAAATTCTGTAGGGCTTCAGAATCCGGGAGCGGCAGATGTAGTATCAGAGCAGCTTCCGCACCTTGCAGAAATATTTGACGGAGTCATCATAGCAAATATAAGCGGGTTTTCAATAGAAGAATATGTAAGCTGCGCAGAAACCATGGAAACCTGCCCGCAGGCAGATATTATAGAGGTCAATATAAGCTGTCCCAATGTTCATGGAGGAGGTATGGCATTCGGACAGAGCAGCAGTCAGGCGGCGGCAGTCACAAAGGCAGTAAAACAGGTAACAGACAAGCCCGTATATATCAAACTCAGCCCCAATGTGACAGATGTCGCTTCAATAGCGGCAGCCTGTGAGGAGGCAGGGGCAGACGGAATAAGTCTAATAAATACCCTGCAGGCAATGAGAATAGACATAAAAACAAGAAAACCGGTACTTGCCAATATAACCGGAGGTCTTTCGGGACCTGCGATATTTCCTGTAGCGCTCAGAATGGTAAATCAGGTAAGAAAAGCAGTGGATATACCAATAATGGGAATGGGCGGCATAGCCTCGGCAGAGAATGTAATCGAGATGATTATGGCCGGGGCAGACGCGGTGCAGATAGGCGCGGCAGGACTCAGAAACCCGTGGATATATCCGGAAATAACAGAGCAGCTGCCTGTGCTTATGGAGCAGCTTGGCATAGATAATCTCAGGGAGGTAAAAGGAATAGTATGAAAAGAGAAGTAATTATAGCGCTGGACTTTGGCAGCGGTGATAAGGCACTTGAGTTTCTTGACAGTTTCAGAGAAACCAGACCCTTTGTAAAGATTGGAATGGAGCTTTTTTACAGCGAGGGACCGCAGATTGTAAAGAAGATAAAGGAAAGAGGCCATAAGGTGTTTCTTGATTTAAAACTTCACGACATACCAAACACAGTGGGCAAGGCTATGAAATCACTTGCCGCGCTGGACGTTGATATAGTCAATGTGCATGCGGCAGGCACCGTTGAAATGATGCAGGCGGCGGTTTCCGCCTTTGCGGACTGTGACAGAAAGCCCCTTGTTATAGCGGTTACCCAGCTTACCAGTACAGATGAGCAGACTATGCAGAAGCAGCTTCTCATAGATTACCCGATGGAGCAGGTTGTGGCAAAGTACGCGTCAAACGCCAGAGAGGCAGGTCTTGCGGGAGTGGTATGCTCACCTCTTGAAGTGCCGGAGGTAAAAGCCTTATGTGGCGAGGAGTTCGTAACGGTTACTCCGGGAGTAAGATTTGCAGGTGAGGGCAAAGGCGACCAGAAGCGGGTGACAACGCCGGAGCAGGCGGCAGAGCTTGGCTCGGATTTCATAGTAATGGGACGTTCAATTACAGGGGCTAAAGACCCCGAGGAAGCATATATCAGAGCGATGAGAGAATTCGGAGGTGAGGATAATGAGTAGAGAGAAAATAGCAGAGCTGCTGCTGGAAACAGAAGCTGTATTTTTAAGACCTGACGAGCCGTTTGTATGGGCCAGCGGAATTAAAAGCCCGGTATACTGTGACAACCGGCTTACGCTTACAGCTCCGAAGGCGAGAAATATCATAGAGCAGGCCATGGCAGACACTGTGAAAGCAGAATATCCGGAGGCCGAAATACTTATGGGGACAAGTACGGCAGGGATTGCCCATGCAGCAATAGCTGCGCATATTCTGGGACTTCCCATGGGATATGTCAGAGGCGCAGCCAAAGACCACGGCAGAGGCAACCGCATAGAGGGCAGACTCCTGCCGGGACAGAAAACAGTAGTTATAGAGGACCTTATATCCACAGGAGGTTCGGTGCTGGATACAGTAGAGGCTCTGCGTCAGGCAGGAGCAGAGATTCTGGGTATAGTCAGCATATTCACATATCAGTTCGAAGAGGCTGAGCGCAGAATGTCAGAGACGGGGGTTAAAAACATCAGCCTGTGCGACCTTGATGCGCTTATGCAGGCGGCAGAGTTAAAAGGATATATAACGGCAGAGCAGAGAAAAATGGTAGAGGCTTTCAGAGCAGACCCTAAGGATTGGAGGTAAAATGAGCGTGAGAAATCTGATTAACATAACAGACCTTTCAGTTGATGAAATAAATGAAATGATAAAAACGGCAGAGGATATAATTGAAAATCCCAAGGAATATATGGATATATGTCACGGCAAAAAGCTTGCGACGCTGTTCTTTGAACCAAGCACCAGAACAAGACTTTCTTTTGAAGCCGCAATGCTTGAGCTTGGAGGAAGCGTGCTGGGATTTTCGGAGGCGGCCTCATCTTCGGCAGCAAAGGGCGAAAGCGTAAAGGACACTGTCAGAACAGTAAGTTGCTATGCGGATATAATTGCAATGAGGCACCCTAAGGAAGGCGCTCCGGTTGCGGCTGCGCAGCGCTGCGAGGTGCCGCTGATAAATGCAGGGGACGGCGGACATTTTCATCCGACCCAGACCCTTACGGACCTTCTTACCATATGGAGAGAAAAAGGCAGACTTTCAGATATGACGGTAGGCATATGCGGCGACCTGAAATTCGGAAGAACAGTTCACTCTCTCATAGAAGCGATGTCAAGATATGAAAATATACGCTTTGTGCTGATTGCGCCCGAAGAACTAAAAGTTCCCGGATATATCACGGATATGCTGGATAAAAAGGGAATAGAATATGTGCAGACAGAGGATATGGAAAGCGTGATAGGAACCCTTGACATACTGTATATGACAAGAGTGCAGAGAGAACGCTTCTTCAATGAAGAGGACTATATCAGATTAAAGGATACATATATACTGGATATGAAAAAGCTTGAGGCGGCAAAGGACAGCCTGT
>ERZ857965.1065-NODE-1065-length-30665-cov-4.895328_pt1 | contig 30665 bp, 21 predicted proteins | sample MGYA00519758_ERZ857965 | MGnify/ENA primary metagenome ERZ857965 (study PRJEB31778, sample SAMEA3449381) | human gut metagenome | biome: human gut; feature: human-associated habitat; material: faeces | place: United Kingdom | collected 2010/2012 ... | reverse complement strand
TGAAAACCAAGAAATCAACAGTGCTATTTCTTATCTGTAATTCTTTGCTCATAAAAATGTTCCTTTCTCTAGATTCTATCAATACATCTCTATAAAACATTTTCCCCGGTTTCTTTCAAATATCAAGAAGGGAATTTCTGCTTTTGCCAGCATACTATTATTAACTGGAACATATTCATAATTTTCAATATCTGGTATACACTTTATAGCTTTCTTTTTATCTATACCATATAGATTATTTTCACTGCTGTTCCATAAAGCCTTAATCTTCAAAACAACACATTTTGTTTGAACCATCACCTTATATTTTTCAAGCCTGCTTTTTTCTATCTCCTTTGATTTATCACCATAAGAAATAGTAATATATCTGGAATTGGATTTTATAATGCGAACATCTCCATTCCTTACTGCCTCTTTAGGGAATCCCAAATCATCAAAAAAACTATCATAATCTGTAATGCATTCTGGGAGTTCCATTTTGACTGCATAACTGCTATTTATAATATTCTGTATATCCTTATCACCAGCCCTGAACATATAAATATTCCATCCCGTGCTATCGCCATCATCATCTAATATTGGAATAGAACCATAAGGATTAAACATATGTATCTTAGACAAATCATCTTTTGTTGGCTTTTTAAATTTGACTATTTCAAACGTTATGCTCATAAATGTTCTCCTTTTCCGCCGCCTTTTTAGCGATGAATTATTTTATATATCTTGCTTTTCGTCATTGCAAACTAACTTCTTATACCCAAACAATTGATTTAATAATTCTTTTGTGCTAATCGTTAGTACCACGATTGCTTTCTATATACTGACTGAAATCAATTACCTTTGCAGGCTTTCTCTTAGTAGCAATCCCTAATCGTTCCATGTCTAATTTAAAAAGTTCACTCGGATATCCATACGCATCAAATCCCTCTGGCTGGCAGATATCTCTGTTCAGATACTCACTAAGTTCCCATTGATACTTTGCTTCTTTATCCAACTTTTTACCAAAATACTGTGCATCCATTACCATTCTGTTAATGCCACCAACTGATTTCCTACCATGAGTTTTTGTTACAGTTGTATCGCCTGACATTTTAAAATACTGCCCTATCTGATCCTCGGAATATCCCATTTCCTGCATCACGCCATGAATCACACGGCTGATATACATTGTATAGTAATTCCAGTTTCTTGGTTCAATATCTGTCATTGCTATTGTATAACGATTACTGGCATTCACAATAAACAAGACATTTCTTCCTCTTATTTTCGTCAAATGTGTGTCCCAGCAGAACACAAATGAAGCACCTTTGCTTTCTTCAATCTTTGTTGTTTTTAGTCGATCTTGAACTGCTTTTGTTGCACCAATCTCCATATGTATCACCTGCTCATCTCTATGATAACTCCCTGATGACGCCTATCTTTTTTATCTGCTTTTCCAATTTCTAGAATTTCTCTGATGCATACTTTGTGTATCATCATTCGGAAAGTTCATATACCCTTTGACAAGACCTTCAATGTATTTTTCCTGCCAACCCGATAATTTATCTTGAAATAGTTTCTAATCTTTTTTACTCATGTCCATGCTTTTGAACCTCCCCCAGTGTTGTGCTACATTCATCACCATAAACTACTTTTATGTAAATTAGCAGGCCAGTTTATCTTTCATATATTTCCAAATATAATTCACCTCGTTCAGATCAATAAATTGTTGTGTATAAAGCAAACTTTCGACTTCAACAACCTGAAAACTGCTACTTTTTTTCCATAGACATTTATTGGTTTGTCCAGCTTTACAGTATTCACATTGAGGTATTTGTATTCCGCATAAAGAATGTAAAACTTTTGCTTTTTTTATCAAATAATCACACCAAGTTGCAAGAAGCCATTTACCTTTTGCGATATATTTCAAATCACTCTTTGAAATACCATGTACTATTGCAAATTGATCCAAATCGCTCGTTTTCGTTTCAATCAAACTCCATTTATACTGTTTTGACTTTCCTATTACTGCACCCCCATCTAGTCCATAAGTTATGTCAGCTTGATAAGAATTGTCACACATCTTCTTTAATGCTTCAAGCGAAAAATAGTATAATTCATTCAATTGACTCTCGAAATCCTGCTTAATCCAATCCACAACTTCATGTGTTATCAATGATCCTGGTATCTTTGTCAATTGTTCCAATAGACTTTTAATCGTTGTGTCAGTAATTAGATGTGTTTCATAAGAATAATATTTAAGCACTAATAAATTTTCCTTCACAGGAAGATTATTTAAATATTGTCTTACATCTCTATCTATTATACCTACAACATACTTTTTTAGTCTATTGTCCTTCTGGATTAAAGACGCAACTTCATCCATTGCATTGCATACTTGCTCACAGCCCTCTGAATAACCATCTATCGTTTCAATCGCTTGTACTCCAACCGACAATCTCTTTAATGAAGCAATATTATCATAAAACTTAATATCATCTTGTCCCTCTACAAGAATAACAGGTTGCTTACACATAAATGCAGCAATTACGGTTTCCTCTAAATCGTTTTTCATAATCCTACCTCAATTCAACCAAGTAATTAGAATTTTCCTTTGCAATAGATGGACTATGTGATGCCACAATAATTTCTGCATTTGGAGCTAGTTCGCTCAATAGCGGTAATAATTTACGTTGCCAAATCATATTAAGCGAAATTTCTGGTTCGTCAACCATAAATAAATGTCTTCTATTACCTTCAATCACAAAAATCGTTAACAAAACCAAAAGATGTCTCTCCCCACTTGATAAAGCCCCAATTTTATGAGTTTCTTCAGAAGAATGAAATCTCACGATTGCTCCTTCTTCCGTAATTTGTAAATATTTATCCGGACCTATATATTCGTTAAAAATCTCCTCTAATCTATTTACAGCCTGTATATATTCTGATTCCTGGTTTAATTCATTCGACATATTAACAATAAGTTTTTTTAATAATGGATTCTCACTGTTTTCGGAGACTGAACCATACTCATCAACATTCCTTAATATTTCAACAATTCGTTCGCTAAGAGTGTTTGTAGAACCCGAGCTTAGTGCCAAAATCAATCTATCTTTGTTCATTAATAATATTTTATGATACTCAGCCTCTGTAATTTCGATATCATCTAATGAATTACACGCATCCGCCAAAGTATCAAATAATGCTTTTCGCACTTTATCGTTAGACATCATCTTAGCTCTTCCATACCTTTCAACTAACAATTCTTCAATAACATCCATAGATACTGAATCTATATTTAGAACAGGTGATGACAAATCCAAACTATCCTTAATTCTTCTTCCTCTTCTTCTCCTTTGATTCATATTTAAACTCCGACTTAACATATGGCAAAACATCATTAAGTCATTACTTCCGTCAAACTTCTCCCTATATCTAGACCTAAATATGCTGTCATAAATCTCCTCTTCTGATATATGTGAATTATTTGTAATTCCTCTATTAACACCGAACAAAATACTTGACATCCCAACCAATGCTGATTTGCGATAATCACTCCAATCATAATATATTGAAACCTGCTCCATTATATTACCGTCTTCATCTTTTATGTTTTCTGTCCGTTCTTTTTTTTCAACAAGCACTTTCGTCTCTACACCTTCAAATTGATATGTCATTGACATCAACAGCACTTTTTCTTGACTAAGGACACTATCATTTTGAGCTAAAAATGCATTAATCAGTCGTAAAATTGTTGTTTTTCCACACCCATTTTCTCCATAAATGACAGAAATATTATAATCTGAAAAATGAACTTTTAATGTATTATTTAGTGAATAATCTCGTTTGACTTCTACCGATTTTAATTTAATATCCATAATCTTCTTATCTTCCAAATTAGATAAATCAACAACCATTTTTCTTCCTCCATAATATCAAGATTTTTATAAAAAGTTCTTTGTCTAACTCTATCTAATATACTATATTATACATAATAATAGTCTATCAATCATAGTAATTTCTATAATTGTCAATTTTAAAATATAAAAGTAAATTATCCCTCCCCAATTTAATTCTGCACTGAAATTTAAACTTTCAGATTAACCGTACTTATAGTTAGTATCATTATTTCCCTTATCTCTGAGTTTCACCATCACTACTTTTGCTGTAGATGGCGATTAGTCTAGTATTTTGCTATTTCCTTTGTGCCAAAAATCTGTTTTTTGTCCATTTCATCATATACCTTAAGAATATTTGCCTTCGATGGTTACTTATATCATATGCCAACTAATCGTCGTTCACGCTCTCTTCATATTGTCTCGCTTGATACTCCATATACAAATCTTCTTCATAACATGACATAATATAATTTATTCTAGACTGAAGTATCGGATTCTTTGAGCTTTTCTTTTTAGCACGATAAAACTTCTTAACATCTTCACTGTCTAAATGCAGTGCAATTGTACACAAAGCATTCAATACTTTTCTCGTATCTGTTGCTGTAGAATTTATTTTGTTCATGGCATATTGAAATGTTTTCTCATAATCATCAATTAAATATCCACCTTTTACTTTATTTGGATATAGCAAATACATTTCCTCTTCATCGCTTTCGTTCTGTATAGGGAATACATATTTCTCATATTGTTCCAAATTATATTTATTTATTTCATTTATAAATTTTTCTGTTTTACTATCGCAATAGTGATGCCCATCATAATCCTCATATTCCCACTGCGATGCATCAATATGAACCTTTTGTCCAAGGAGTTTATCATCATAAATAACTTTAGCGAAGGACAATAATTTGCTTCTATTTTCTTCTGCCAATCCCAGTTCTTGTAATATATCGTACATATTTACAACATTTTTTTGGTTCTCAAAATAAGAAATATTACAATTCTCAATCTTAATTAATCACACCATTAACGATTTCTTGTGCCTGCACATTATTATATTCATATAAGTTTCTCAACTTATACATATCAGAGGCTACCTCAAACTCACTATTAGATATCAGCCTATGTTCTTGTTGATGTTTAAAAATAATACTTGGATTCTTTCCATAAACCTTACTAAGCATGATATCTTGTCCCAGCAAAGAAACTAAATTAGTAATCTGTTTTCCATAATCTACATCATCATGATAAAATATAGTAACATATGTATTAGGACAGTTTATTATTGTTGACAATACATCTCCATCCGTAATATCTAATGAATGACCAAAAATAAATACCTCTTCACGATTCTTTTCACTTTTTTCTGTCCTTAACTCCTTATCAAACCAATACACATATTCACAATCCGTCTTTTTATGAATTCTTTGAAAATACTTCTTAAACTGAATAAATTCTGTCTTTTGATTCCGCCTATCATTATCCAGATACTCGTCTATACCCAATACCATATTACAAGTATCTACAGAACTATCGCTTGATGATTTTCCATGAATGTAGTTATATTTAATACCATTTCTCTTATATGAGTAAATTTTTTCATATGTATTTGTATAATTAAATGAAATTACCCTGTCCGGGTTTAATTCATAAATATCTGGTGAAAAGCACGCTATTTTAATCTTCTGTACATAATCATCAAGATATATCTCTAACAGATGTATCATTCTTTTTAAATCGTTTACCCATTTTGAAATAAAATCATACATCTCCCTTTCATTACCATCCTTATATATACCTACTGCATTCGGAGACAACTTGTCCAACCTTTTTTTCATAAAATCAGGAACATCAGTAACTTTTACACCTTTCCTCATTTCATCAATAACATAATCTTTAACATTTTCTAATTCCTGAACAACATGAGATATCTCCGCTTCAAAATCTATCCAATTTTCCCCAAATTCACCTTTGACATTCAAAAAGTAATCTATCCAAATATTTGATTCGAGCAATGATAAAACCTCAAATTTAGTTTTCTTCTTATCATCTAAATAAAGCAAATTATATACATACTTTTTTAATTCAGTGTCCAAAATATATGATGAAAAATCTCCTTTTTCTTCTAAAATTTGAATCTCCTTTATTACCTCAACAAAGCAAAGAAAATCCTTATATTTAGTTGGCAGCTCATGATCTATATCAAAACCATTTCCTAAAACCAGTGTTTTCATTAAATACCTCTTTCTGTAACTAATCTTAATCTATCGACGAGACTATTAAACAAAGTAACTCTCTCTCATAAGAAACCTGTCAAATAAATCTCTTTATGACATTCATTTTTTCAATCGGAAGTTTTTCGATTTTTCTACTAAATATGATTTCTTCTTGATTAATTGTTTTAATATATGGTTCCAGCCATTCAATATCGTCAAAAGAAAAACCATATCTAAGCATCATTATTTCCTTTTCGTCTTCTGTTCCATACTTAACTAATTGAGCCATTCTCTTTGCTCTTAAATCATCTGTTTTTTCAAAATATTCATTGAATGCCGCATAAAATATATCACTTAATTTAAAGCCTATTATTTTATCCAAATAGTCATATGTATCAAATACTATTCTGTCATAATCAACATCTATAGCTTTTGTTTCATTATTTCCAAACATACTAAATACTTGAAGATTTTTATTTGGAATCTCTGCATAACCAGCCACAAACTGTGCCTGTAAATGTTGTAATTTTAAATTTGCTATATAACTTTCAAATTCATTTCCAAATTTAATTTCTTTTTGTAATTGTTCCCTCTCTTGCTTTTTACTTGCATATGAATACCTATAAAAGCATATATCTTTAAATGACTTACAATGGATTTGCCAAAGTAAAATTTTGATTGCTGTATTAAAAACATTCTTTTCGCCGTTATTCAATATCCTGCCAAGATAGTATTCATACAACTGTTCAAAATACTCATATAATGATAATTTGCATTCCTGATCCTCATTAATGGAATTAAGACTTATAAAATCATCATGTTTAAACATTGTATCCAATATATTTTTAATAATGTTCTCTGAATTTTCATCACGTAGTTTATTTAACTGTTTTTCTGAAATATTATACTCATCTGAAATAGTACCATTTATAATAGCATCTTTAAATTCCTTTAAATCATCTTCCACCTCTGAATCAAGCATCGAAACATTTTCAAGCATATCTGGTGAATTAATAATTTTCCTCAATTCAGACATGTTGCTTTTTTTTACAACAATACTGCCAAAATCAAATTTTTGTTTCAATGTTGAACGTCCTGCTCTACCTATCAAATTTTTTAATGATAATGGTTTACTAGCTTCAAATGTGTTAAGATAAACAACATCAAACGGCATATTAATCCCTTGTTCCAAAGTTGATGTGGCAAAACAGATTTTACAAAATCCAGCATTAGTGAATTTTTCTAATATTAATCTAGCTTGTAAAGGTAATGATCCATGATGGATTACAATTCCATGTTTCATCAAATCAACCATCTGAGAATATCTCTCTCCACCAACTTTATCATTTGCTCCAATATATTTTTTTATTTGCTTTATATATTTTTTTGCATCTTGATCATCTATTTCCGGACACAAGTTAATGTATTTTTCAAACTTAGAGAACACTTTCTTATTGTATATACTTGTTTTGGTGGTATATACCAAAACACTTCCCCCATCGTTTATTGCTGTTTCTACTGGATCAAACTCGCATATCAACTTATGCCTTCCCATAATTTCTTTATCGATCCCAAAGTGGTAGTATTTATTCCCATCTACTGCGTAAAATATTTGTCCCACATTTCTATATTTATAACATTTTGCAACAGAATCACTTATATCAAAATGATTTTTGTCAATCTGTGCCTCAGGATTTTCCACAAAAGGATGCGCAAATACAAATTTTGCATTAGGGAATGCCTTTTGAGCACGCCTAACTATGCTATCAAAAAAAATACCTCTCGACGATTCTTCATTGCTTAATTGTGCCTCATCAAATAAAAAAATATCAATATTAAATTCTTCCTTTTGTTTAAACAATTCCTTACACCTTTCAGGCGTAACGATAAAAATATTTCTCTTTGCCCTTTTAATGTTAATCTTATCAATAAATGTAAGAATATTAACACTTTTATCTGTAATAGCATCACATAAAGTATTGAAATATTCATTTATTAATGCACGTGAAGGTACAACTACGACAATATCATTTTTTGAATTTCTAATTAAATGACGAAATACATATGATTTTCCCGTACTTGTGGGAGCTGAAAAACTAAAACATTTATTTTCTTCTATCTCACTTACCATATTTGCCTGAACAGGAGTATAACTATTATTAAAGGTTTCTTCTATATGTTTTTCGTACATACCAAAAACAATTTCTGGAAAGAATTCTGTTTTTATTTTCTTATAGTATACTCCCATATATTTTAAAATTCTGTTCTTCCATTTTTCAAACTCTTGCGGCTGATAAATTGATAAATAACATAGTATTTCCATACTAGTGCCATCAATTGGTCCATTTTCATAAATATCATGTATGACATATTGTATTATCTTTGATATATCATCCCCATTTTTTATTTTCTTAATTAAATCATTCATACATTCACCGCCAAAAAAATAACCTCTTTATTGATTGCAATATTCTTATAATGTTTGTTACTGACAATTCCATTTATTATCATATCTGATGCTGTCCCCTTAGCAGCAAACGCAACAGCATATGCTTTATCTCCCTTATCTGCTAACTGCAATGATTCTTCTTCAAAAAATTTATCTATATCGTTTAAATCTGATACATCCTGACCTTCTCTTATAAATCTATCTACTTGTTCCATCCCAATACCATAAGCATTTCTGCTTGAACTATATTTAGCTTCTCCAAAAATAATAACCTTGTCTTTATTTGCAGAATAAAAATCAAATCCCGGATTACCTGACACTTGTTCTTTAAATAATTCTGCTAAAGGAATGTCAAGATATTTTAATTCAGCTACTAATGCTTCTCTTGCCAATTCAGAAACAACATACTCCCCCGAGTCCTCTGTTATCTTGTCTCCATCATCTTTCAATATTTTACTTGCTAAATACTCCGCCGTATCTTCCGCTCGTTTCAAAAAGCTATTACGAATATATGACTGATCAAACTTGGTAATCCACGACAAATCAGAAAGTGCTGTTATAATATCTCGTATTGTTATTGAGAAATCTTCTGGTTCTATTCTTATATATGTAATGCTATTGTAATTCTTAACATCTATCTTTTTGCATTCCAAAACTTTCAAAACGTGCAACCTCCAATCTTCAGTACAAACATTCTACAGCTATATAATAAAATTCTGCATCTCTTCTTCGATTTTTATTATTGATCACCCTACTTGTATTACATATGCATCCTTCATAATACAACAGTTCTTTAATTTTACTGTATGTTCTCCCCAAATTCTAAAACACAGGCAAAGTCTACTATGTTTTAGACAGAAATTTTCAAATTCAAAATTGTCTCTTCCACAACCTTCACACACTCGGCTGTATGTTTCTTTATATCTTCACCCCAGAACCGGATTACAGTCCAGCCCTCAAAGTCCAATTTCTTATTTATCTCATCATCCCGCTCTTTATTGCGGGATATCTTGTTAATCCAGTACTTACTATTGTTACTCTTTTCAAGTCTCTTTTTTAAAGTATCCCAATCTTTTCCATGAAAGAATTCTCCATCACAAAAAATAGCTATCTTATACTTTGTCAGCACAATATCTGGACTTCCTGGAAGTTTTTTATAATTCTTGCGATACCGATACCCTTTGTTCCATAAAGCCTTTCTTAATATAACTTCTATTTTGGTATCCTTCCCATGAATATTTTTCATATTTTTATGCCGCTGTTCTTTTGTTAAATCGTCTGCCACAAAATCACCTCAACAATCTGTTTTTCCCCAACTTTTCCAGTTCTTTTCTCATTTGCTTTTTATCTGGCATTTATTCTTTAACTGCACGCTATAAATACACATCTCTAACAAGTTCCATTATTTTATCTGTCAGCATATCAAGCGACTTTCCATCCGCCATAGGTTTAATATCTGATTTACTTTCAATGCATTTTTTAAGTACTACTTTAAGTACTTTTTCATCTCTAAGTTCCACTTCTGATAAATCTTTTATAATTTTTTCTATCTCAATAGAGGCATCCGCAATCTGACTGCAACGATTATAAGAATCGCCCATATCCTCTGCCACCATACTTTCATGGCCTTCTTTTTCATATGGATTAAATCCATAAAAAGCATTACTTGCAACGGGGCATATAGCATCATATATAATTTTTGCACCTAATTCTCTTTTTATCTGTTTTGGATATATAAGCCTGCCTCTATCCGATTTCATTTCAAGTTTCTTTTCAGCCAATTTACTGGCAGTTGTGATTCTCGTAAGATATGCCATTATCCTATTTGCAAAGTTTTGACTATCTACTTCATGTCGTCCAATTACTGGAATATATTTGTCCATCTCATTTTCACTAACTATATGATCTGCTAAATATAAAGAATACATTTCTGATGCACAAAGCTTTACAACTGCTACATTCTCTAGTTTTTTATCTCCAATTTGATGAAGCATATCCATCTGCACCCATCCATATTCTTTATCCCCAGATTCATCAGGACAAAAAAACATATTCTGCACATATTTGTATCCTTGCTTTGCTATAAAATCATCGTACGCAAGCTGATATAAATACTGCTTTGTAACATCTGCCACTCCAGGCTGTCCTATAACTTTGTATTCTGACGCATGCTTATGAAAATTAATGCTATAATACTTTGCATCATATATGCCAAAACAATATTCTCCACTTTCACCACACTCATAAATACTAATCAAATCTGGTCTTAGTGTATCTGACTTTTCATCACTAATATTATCTGAAGTCTTATGCCATACTGGTCTATCAATTATTTCTATTAAAGTACTATCTTTACTTTCTTTATAATCATCACAAACTCCAAGTGGCAGCTCTGATAATTTTTCATTTAAAACATTTCCAAAATTCTGTGCACATACTTTTTCCCATACTAAGTTAAAGCTGTTGGTACCATATATGCTAAAACTATCAATGTTATTAAAGCTTGCTTTTTGTGCAATATACGCATACATTGCCTTCAACACCAGTTGTTTTCTTGTGTTATACTGCACATTAAGTTCATTTTGTATCCTATATAAAATATAATCTTCATCGCCCAAATCTCCCAGTTGTTCTTCCGACAGCTCTACTGTCACGATATTAAACAACTCCGGCAGATCTGATTCTTCAAGTTCCTTTGAAAATTTAGTCAATATACATGCATGTAAGCGTCTGATAAAATCATATTCATCTGAAGTTCGCTTTTTTGTCTGTAATTCAGTATAATATGGCCTGTTATTTGATATATATGAAAATGTTTCATTGATTGTTCTGTCCCACAGTATTTCTCCTGTGCCATTAGTCTCAACAATCTCAACGTCATTAGCATATATTCCATTATCATAATAATCCTGCAGCAAATACAGCATTACTGCCAATAAGTTAAACGATCCTCCATCATCACTTTCATTATACAGTTTTATTACCTGCTCTTTTGAATTATATTTTTCCAAAACACGCATAATCTGCTTCATCTGTGCTATTGGACTACCACAAGAATTAATATATTTAGGATAACACTTTAATACCCGTCCATATACAACAATTACTCCAACAAATGAAAACACATAATATAATTCCCGCTCCCCACTTTCAATATCTGTTAGTCTGATATCTTCCTCAACTAAGTCAGAGAGCATACTTTGCCTATCACTTTTTTTTACATTTTTAACAATTCCATACTCTTTTAACTTTCTTATAATCTGCACTGTTTCATCAGCAGTGCATTCAAATATTTTTCTAAGTTCATCTTGAGTATACCGCTTCTGCTCTTTGACATATTTAGAAATCATCCAGTAATATTCCCTTCTCATTCTAATTCACTCAAATAATCTTTCTTGATTTTGTCTCGGATTTCTTTACAGAAAATATCTATGCCTCTTTTATCAAATTCCTCGCAAATCGTTGAATATTGGTTTCTTATATCCTCATCACAGCCTCCAAACAACATATGCCTTCTCTGCTTTGCTGCATCTTCAAATAAGTACATAATAATTTTACTCTTAAAAGTTTCTCTAAACGCATCTTCATTCTCTAAAATGCTTTTAGATACAAAAAATGGTCCCATAAGCTTGTCTTCATTTATCTTATAATCTCTAGAAGCAAGTGTTGTATTTATAGCCTTCCTAAGCTCATTCCAGTCAACTCTGTATGGCACCTGTGCTTTATCACACACTAAATATGTATCTTTAATCTTTTCTTCCTTATGGTTAATACCTATATATTCAAAGTTCCATCTTCTTTTAAATGCTGTATCCATTGGAAATACGCCCTGATCAGCACTATTCATAGTTGACCAGATATACATATTATCTGGTATCTTTATTTCATCATACTGCTCTGGCCTTCCACCAAGTTCTTTTGCCAAATATGCCTTTATATCTTCAGAAGGTTTAACTGGATATTGGCTTGCATTTCTATCGTCGCGATCTAAAAGCTGAAATACCTCTCCAAATACAGCGGCAACATTTGCTCTATTAATTTCCTCTATAAGAAGCAGAAATGGTTTTACATCTTCCTTATTCTCCGACTGTCCATTTTCTATTGCCTTTACATATGTCCGCATAAATGGTCCAGGAACATACTCATATGATATTCCATTTTTTGTAGGTACTGGCTTATATGTTCCAACAAAATTAGCATATGAATAATCTGGATGGAATGTAACTCTTTCGTACTCTCCACCTTCTGAAATGAGATCCTTCTGCTCATCATTCAGCTTGAAACTTTTTCCTGTTCCTGGTGCTCCAAATACAATTCTATTGTGTGCATATACAGTCCCCGTATCCTTATTTTTACGTGAACACCCTGTATAATAATCAGGTTCAATATATGGCTTAGATTCCATTTCTTCCTCCTCAGAGCCTTCATTCTCTATGCTCATTTCTTCCTGAATAGAATTTACTGCATCCTCTTTGCTTTCTCCAAATTTTACAGATGTTGGTATCATTACAGTAACTGCTCCAAGCACCCTATCCATAAACTCTCTGTCAAAAATTTCTTTGAATTTTTCAAGCATTTCTGGAAATTCATCAAGTACTGCACGTATAACAGCAACAGCCTTTATCTTATCCAAAGTACTTAATGCCTGTGACGGATCTCTTGATAACTCCGGTCCTATATATGGAGCATCGTATGCTTCTCTATAGCTTAAAAAATCTTCCCTTTTAAATGGCTTTTCAAAAACACAGTCAACTTCTATATCAAACTTAAAGTATTTTTCCTTACCATTATATCCAAAATCATAAGGTTCTCTAATTACATGTGCTACTCCTATAAACCCTGGAACCCAATCAACCTCTGATTTTCCTGTGTCTCCTCCCAATGTAACAAATACATGCTTTCCAATATTCAATTCCTCTTTCAGAGTATAAACGCCATCAACTGTTATATCTTTGTTGCCATTGAGAATGTTATGTACTGTATCTGGAAAACCACATTTCATAGATACAAATGTTGGTTCTTCATTCTCATATCCATGAATAATCTCCGCTACAGCTTTTTCCAATTGGTCTGCAGAATAATCCTTATACAGCTCAAACACTTCCTGATATGCATGTCCTCGTCTTTTTAAATCTCTATCATCACTCCAGCCTTTTCTTCCATTGTTAGAAAAATAAAAATCAAAAGCATCCTTTGCATGTTTATATGTTGTTTTCTTTGTTCCAAATCTCTTTTCTAACACTTCCCAATCATGCATTCTCTGCTTATATCTTGCGTCTGTTTTAGGAAGCATAGCATAATACATGCAGACTAACGCCTGTTTTTGCAAATCGTCTAAATTATCGATATTGATCTTCTGCTCCATATTGTTCTCTCCTTAATGCCAGAATTAGTACTCCAAAGTATATATGCCATCTTCATACTTTTTAAACAAAACCTTTGTTTTTCCATATTGATCTAACATTTGTTTCGTAATATATGTACCATCCGGCACTCCAAGTTTATGCCTTATCCATTCTCCTATTATCGCATTACTTTCTGGAGTTTCTAATGCCTTTCCCTTTGCTTGTGCCTGTCTCATATAAAAAGCATCATATTCCTTTATTACAACCTTAAACACTGGATACGTTCCATCAGCATTTACATCTGGGAAAAATCCATCTTTATGATCTGCCACATTATATGGAATATATGCCTGGTTTCTATTTCTCTTATAGCCATTTTTACGTATTCCCCAATTTACACCGGAACCATATCCCGTATCGCTGCCATCTGCTTTTAGTAAAGATACTTCTAATGTATCTACCGGCTCAATAGCCCGATAATTCTCCCAAGATAAATTTTCCAAATTAGTATCTGCAACATCATCTTCTACATTTTTCTTGCTAGAAAATGAAACTTTATCTTTTATCTGACCATCAAAGCAATTTATTGTATCAGGCAATAAACTGTTGAAGTAATGGTTTGCCTCTTTAGGATTACATGCATCCATACATTCTCTTCTTACAAAGAATGCATTCATAGTGTAATTAGCTGAACCATTAAAAGCCTCTATTGCCTTTCGCCCCCTGCACCATACATACACCTTGGAATGTACCTGTTTACCTTCCACAATATAATTGCATGATATCTGAGGCATTCCAGATACACTATTCAATCTTTTTATCAATGAGCATATCTTGTCATGTTTCTTTTGTGTCAGACCCGTGCCCTTTGTCATCCCAAGTATAATGTCCACTTTTATTCCAGACACATATTCTTTATTCCTGCCATCAAATAGTTTTATCAAATGACTTGATATTCTCTCAACATCAGTAAATGCTGTGACAATTTTCAAATGATTACATGCTTCGCCATCTTTTCTCGCTGGTATAAACAATATTTCTTCTTCAAAATTATCAGTATACATACCTTACTCCTTTATACTTGGTTCTACACTTTCGTAGTCAATTCCCGCAAATGTTCTTAAAATAGCTTCAAAGATAATTTTAGCTCCTTTAGCAGGTACCGCCATACCGATTTGTTTTCTAACAGACTCTTTAGATCCCTCAAAAATATAATTATCAGGAAATGTCTGTAATCTTGCCCTCTCTCTATTAGTCAATGCTCTTGGCTCCGAATAATGATACATATGCGTTCCACCACCACCAGAACCAGTTACTGTATATGCAGGTTTATCTGGATCTAACCTCTTATAAATCTGACTTATCTTTGCCCCTTTCACTTTAAGCTGCAATTCTTCTGGCAAATCTGCAGTAAACGCATTTTCTCCCGGTTTAATATATTTCAATCTCTTTACAACTATTTCGGATTGCTTTGTTAACTCGTTATTATAAGCTTCTTTTCCGATTGGAGGATTCTCTATTGCATTCTTACAAGTAACATCAACATTTTTATATGGTTTTGGACTAGGTATTTTAAATTCATATGGCAGATCCTCCCTGATACCTACAATTATCACCCTATGTCTTGCCTGCGGCACCCCATATTCCTCAAATTTATATAAATTAGGATATATTCTATATCCAGCATTCTTCAAATCTTCCTGTATCTTCTGAAATGCCTTTCCATCATTAGCACTCTTTAATCCGCCAACATTTTCTGCTAAAAACCACAAAGGCCCATATTTCTTTAATACTTTTACCCCATATGTATATAACGGACCATATACACCATCAAATCCCTTTTGCTCACCTACAACAGAAAAATCATTGCATGGGAATCCAAAAGCTAATGCATCTATATCTCCAAGACTGTCAATATCAAGTTTTCTTACATCTCCACAAATAACACTCTCTCCATCATCTGGGCAGATATTTCTCGTATATGTATTACATGTGTCTTTATCATAATCATTTGCCCATTTATGAATAATCTTATAATCTGAATCTTCAATCTTCGCTGTCGTTGCTCCCAGTGCTAATCCGCCAGGACCACAAAATAATTCTCCAAGTTTAAATTCTTTTACAATATTCTTCATCAAACTTTATCTCCATTTGCTAATATAAATTCTCTGTTAAATTCGACGCCCAATACATCTGCAATTTTCTCTAAATCTTCTACTGTAAAACTTTCTCTTTTCATTTTCGAATTAAAGCTTTGTGGCGATTTTCCCAGCCGCCTTGCCAATTCAGCTTCACTTACACCACATCTCACACACAATACTTTTATTTGTTCTGATATTGTCATGCACCAATCCTCCTGCTTACTATCTATTTTTATATTATAAATATATTTTTTGATAATGTCAAAATAATTTTTAAGCATATAAAACCTAATGAATCAATATTTGGTAAATAGTAACCCGAGAATCCCCTTTGTAACCCAAGACTCCCTCTTTGTAAATGAAAATCCTGTTTTGTAAGCGAGATTCCCGGTTTGTAAATGAAATTCCCGGTTTGTAAGCAAGATTCCCGAATTTTCATTTCTATTTCGATATGATATAATACGTTCAGCAATAAATTTGCGTACAACAACCAGAGATCAATTCTCTCTCGAAATTTTTGTATTCGGAGAATCCATCCCTGTTTTTGATTGGATAGAGTTGTTCTATTCTGGCTCTGGCGGCACTCAGCAAATTTATTTGTTACTTTTTGAGAAGTTTAGGCTTTAAGATGATGTTCTCGGCGGCAACCGGTGAGCATCCCAGTCTCTTAAGCACATCTTCTCCATAGTAAAAGCTGAATGTTTCGTATGGGCTACGGTTGTTCAGCTTTTTTCTTTTATAAGAATTGATATGGTTCATCATCAGAGTAATATCCTGTTGTGTCAGCTCATCGAAACTGCTTCCTTTTGGCAGGATACGACGTATCAATTCATGGTTGACTTCACAGGCTCCTTTTTGATAAGGAGCACTTGGATCGCAATAAAATATCTTTGTTCTATTGCATGGAATGGTGCTACGTTTTTCGATTTCCTTTGGATTTGAAAACTCACTTCCGTTATCTGTCAGAATAACCGGAAACAAGCTATTAAATGTTTTTGACCCAAGGACTTCATCCAATAAGTTTATGATCTCTATTACAGAGGCTGATGTATTTGCGTCCCGCAAAAAAGCCAGCATGAGACTGCTTTCTACAAAGTGTATGGTAAGAAGACATTTTCCTCCCACACGACCAATCACGCTATCCATTTGTACAATGGTCGTTTCCGGGTTTGCTCCCAGATATTTTTGAAAGTCAGCGTAGCTTCGTTCAATACGGCAGCCCCGGTCAACTTTAAATTCAGGCTTCTTATAACGGGGACGGTATTTCACTTTACGGGGCAGATCAATGTTCCTGATATCAAAGAGCTGGGCATCCACGTAGTTATACAATGTCTTTTCACTGCACATCAGTTCATCTACATGAGCAAGATAGATTTGATGAAGCGACTGCCCGTTTTTAACTAAAGGACTGATGATCCCGTTAATTCTTGCAATATCATCTTCGTTGGACATGATACCGGTTCTGGCTTCCGAAACAGCATGATGTGCACGCTCATGTGCATCTGCCGGATCATAAATACGTTTTAATAACGTGCATTTCGGCAGCTGACTGCAGCCATTACAAACATAAGGTGGCTTATTTTTGACAGAACAGACATCTTCTACAAAATCAGAACAATGTAAGGTGCATTCAGAGCACAGGCTACATTTGTAAGCAGATTGGTGTGTACAGCTTGTTCCGCAAATCCTTTTTGCTTTGCATGTAGCACGGAATTTACAAGGATTATACGGATATCCAGGACGACCGCTTTTCTTGTCATAGGAATACTTTTTAATCTCCTTGGCAATGGTTGTACGGTCCTTTCCTAACTCTTTGCCAATTGCCCCAAAGGATGCATTCTCCTGAAGGCGTTGAGCAATAATCATTCGATCTTCATAAGATAAAAACTTTGACATGGTGACTCCTTTCCAGCCGCCAGAAATCAAAGCATAACAGAAAAGAGACCAACTATCCAGTCAGTCTCAATTCATTTGTAAAAGAAAATCCATACCTTTCTTTTACACTGATAACTATTAACTTTTACACTTATCCAAGATAGCGGGTATGGAATCTTGGATTACAATTAAGCAAAAGATGCAATTTCTGATTTTTATGGTATATTGGAAATAAAATGATGTGATCGTTTATGCATACACAAAACAGAAAGGAGTCCGCCATGGATATAACAGGAGTAGGAAACCTATCATATTTATATAATTATGGAATTTCGGACAGCGATACCAGACATGTCACAGGAAAAGAAAACGGCATCGGAAGCGTAGATGAAAATGGAAAACAGAAGGAATGCCAGACCTGTAAAAACCGCAAATATGTCGACGGATCAGATGAAGCAAATGTATCGTTTAAGAGTGCCGCGCATGTTTCCTAAAAAGATTTAAAGGTAACCGATGGGATAAAGGCGCGGGAGGATCATGTGGATATGCAGGTGTAGGTGATGTATGTAGTTTACACTGACTAACGGGTATAACAGCTGTTGCCCTGTATGCACCAGTCAAAGTTGAAAATTGCATAAATGGCAGAAATATGTTACCATAAACATAGACTATTGACAGAAGGTATATGGAGTGGAAGCGATGGAAAAACAGGAATTTTGCATGGAAAAATCTCAGATATTTCAGGAGATGATCAGTCGTATTTCAAAATTATCTCAGGACAGTTATTTAATGGTTACTGATATGCAGCATAATTTAACATTTGTTCCAGAAAGTACTGCAGAATTTCTGGGGATTCCATCGGGATGGTGTGAAGATGGATATAAAATAGTGCTGGAAAAGAGCGTACACCCATATGACTGCCCGGAATATACGGAAGAGATGAAAAAACGTCTGCGGGGGATCAATCTGGAGAACGATCTGTACATCCGTATGGGAAAAGACAAAAAGTATGTGATGACGCAGATTATAACGGATATGATTTTAGAGCAGGGCAAAAACAGATATTTTATTGTTCTGCTTCGGAATCAGAATGTGATTCCGGAAATTGATCCGTTGACGGATCTTTATGGTCAGGTCAAATTTGAAAAAGATATTGTGGATTATATTCAGCAGGGACGAAAAGTAGCTGTTTTGGAAATTGAAATTGATCATATGAATGATATCAATATATTGTACGGAACAAATTACAGCGACCGGATTCAAAAGGTTCTTGCATACCGGTTTATTTACATGATGGATGCAGATAAAGCAGTTTATCGTATGGGAAATTCCAATTACGCATTTATTTTGAGGGATGCCAGCCGTGAAGAGGCTGCGGCATTTCTGGAGAAGATTCGCGCGCGGCTGGAGGAAAGTGTTGTCTTGGAAAACAACCATTTTGACTTGAAGATATATGCCAGCGGGATAATTCTTGATCATTATGAGGGAGAAATTTCCACGGTACAGAGTAAGCTGGAATATGTTTTAGGAAAAATGCGTACCAGACGGGATCATAAGTTAATGTTCTTTAATGATCTGGTACAGATCAATGGGGACGTGGATCTGGATCTGATGAAGATAATTCATCAGTCTGTGCTGAACCAATGTGACGGATTTTATGTGGAGTATCAGCCTGTCGTACATGCACAGACAGGAGAGATTGCCGGAGCGGAAGCACTGGTCCGCTGGAAAAAAGAGCCATATGGTATTGTGCCACCGGGAATGTTTATTGACTGGCTGGAAAGTAATCCATGTATGTATGATCTGGGAAATTTTGTTTTGAAACAGGCATTGACGGATGCTGTGGAGTTTCGAAAATCAAATCCGGATTTTTTTATTAATGTCAATATGTCCGCAAAACAGCTGGAAAGGAAAACGTTCTGTGGTGTTGTCATGGCATTGTTGAAAGAAACCGGTTTTCCGGCGGGGCAGTTGTGTCTGGAACTGACAGAGCGGTGTAGAAGCATGCCGGTCAGCGTTATGGAAGAAAAACTGTTGTACCTCAAACAACATGGAGTGAGACTTGCAATGGATGATTACGGTACGGGAAGTGCATCTTCAAGTGTCCTGCTGCAGACCCCGATGGATGAGATAAAGATTGACATGAGTTTTATCCGTGGAATTACGGATAATCAGACCAAACAGGCACTGGTGCGCAGCATGGTTGATTTTGCGAATGAAGCGGATTTAAAGAGCTGCCTGGAAGGGGTAGAGGATGAAAAGCTGCAGAATTATCTGCGTTCCTTTGGAGCCACGTGGTTTCAGGGGTATTATTATTCCAGACCGGTTCAGGCAGCTGCAATGAAAAAATTGTTAAACATGGAAAATTGATAATTAGTCGGCGATGAGCAGATCAACGCCGGCTTTTTCATAAATTCCTTTTGTATTTTCGGATAATCCGGAGTCGGTGATTACCAGATTCAGATCATCAATAGAGGCATAGCTGGAGATGGATGAGGTGTCAAATTTGGTGTGGTCAATCAATGCAATTGTTTTAGCAGAAGCCTTGATACACATGCGTTTTAAATCTGCTTCGTAGATACTGAAATCGGTAAGTCCGTTTTCAACGGAGAAGCCGCGTGCAGAGACAAATGCAATGTCCGTATGAATTTTCTGTAGCAGATCCACACCGAGGAGACCTTCAATGGAAGAAGAGGCAGAGGTAACGATTCCGCCGGTCAGGATAACGGTGATCCCGGGGATATCCTTCAGAGCCAGTGCAAGGTCAATGCCGTTTGTAATAACGGTAAGTTCTGTAAAGCCGGTCAGTTTCATGCCAAGTGTATAGGCAGTGGAGCTGGCATCTAAAAAGATGCACATGTGATCTTTTACCATGTGGATGGCATTTGCAGCAATTGCCTCTTTTTCTTTTTTATTTTCCAGTGCACGTTCATGAAAGAAATAGGCTTTTCCGGTAAGTTCTTTATTGTCTGCGGAGTTATCGTGGTAGAGTGCGCCTCCATGTGTTTTGGTCAGAAGTTTTTCTTTATCCATCTGGTTTAAATCGGTACGGATGGTTGTGGTGGAAACTCCAAGCATTTCACTGAGTTCATTTGTGGTTGCTTTTCGGTTTTGTTTCAAATATTCCAATATAAGTTTCTGACGTTCTAATTGCAGCATGATGATTTTTTATACTCCTTTATATTTACGAAAACACAGATTTCGAAAGTTTATATATAGGATACTATACATCGGAATTGCATTTTTTGCCAGTGAAAAGTGAAAACAAAAAAATTTGCAAAGAAGTGGATGAAAATCAGCAGCTGTGGTATGATAAGAAAAAAGCATAAGGAGGGGTTTTTATGCTAAAAGAGTGGGAAAAATCCGAAAAACCATCGGAGGGGGAAATTAAGGCACGGCTGGAAGCGGTAAAAGAGAAACTGGCACGGCAGCAGCTTTTGATTAAAGAAAAAAAAGTACCGGTTCTTGTTGTGCTTGAAGGCTGGGGAACGGCCGGAAAAGGTTATGCAATCGGCCAGATCATCCAGAATATTGATCCGCGTTTCTTTAAGGTGGTATCGATGCAGAAAAAGACGGAGGATGACAAGAGAAAACCGTTTTTGTACCGGCATTTTGCCAAAATTCCGGAAGCCGGACAGTTTGTATTTCTGGATACGGCATGGATGGATGAGATTACGGAGGAGCGTCTGCACGGAACCATTTCCGAGGATGTATATGCCAATCGGATTGAAAGTGTCCGCCGGTTTGAACGGCAGCTTACAGACAATGGCTATCTGGTCATGAAATTCTTTCTGCATATTTCAAAAAAGGAACAGTCACGGCGTATTGCACAGCTGGAGCATCAGAAGGACACAACATGGCGTGTCAGCAAAAAAGATCTGTGGCAGAATGAACATTATGAGAAATGTATGGATGTATTTTCCGGATATCTGAAAAATACAAATATGCCATCCGCACCCTGGTATATCATTGATGCAAAGTCCAGAAAATGGACAGAAGTACAGATTCTTGAGACGCTTACCCAGGGGATTGAGATTGCTCTGAGCAATCACCAGATGGCGGTTCCGCTTCTGCAGAATGTATTTCCGTTGAAAAAAATGCCGCTTCTTTGTGACATTCCATTGGACAAGTGTATGGAGGAGGATGTCTATAAAAAGGAATTAAAGCAGCTTCAGCAGAGACTTGGAGAACTGCACAATCGTCTGTATCGTAAGAAAGTGCCGGTCATCATTGCCTATGAAGGGTGGGATGCAGCCGGAAAAGGCGGAAATATCAAGCGGATTACGGGAGCACTTGATCCGCGTGGATATGAGGTTCATCCGATTGCAAGTCCCGAGCCGCATGAGAAAGCAAGACATTATCTGTGGCGTTTCTGGACAAGGCTTCCGCGTACCGGGCATATTGCAATCTTTGACCGAACGTGGTATGGGCGTGTGATGGTCGAACGTCTGGAAGGGTTTTGCAGCGAGAATGACTGGATGCGTGCGTACAATGAAATTAATGAGTTTGAGAAGGAACTGCACGACTGGGGAGCTGTGATCATCAAATTCTGGGTGCAGATCGACAAAGATACGCAGCTTGCCCGTTTTACCGATCGGCAGAATACGCCCGAAAAGCAATGGAAGATTACAGAGGAAGACTGGCGCAACCGTGATAAGTGGGATGCGTATGAGGGGGCAGTCAATGAGATGATTCAAAAGACGAGCACTACCTATGCACCGTGGCATATCTTAGAATCCGTAGATAAAAAATATGCACGGATCAAAGCATTAAGGATCGTGATTGCTGAACTGGAAAAAGTGTTAGACTGACTGGAAAAATAAAAAAGGAATACCCCGGCAAACGGAATTTCCGTTGCCGGGGTATTTTTGCGACTTATGATGAAACATCGCAGAATTATGAATTTGTTTTTTTCAGGTTTTTCTGTGCTGTAGAAAGCATCAGCTTGATACGGTTGAGCTGGTTAACTTCCGATGCACCCGGATCATAATCGATTGCAACGATATTTGCGCCCGGATATTCGTGACGAATTTCCTTAATGACACCTTTACCGACGATATGGTTTGGCAGGCAGGCAAATGGCTGCGCACAGACGATGTTGGTTGCTCCCTGTGCAATCAGTTCAAGCATTTCTCCAGTTAAGAACCAGCCTTCGCCGGTCTGGTTACCGCAGGAGACGATATGCTCTGCCTGTTTTGCCAGATCCTGAATATATGCAGTTGGCTCAAAATGTTTACTCTTTGCAAGTTCATCCCTTGCATCCTTGCGCAGCCACTCAAAGAAGCGGATGAGCATATTGTTGATGCGCTTGGATTTTGCGGTAGCTCCAAGATAATCCGCCTTGAAATTCTGATTGTAGCAGCAGTACAGTAAGAAATCGGTCAGATCCGGTACGACTGCCTCAGCGCCTTCGGATTCGAGCAGGTCTACAATATAGTTGTTGGCAGCCGGAAGGAACTTGACAAGGATCTCTCCAACCACACCGACACGCGGCTTTTTCTCATCCGTCATTGGCAGATTGTCAAAGTCGCGGATGATCTGACGGCACATTTTGCGATATTTACGGTGGGACAGAATCTTGGTGTTGCCAACAAAGTCAATGACACGTTTTTTCCATTTTTCGTGTAATGCGTTGGCAGATCCCGGTACCTTTTCGTATGGGCGCACACGGTAGAGACAGCGCATGAAGATGTCTCCGAATTCCAGGGCGTACAGACCATGCTGGATCAGGCTTGGTGTGAGTTTAAATCCCGGATTTTTCTCCAGACCGACCATGTTGATGGAGATGACCGGAATATCCGGGTGGCCGGCTTTGGTCAGTGCACGGCGGATAAATCCAATGTAGTTGGTTGCACGACAGCCACCACCGGTCTGTGAGATCAGGATTGCTGTTTTGCTCAGGTCATATTTGCCGGACATTACCGCACTCATAATCTGTCCGATGACAATCAGGGACGGATAACATGCATCGTTATTTACATACTTTAAACCGACATCGACACATTCTCTGGACGGAACATCCGGGATGACCAGATTGTAGCCTGCGGCACGGAATGCCGGAACGAGAAGTTCAAAATGGATCGGTGACATCTGTGGACAGATGATGGTGTAATCTTTACGCATTTCCTCGGTAAAGATAACGCGCTCGTAATTTGCCGGTTTGATTTCGCGTTTTTCATGTTTTTTCTCTTTGACACGAATTGCAGCCAGAAGCGAACGGATACGGATACGGGCAGCACCGAGGTTGTTGACTTCATCAATCTTTAAGCATGTATAAATTTTTCCGGAATTGGTCAGAATATCGCTGACACAGTCGGTTGTTACGGCATCCAGTCCGCAGCCGAAGGAGTTCAGCTGGATGAGGTCCAGATCATCCCTGGTCTTAACGTAGTTTGCGGCGGAGTACAGCCGGCTGTGGTACATCCACTGATCCATGACAATAAGCGGGCGTTCCAGATTCCCCAGATGGGAAATGGAATCTTCTGTCAGTACACACATACCGTAGGAAGTAATCATTTCCGGAATACCGTGATTGATTTCCGGATCAACATGGTATGGACGACCGGCCAGCACGATACCGCGGCGATGGTGTTCTTCCATATATTTCAATACTTCTTCGCCCTTCTTCTGCATCTCCAGACGGGTCATGGCAAGTTCTTTCCAGCCTTCGGATACGGCATCACGTACTTCGGCTTCCGGAATATGGAATTCTTTCTTAAAACAGTCTACGAGCTGTTTGGAAAGGATTTCTTCGTTTGTAAACGCCATGAACGGGTTTAAGAACCGCATCTGTCCACTCGTAATTTCCTCAACATTGTTTTTAATGTTTTCGGAATAAGAAGTTACGATCGGGCAGTTGTAGTGGTTGTTTGCATCCGGAAACTCGTTGCGCTCGTAAGGAATCGCCGGATAGAAAATAAAATCTACATTCTGGTGGATCAGCCAGGAAATATGACCGTGCGCCAGTTTCGCCGGGTAGCATTCGGATTCGCTTGGAATAGAATCAATGCCGAGTTCGTAGATTTTTCGTGTGGACTGCGGAGAGAGAACCACACGGAAACCGAGCTTCTTAAAGAACGTTGCCCAGAACGGATAGTTTTCATACATGTTCAGTACACGCGGAAGTCCGACGGTCCCGCGGGTTGCTTCGGCTTCTGACAGAGGTTCATAAGCAAAAATACGTTTGTTCTTATATTCGAAGAGGTTTGGAATATTCTCTTTGTTTTTTTCTTTTCCAAGTCCGCGCTCACAGCGGTTTCCGGTAATATACTGACGGTTGTCTGAAAACTTATTGATCGTCAGCAGACAGTGGTTTGTACATCCCTGGCAGCGTGCAAGCTTGGTAGTGTAGGACAGTTTATTGATCTGTTCAATGGACAGCATCGTCGTCTGATAGCCGGCTTCGTGACGTTCACGGGCAATCAGTGCGGCACCGAAAGCACCCATGATTCCGGCAATGTCCGGACGGGTTGCGTGGACACCGGCAATTTTTTCAAAACTGCGCAGAACGGCGTCATTGTAGAAAGTACCACCCTGAACAACAATATTTTCTCCCAGATCTTTGGCATCGGACAGTTTGATCACCTTAAATAATGCGTTTTTGATTACAGAGTAGGCAAGTCCGGCAGAGATATCGGCAACGGAGGCGCCTTCCTTTTGTGCCTGTTTTACCTTTGAGTTCATAAATACGGTACAGCGGGTACCAAGATCAATCGGATGTTTGGCAAACAGTGCTTCTTTGGCGAAATCCTGCACCGTGAAGTTTAAGGATTTTGCAAAAGTTTCAATGAAAGAACCGCAGCCGGAAGAACATGCTTCGTTTAACTGAACCGAATCTACGGTCTGGTTCTTGATCTTGATGCATTTCATGTCCTGACCGCCGATGTCTAAAATACAGTCAACTTTTGGATCAAAGAAAGCGGCGGCATAGTAATGGGCGACGGTTTCTACCTCGCCGTCATCAAGCATCAATGCAGCTTTCAAAAGAGCTTCCCCGTATCCGGTGGAGCAGGAGTGTACAATGTGCGCCCTCTCCGGAAGCAGACGGTAAATTTCCTGAATGGAACGGATGGCAGTTGCAAGCGGGCTTCCGTTATTGTTGTCATAGAATGAATACAGAAGTTTTCCGTCCTCGCTGACAAGTGCGATCTTTGTTGTCGTGGAACCTGCGTCAATACCGAGATAGCAGTTTCCGGAATAGTTTTTCAGGTCACCGGTTTCTACATGATTGTTTCCGTGCCGGCTGGTAAAAGCATCGTAATCTTCCTGGCTGGCAAACAGCGGGTCCAGACGGGCAACTTCAAACTCCAGCTTAATGCCGGTGGAAAGACGCTGCTGCAGAGATCCTAAAGTGGTCTCTACGTCTTCTTTATAATTTAATGCGGAACCGATCGCTGCAAACAGATGCGAATTTTCCGGTGTAATTGCGTGCTCATCATCGAGATTTAACGTGCGGATAAACGCTGCTTTCAGTTCGGATAAAAAGTGCAGAGGACCACCGAGAAATGCTACATGTCCGCGGATCGGTTTACCACAGGCAAGTCCACTGATCGTCTGATTGACAACCGCCTGGAAAATAGAGGCAGACAGATCTTCGCGAGTTGCACCCTCATTGATGAGCGGCTGGATATCTGTCTTGGCAAATACACCACAGCGCGCTGCAATCGGATAGATTGCTTTATAATTTTTGGCATATTCATTTAATCCGGAAGCATCGGTCTGGATCAGGGATGCCATCTGATCAATGAACGAACCTGTACCGCCGGCACAGATACCGTTCATACGCTGTTCGACATTGCCGCCTTCAAAATAGATGATCTTGGCATCTTCTCCGCCGAGCTCGATTGCAACATCGGTCTGTGGCGCATAATGAGTGAGAGCAGTGGATACTGCAATAACCTCCTGCGTAAACGGAACCTCCAGATGCTTTGCAAGGGTCAGTCCGCCTGATCCGGTAATAACAGGAGAAACAGAAAGATCCCCCAGTTCGTTGGATGCTTTGGCAATTAAGGACGCCAGTGTCTCCTGAATATTTGCAAAATGACGCTCGTAATCGGAAAACAGGATGTTGTCCTGTGAGTCGAGGATTGCAATTTTGACGGTGGTGGAACCGATATCAATTCCAAGTTTATGTAACTGCTTGTCACTCATAAATGTAACCTCCATGTGTAAGTAACTAAACTTATTATAAATAAGTATGATTTCAATACAAAACCTAAAACATTATACGACAAGAATTGACAAAAGACAACGACTGAAAACATAAAGATTTTATAAAATGTTGGAAAGAACGTGCCGCTGCGTTGACAAGAGGGATTTGAAAACCGTATAATTGGTTGACAGAAAGGTCAGAAGTGACCGTAACCATACATACACTATTCTATGTAGACAGGAGACAGATTTATGAACTGGATGGATAAACTGGAACGCAAATGGGGACGACATGCGGTCGCCAATCTGAGCAGATATTTTGTACTTGCGCAGGTGATTGGATACGTGGTACAGCTGACGGCACCCGGACTCATGAGTTATATGAATTTTGATATGGGCAGTATTCTGCACGGACAGATCTGGAGAATTGTGACATGGATTTTTACACCGACGGCATCGCTGGATGTTTTTGGAATCTTATTTCTGTTCTGTGTGCTTATGTGGGGCAGTTCGCTGGAATCCATGCTTGGAACATTCCGCATGAATGTATTTTTGTGGGGAAGTGTGATTTTGTGTGACATTGTGGGCGCGATCGTATATGTTGTTACGCGGATTCTGCTGGGATATGGTTTTTCTCCGTATCTGTCCACGTATTATATTCTGATGTCCATGCTGCTGGCGCTGGCCATGTGCATGCCGGAGGGAGAGGTACGCCTGTATTTTGTCCTTCCGATCAGGATGAAATGGATGTTAATTTTTGAACTGGTATATCTGGGATATCAGGTGGTTCGTATATTCTCGATCGGAATTGCAAGTTATGGAACCGGAATGGGAATTCTCGTGGGTGTTTTAAACTGCGTACAGATTGTGGTTCCGGTACTCAATATGTTCTGGTTTTTCCATGCCATGAAGACCCGTTTGTCCGGAAAACAAAAGAAACGCCAGAAAGAATTCCGGGCACAGTTCAGTCAGCCTCGTCCGGGGTCCGGCATTGCACGTCACAAATGTGCCATCTGTGGTAGAACCGAGCTGACAAATCCGGAATTACAGTTCCGTTATTGCAGCAAATGCGTGGGAAATCGTGAATACTGTCAGGATCATCTGTTTACCCACCAGCATGTAAAATAAAATTTAGTGAGTGGAAAAGAAAAAAATCATGAAGAAAAAGTTTTTAAGTGTTTTGCTTATCGTTGCGGTTCTGATAGGAATGGCAGGTGTCAGCGGAACACAGACAGAATCAGGAGAACAGAAAGCAGCCAAAGAACAAAAGCAGCAGGAAAACGAACAGACTGCGGAAACGAAAGTGGAAATTCCACCGGAAAATGAGGAAGAACAAAAGGGATGGATCGGTGTTATCTTAAACGGAGATGAGACAGAAGCCTATACACTGGCACATATTGACGGAATCCGGGCAGCAGCAGAAAATGTCAGTCTTCCGGAGCAGGATATCATCTGGAAAGAGCGTGTCGGTGCGAATGATGGCTGCAAAAGTGCGGTAAAGGATCTTATCAGACAGGGATGTGAGATTATTATTGCAAACAGCGCCATCTATGAAGAAGCAATAAAAAGTGAAGCAGAAAAGAATCCGGAAGTTGATTTTGTAGTTATCAACGATTCAAAGACACAGAGTACGGTAACGGAAGACGGAACAGAACTCACAAATCTTTACAATGTACATATGGATACCTACGAAGCTTCTTATGTGGCAGGAGTCACGGCCGGAATGAAAGTAGCAAAGCTGAAGGAAAAGAAAAAGATTCCCGCAAAGAGTTTTGACGAAAAGAAAAATGTAAAACTGGGATATGTGGCGGCAGAGGCAAACGATGATGCACATGCAGATATTAATGCCTATTACCTGGGAGTAAAGGCCGTCTGTAAAAAGGTTGTTTTACAGGTAGAATACATAGATGCCTGGAATAACAGTGATGCGGAGGCAACCGCAGCCGGAGATCTGATCCGGAGCGGGTGTGTGGTTCTTGCATCCAATACCGATCTGGATGCTGTTATGCAGATGGCTGAAAATGCAAAAGAAAGCGGAAAATGCGTATACGCGGTTGGAAGAAACTCTGATATGCGTCAGATGGCAGGAAAGGCCGCGCTGACTTCGGTTGTCAGTGTGTGGTCGGTTTATTATACAGAGCTGTTTGATGCAAAGCTGAATGGCCGCTATATGGAACAGAACTGGAATGGCGGATATGCACAGGGAGCGGTTACAATTTCTACACTGGGAAAAAGTGCATCCTCCGGAACCGGTGACAGAGTGAAAAAAACGGAAGAAAAAATAAAAAACGGGAAGAAACAGATTGCATATTTTTCAACACGTGCGCTGGACGGAATTCTGGAATCCGAAAAAGGACAGGAGCAATAGCGTACACAGGCGCGTTCCGGTTGACAAATATCGGGAATATCCCTATAATTATTCTTATTTGAGGAGTGCTGGAGGAATAGACATATGGAAAATGAAGCGGTTTCCAAGAATTTTATTGAACAGATTATTGAAAAGGACCTGGCAGAGGGACATTGTGAAACGGTAAAAACCCGTTTTCCACCGGAGCCAAATGGTTATCTGCATATTGGACATGCCAAATCGATTTTGTTGAATCAGGGATTGGCAAAGGAATATGGCGGAACCTTTAACCTTCGTTTTGACGATACGAATCCACAGAAAGAAAAAGAAGAATTTGTGGAGCTGATGACCCGGGGCAGCTTTACCAAAAAGAACGGAAGCTACTACATCTCTTATAAGGAGACGCAGACCATCGGCTTCGAGGGCTGCACCACTACCATCAAGATCGCCGAGGACGGCAGCCGGGTGGCCCTGCTCCGGTTCGGGCGGGCCAACAGCCAGCTCCTCATCGAGCGGGACCGCCGCAATCTCTGCCACTACGAGACGGAGGTGGGCTCCCTCACTCTGGGCGTCACCGGCGACGGCATCGACTGCAAGCTGACCGAGAAGGGCGGCAGCGCGGCGTTCAGCTACCTGCTGGATGCCGACGACGCCCGCATCGTCAGCCGCAACACGCTGGAAATGACGGTACAGCACGTCAACTGACTTCTCATTGTTTTTTGCCTGCGGCTCCTGCGGCAAGCGGGCTTCGCACTCAAACACGAAAGGACACTTGAAATGACCGACTTTGAAAAGACCTACCAGAACTACAACCCCCGGCAGACCGCGCTGGACGAGGCCCGCGCCCTGCTGACCGCCGCCGCCAAGGCTGCGATGGCCGACGGCACCCTGCCCGAGGCCGAGCTGCCCGCCTTCATCGTAGAGATCCCCGCCGACGTCAAGAACGGCGACATCGCCTCCAACATCGCCATGGCCGGCGCGCGCACCTGGCGCAAGGCCCCGAAGATGATCGCCGACGCCCTCATCGCCCACCTGCCCGCACTGGACGGCGGCGTCTTCGCCAAGGTCGAGGTGGCCGGCCCCGGCTTCATCAACCTGTTCCTCGCCCCCTCCTTCTGGGCCGGCGTCGTGCTGGGTGCCTGCTCCAACAAGGAGTATGGCCGCACCGACCACGGCAAGGGTGCCAAGTACAACGTGGAGTTCGTCTCTGCCAACCCCACCGGCCCCATGCACATGGGCAACGCCCGCGGCGGCGCACTGGGCG
>ERZ857965.1063-NODE-1063-length-30673-cov-6.305801_pt1 | contig 30673 bp, 34 predicted proteins | sample MGYA00519758_ERZ857965 | MGnify/ENA primary metagenome ERZ857965 (study PRJEB31778, sample SAMEA3449381) | human gut metagenome | biome: human gut; feature: human-associated habitat; material: faeces | place: United Kingdom | collected 2010/2012 ... | reverse complement strand
TGCTCAGACTATCATTATCTGAATATCTGGCTTGGTTTGTTAGTTTCAATTCTATTAATTAACCTACTGTTTAATTTTCAAAGTTCATTTTTATTGTTTTGCCCTTTTCTTAAGGACAAGTATAACTATACCATCTTCAAATAATTTGGTCAACACTTTTTTTAATTTTTTTTTACATTTTTTATTTTTTATACTTTTTTCCATTAATTATTCTCTATATCTATCTTTAATATATACAAACTATAGTAAAATTTATATAAAAATAGAGTATCCTAAATAATAAGATACTCTATCTTTGTAAAGCTAAATAATAAACATGGCAACTATCGTCGTAACCACAAGTCCAACCATTACAGGTATAAGATTTCTTTTAGCTAAATCAACTGGTTTTACACCACATATAGCTGCTGCTGGTGCTAGTGCCCAAGGAACTATACATCCTCCACCTACCCATGTAGCTGCTATTTGACCTAAAGCTGATAAAGCTCCTACATTTGCTCCTATAGCTGTTCCAAATACAGCTGCAGTTGAGCCAGCTAAAGACATTCCAGAAAATGATGAACCATCAAGTCCAGTTATACCACCAACTACAGTTTCTATACTTGCCGCTGCAACTTTATTGAAAGGAACAGCTTCAGATAAAACTAGACCTATATCGCCTAAAAGTCCTTGAGATCCTTCAGCTAAAACATCTCCAAATACTGTTACTAAAGGCATATCACCCATATAGAAAAATGCCGCTATTGGTATTATTACTGCAAATATTTTTATACCAAATACAAATCCTCCCACTAGTTGATCTGTAACTTTATCAAGTGTTGTTTTAGGATTGTTCATAAAGTTTATTACTATTAATAACATCAAAGCTGTTGCTCCAAGTAGTCCAGTAGCATCTCCACCTTTAAGGTCAAATTTATACATAGCTATTATATCTAGTATAAATGATATTATAACTAACCATATAGATATCTTAGCTGTTAGAGAAACATCTTTCTTTTCCACTTCTTTTGTTTGTGCTATTTCACATTTTAAATCTCCATTTTTTAAATCTTTTCTTAACATATAAAAAGCTGTCCCTATAGTAACCACTGCCATTACAATATAAAGTATTATACCTTCACTCATAACTTCAGTTACCTCTATACCAGCTGCTCCTGATGTTATAGAAGGTGCACCTTGTATTATAAAATCAGTAGATAGTGCTATACCATGACCAAATAGATTTATAGCCATTGCAAGTCCTATCGCAGGAAGACCCGCTTTTATAGCTATTGGTAAAAATATAGCTCCTACAAGTGCAGTTGCTGGTGATGGCCAGAAAAACCAAGACATTATAAACATAAATATCCCTGATATGAAAAATGCACTCGTAGAGTTTTTAACTACTTTAGAGATTGGACCTACCATAAAATCGATGGCTTTATTCTCTTCTAGTGCCTTTGATAGCGCAACCATAATACCTATAATTATAATTACTGGACCTAATTCATTTAATGCTACACTTAACGCTGAGAATATCGCTCCAAGTGCCCCTATTAGGTCTCTAGTATAATAAAGGCCTAACGCAAATATACCTAATATACAAGGTATTACACTTTCTTTTTTCATAATCATAGTTATTAATACAACTACCATGAATAAAATGTAGATGTAATGAACTCCTGTTAGTACCAATTTTATTCCCCCTTAAATTTATGATATTAGTAATTATATGTACTTTAATTAAACTTGTTCCTAACTTAAATTTTATATAAATCTAGTAAATATATTGGCTTTTACAGTGTATCTTGTAGCTACTTGCTAATAAAAATTACTCATTTTAGGCAAAATAAATTATAATTTATCGTATTTTTAAATAATAATAGAGAAATATTTGATATAATCTTTATATATTTTTATAGGAGGTTTTTTATGAATAGTGAATACAATACAGATTATAAAAAAGACATCCTTAGACTAGCATTATTTATAGGAGAACTCATGCTATCTAATGGTGCAGAAACTTACCGTGTAGAAGATAGTATACTTAGAATTTGTAAATCAAGAGGTTTTAATCACATAAATGTCTTTACATCGCCTACTGTAATAATAATATCTGATGATAGATTCGATGGATTAACTTTTATGAAAACAATTAAATCTAGATCTATAGATTTAAATAAAATCTCATTGCTTAATAATTTTTCTAGAGAGTTTGTTAGTAATACAGACCTAACAGTAAATGATGCTATGGCCAAGTTAAAGGATATAATTCAATCTAGCAGCTACTCTTCAAAACTAATATATTTTTGCACAGGAATTGGTTCTGCATTTTTCGCAGGACTTTTAGGCGGGAATAATTTAGCAACTTTCCTATGTACTTTTATAACTTCAATATTTGCAGTAATATTTTACAATAAAATTATGAAACTAAGCTCAATACCTGCTTTCTCAAGTCTATTAGCATCTACATTCATAGCTATAGTCGGAGTTTTACTTAGCCACATTGGAATTCTTGATACTCCAAGAATGTTAATAGTTGGTTCTATTATGCCACTACTTCCAGGAGTATCATTTATAAAAGGTATTAGAGATTTAATTTCTGGAGACTTAATTTCTGGTGTTGCTCGTGCCTTTGATGCAGGTATGACAGCTATAGCAATTGCTTGTGGAGTTGGTTTAATATTAGATTTATGGGTTAGATTAGGAGGTGTATTCTAATGACAGATATGCCAGTTTACATGCATTTTTTATACTCAACTATTGCTACCGTTGGGTTTTCAGTATTTTTCAATGTACCTAAATTCGCCCTTATACCAGCAGGTCTAACTGGTGGTATTGGTTGGAGTATTTATTATTGTTTAATCAATGCTACAAATAACGATATATTATCAAACTTTTTAGCTGCTGCTTTAGTTGCCTTGATAAGTGAAATTCTAGCTAGAAAATTAAAATATCCTGCAATATTATTTGTAATACCTGGTATTATACCTTTAGTTCCAGGGCTTGGAATGTACAATACAATGCTTTATTTAGTTCAGTCAAATTATGAACTTGCAGTAGCTAAAGGTGCGAATGTATTATTTGTAGGTGGAGCAATATCCCTTGGAGTTTTAGTTGTTACATCATTATCTAGAACTTTAAACATAGTTTCATTAGCTAAAATTCATAAAAACAAGTAAACTTAGTTAAAATATCAATATAATAATCTTAAAATACAAATGGAGTATATTAATATATAATTTATTAGATAATTGCAATGTATATATGTTTTATCTATATTGCTTCATCTAAATATTTATATATATTTATATACTCCATGTTTATATTTGCCAAATATATTATTATTTTTATTTTATAAATTTATTTCATTCCCACTACTTACAATTATTCTTATAACTATAGGTATATATTCTTTACTATCTCTAAACTTCTTGTCATTTTTCTTTAATATTAAAAATGATAGAATAGTAAATATTAGTCCTGACCCACCACTTATAATCTCTACATTATTTGTGATATTTATTGCTTTTAAGCCATAGAAAGTACTTACAGTTCCTAAAAGTAATGCTAATAAAGGTATTGTGTAAGCTATAAATGCTGCTTTTAATACATTTACAGTTTCCATATTAATTTCTACTCTATCCCCTACTTTAGCACCTATAGTGTTATCAGCCTCAACTATTATATATTTTTCTTCAGATGTAGTTGCACACTTACCACAAGATGCACATGCAAAGTGACGCTTTAACTTTAGTTTTGCAGTTACACTATCCACTATTTCAACAATATACCCCTGTTGATTCATTTTCAAATCCCCCTATTTTATAAATTTATCTATAGTTTTCATAAGCTCTTCTATAGATTCTTCGCTATTGTCTTCTTTTATACTATTTACCACACATCCCTTTATATGGCTTTCTAGTATTATAGATCCAACTTTATTTATAGCCGATCTTATTGCTGATATTTGAGTTAATATATCTATACAATATCTTTCTTCATCTACCATTTTTTGTATACCTTTAACTTGTCCTTCTATTCTATTTAATCTTTTTATAAGCATATCCTTATCTTGCATTTTACACCTCTTATATTATTTATGATTAACTATATTTATAATAATTTTACATATACATTGAAATATTATATATTTTTTATTCTTTATTACCATTTATTATACCTTATTTTGTTAGCTCTTACAATTTTGCTTAAGTCCATTTTATTTTAACCGTAAATAAAGCCTATTATAATCTATTAAGATATCATTTTAAACCTTATGTTTTTGAACAAAAGATGAATTCGTAGCATGAGTAAGAATATATCGTTAATGAGTGAAGTATTTAGCCAATATGTCAATCAATCTAAGTAAATTTTTTATTTTATTCTAAGTTTTATGTTATAACTTCTTTATTTTGAGTTAATGATATTTATATATGAAAGTTTAAGGAGGAGTAATATGGATTTACAAAGTAAAAATAATGCTAGAGAAGCTTTAAATAATCTTAAGATGGAAATATCTTCTGAATTAGGATATTACTATAATATGAGAACTGACAAAATAGAAGGTTTAGCTCCACAGGGTACTTTAGATGGAATGGCTGAAAATATAAAAGCAGGTGTTGAAGTCGGGTGGAATGACTAGTAGAAAACTTGTTGAAATGGGTGAAAAAGCTTTAGTAGATAAATATAATAATACTATTGAATAAACTATCTCATTTTTCTAAAAATCTATAAAAATAAATATAAATATTATAACTGTAATCCAATTGTTACCATATATCCTCATATTATATATATTATTAATATAATATATATAATATGAGGATATTTATGGATTTATATGGGTATGAAACTGGATTTGATATGTTTTCTATAATGTTTTTTATAGTATTTGCATTGATTGTAGGTACAATTATAATAAACGCAATAAAAGGTATTTCAGAATGGTCTAATAATAACAAACAACCAATATTAGATATTAACTGCAAAGTTGTTTCAAAAAGAATTAGTGTTTCACATACTAACTCACATACAGATTCTAGTGGTGTTCATCATGGTAGTTCTAGTCACACTTCATATTATGTTACTTTTGAATTTGAAAGTAAGGATAGAACGGAATTTTGTGTTAATGGTAAAGAATATGGTATGATTGCAGAAGGTGACTATGGTAAACTTAAGTTTCAAGGAACTAGATTTCTTGAATTTAATAGAATTTAGTAAAAAAGTACCTCAATCTGAGGTACTTTTTATATATTACTCTTTATCTTCTAACTCTACTCTTATACTTAATTCTTTAAGTTGTTCTTCATCTGCTACTGCTGGAGCATTTGTCATTGGACAAACTGCACTTTGGTTTTTAGGGAATGCTATAACATCTTTTATGTTATTAGTTCCAGCAAGTATCATTATTAATCTATCCATACCAAATGCTATTCCTGCGTGAGGAGGAGTTCCATATTTGAATGCATCTAATAAGAATCCAAATTTTTCATAAGCTTCTTCTTCAGAAAGTCCTAATGCACTAAACATTCTCTTTTGAACGTCAGAATTGAATATTCTAACACTTCCTCCACCTACTTCGTATCCATTTATAACTATATCGTAAGCCTTAGCTCTTAAAGATGCTTTATCCCCGCTCTCTAATTTATCTAAGTCTTCATCTACTGGAGATGTGAATGGATGGTGCTTAGCTATAAATCTTCCTGTTTCTTCATCTTCTTCAAATAATGGGAATTCAGTTACCCATAACATTTTGTAAACACTGTTGTCTAATAAGTCAAGTCTTCTTGCAACTTCAAGTCTAACTTGTCCTAATGCATCAAATACTACTGAATCCTTGTCAGCAACAAATAATAATAAGTCGCCTTCTTTAGCATTCATTCTATCAAGTATTGCAGTCATTTCTTCTTCAGTGAAGAATTTAGCTATTGGTGAAGTAACTTCTCTGTTTGCTCCAACTTTCATCCAAGCAAGACCTTTAGCTTTGTAAGTCTTTGCGTGGTCTTCTAATTTACCTATTTGCTTTTTAGTAAATTCTTCTGCTTTACCTTCTACATTTATACCTCTAACGCTCATACCTTTTTTAGTAGCATTTGCAAATACTCCAAATCCACAGTTAGCAACTATATCAGATATGTTAGTTAATTCGTATCCAAATCTAGTGTCAGGCTTATCTGAACCGTATCTTTCCATAGCTTCAGCATAAGGCATAACTGGAAGTGGTAATGTAACTTCTACATTTAATACTTCCTTAAATATTCTTTGTATCATTTTTTCCATTATAGCTCTTACGTCTTCTTCTTCAACAAATGACATTTCGCAGTCTATTTGAGTGAACTCTGGTTGACGGTCAGCTCTTAAGTCTTCATCTCTGAAACACTTAACTATTTGGAAGTATCTATCCATACCACTTACCATTAATAATTGTTTGAATAATTGTGGTGATTGTGGTAATGCATAGAACTTACCTTCATTAACTCTACTTGGTACTAAGTAATCTCTAGCACCTTCTGGAGTTGGTTTTATTAAGAATGGAGTTTCTATTTCACAGAAATTATTTTCAGTTAAGTAATTTCTAACTATACCAGCAACCCTACTTCTTAACATTAAATTCTTTTGCATAGATGGTTTTCTTAAATCTAAGTATCTATATTTTAATCTTAACTCTTCTGAAACGTTATCGTCATCTTTTATATATATTGGTGGTGTTTCTGATTTATTTAATACTTTTAATTCAGTAGCAAATACTTCGATATCTCCAGTTGGCATGTTAGGGTTTTTAGATGATCTTTCTGCAACCTTCCCCTTAACTGCAACAACATATTCTGAACCTAATTTTTCAGCCTTAGCAAAAGCTTCTGCATTTACATCAGTATCGAATATTATTTGACATAATCCACTTCTATCTCTTAGGTCAACGAATACTAATCCCCCTAAGTTTCTTTTCTTTTGTACCCATCCCATAAGTACAACTTCTTCATTTATATTGCTTTCTCTTAAGTCCCCACAGTAATGAGTTCTCTTTAAGCCATTTAGAGTTTCCATTGCTTATCCTCCAAGTATTTATTTTAACTATAAATAGTTATTTTTATATTAAATATAATTCTATGTATAAAGCTTTTAAAGCTTCTCTATAAACATATTAATAATATTATCACTAATATATTTAACTTGTCTAGCAAACAGAATATGACTTAAGTTTATATATTTAAATTAAATCATATTCTGAATTTATCAAATTAAACTATATTTGTATTAATTACATTCTAGACTTTAACTCTTGAACTATTTCACTTAATTTTATAGTTGTTTGTTCTGATGTTGACATATTTTTTAATGTAGCAGTGTCATTAGCTAATTCATCATCACCTATAACTATAGTGAATTTAGCATTTATTTTATCAGAATACTTAAATTGAGCCTTTACACTTCTATCTAAGTGGTCATTTTCTGCACTTATGTGATTTGTTCTTAAATCCTTAAGTAATTTAAAGCTCTTAGTTTTCGCTTCATCACCTATTGTTACTATAAATATATCAGTAGCATAAGGATTTTCTATTTCTATATTATTATTTTCCATAGTTAATAATAATCTTTCTGCACCTAATCCAAATCCTATACCACTAACTCCTTTAGGTCCTCCTAATTGTTCAACAAGTCCGTCGTATCTTCCACCACCACAAACTGTACTTTGAGATCCTATATCATTTGATATTATTTCAAATGCAGTTTTCTTGTAGTAGTCAAGACCTCTAACTATTGTTTTATCAACTACAAAGTTTATATCCATTTCTTTTAAATATGTTTGTAATTTTTCAAAGTGATCTTTACAATCATCACATATATGATCAACCATAAAAGGTATATCTGTTAAGTTTTCCTTACAAGTAGGATTTTTACAGTCTATAACCCTCATTGGATTTTTATCTTTTCTTTCTAAACATGTTTCACATAGTACATCTGATTTAGCATCAAGGTATTCTTTTAATCTAGCATTATACTCTGCTCTACAAGTTGGACATCCAACTGAGTTTATACTTACTGCTAAATCTTTAAGTCCAACTTCAGTAAAGAATTGTACAGCTAAAGCTATAACTTCTGCATCTAATGATGGTTTGTCACTTCCTAGTGCTTCTATTCCAAATTGATGGAATTGTCTTTGTCTTCCTGCTTGAGGTCTTTCATATCTAAAGCAAGGCGTTATGTAGAATAATTTTGTAGGTTGAGTATCAGCATATAATTTATTTTCTATAAATGCTCTAACTACACCTGCTGTTCCTTCTGGCTTTAAAGTTATATCTCTTCCACCTTTATCTGTAAATGAGTACATTTCTTTTTGTACTATATCTGTAGTATCCCCTACACTTCTTTTAAATAATTCTGTATGTTCAAATACTGGTGTTCTCATCTCTTCATAACCAAATAATGAACATATTTCTCTAAATTTATTTTCAACATAATTCCATTTATATGCATCTTTTGGAGTTATGTCCTTTGTTCCTCTTGGAGCTTTAGTTAACATTTTGATATATTTCCTTTCTCTTTCTTTCTATCATTTCATCAACTCTATCTATATATTGCTCAACGTTCTTTACGTTTTCAACTCTTTCAATTCTATCTTCATCAACATATACAAATTTAGATATAGATCCTGCACCTAATGCATAGTTACTTTGCTTTTCTTCCATGATTTGAATATTATATATACATTCATATCCTTCTTTTGCATATCCTATGTTTTCTAAGTTACCTAACATATGCTTTTGACGATACATATAATATGGGTTAAGTCCCATTTCCTTTGCATATTCCATAGATAAATCTATCATCTTTATCATTTCTTCGTATCTTGTAAGTTCATAATTTTCTATATCTTCTTTTAATTTAGATGCTCTTTTAACTGCTAATGTATGTACAGTTAAACTTTCAGGATTAAGCTTTTTAATTTCTTCTAATGTATTTCTAACCATTTCTAAATCTTCATCTACAAGGCCTAGTATAAGGTCCATATTTATATTATCAAATCCTATTTCTCTAGCCATATTGAAACAATCAACTATATCACTAACACTATGAGCACGTCCTATTTTTTCTAAAGTTTCATCATTCATAGTTTGAGGATTTATACTTATTCTACTTACATTATGCTTTTTAAGAACTTCCAACTTGCCTCTAGTTATAGAATCTGGTCTTCCTGCCTCTACAGTAAATTCCTTTATCTTACTTAAATCTAGCTCTTTATATAAAGCAGTTATTAAAATATCTAACTCTTCTTTTTCAAGTGCTGTTGGTGTTCCTCCACCAATGTATAGAGTTTCAATTTCTTTATTTGTATCTTTTAGTATTTTTGCCATTCCCTTAACTTCTTCTATAAGCTTTTGTACATATTCCATTCTTAAATGCCCAAATTGCTTTAATGGATTAGCTGGGAATGAGCAGTAATAACATCTTGTAGGACAAAACGGTATTCCAATATATAAAGATATTTTATTTTCATCAATAGGATATATAAAAGGTCTTTCTCTTTTTGCAATCTCTAAAGCTAAATCTATTTTTTCATCCATTATAAGATAATTTTCTTTTAGATTTTGTCTTATATATTCATCACTCATACCTTTGTCTAGTAAGTTATGAACTATCTTAACAGGTCTTATTCCTGTAAGTATGCCCCATGGTACATAAGTATTAAACTTCTTTTTTAATACGTTAAACATACTTCTTTTTATCATTTCTTTAGTACGCTTTTTTAGTTCTTGTTCACTTAAACCATCAATTTTTATATTTTCAGATGACTCAAATCTAAGTTCATAATTTTCATAGTACTTACTTGTTGATATTAAAGTATTGTTGTACTCTAAAAGATTATTTTCTAATACCATACCAAAACTTTTATTTTCTACAAATTGAAAATTCGAAGTAAATAATTTTATAAGTTCTGCAACTTCATACTTAAAATCATGATTTTTTAATATTACGTTTAACATTTTAATGTCTCCTTTTACATATAAGGATTACTCATCTTTTCTATACCAAGTGTTGAACTTGGCCCATGACCAGGATGTATTTTTACTTTGTTTTCAAATTTAGCTAATTTCTTTAAAGATTTCTCAATTTGCTTATAGTCTCCACTATAAAAATCCGTTCTTCCTATACTTCCTGCAAACAGAGTATCTCCTGTAAACATATCGTCATTAACTCTTATACACATACTTCCTTTTGTATGTCCTGGCGTATGAATAAAACTTAATTTTAAATTTCCAAGTTCTAATTTATCTTTGTCATTAACATATACATCAGCATTTAATTCTTGTGGGCCACAATGCATAGAATAACTTAGGTTTTTTCTATTATCATTTAATAATTCTTTTTCATCACTATGTGCTACTATGGTAGCATTAGTTTTAGATTTTATATAATTAACTGCTCCTATATGGTCTCCATGTCCATGAGTCAGTAGTATATATTCTAACTCTAAAGAGTTTTTCTTTAGATAAGTAAGTATTTTGTCACTAGCTCCACCTGGGTCTACAACTGCACACTTTTTAGTTTCTTCATCTATTAATATATACATATTTTCTCCAAAGTATGGTTCAACTATCTTATCTATTATCATAATTGTACCTCCTTAAAAATCTCTATTTGATTCAAGTAATATAGTAACTGGCCCATCATTAGTTAAATCAACCATCATATGTGCACCAAACTGTCCTGTTTTAGTTACTATACCTTCTTTCCTTGCTTTTTCTATGAATTCCTCATATAATTTTGTTGCAACTTCTGGTCTTGCTGCACTAGAAAAGCTAGGTCTTCTACCTTTTCTACAATCACCATATAAAGTAAATTGAGATACTACTAAAAGTTCTCCACCAACATCTTTTAATGATAAATTCATCTTTTCATTTTCATCTTCAAATATTCTTAAGTTAAGTACCTTATCTATTATATAATCTACATCTTTAGATGTATCTTCATGAGTTACACCTAGTAAAACAAGTAACCCTTTATTTATCTCCCCAGTAACTTCTCCATCTACTGTAACTTTTGAAGAAGATACTCTCTGAACAACTGCTCTCATAATAACCTCCTAGTTAATTACCCTATAAATATTTTCAACACCAGGAATTGATTTTATTTTTTTCATCAGTGTATTTAACGCGTCTATATTATTAACTTCAACTAATAAGTTTACACTTACTACATTATCTTTTCCTTTTTTTGCACTTATACCATTTAAAGAAACTTTATCCATAGCGATTATGTGAGTTATATCATTTATTATTCCTCTTCTATCAACCGCTTTTATTTGTATTTCAGCTTCAAATTTACTAGCTTCAGAATTACTCCAAGCTACATCTACTAATCTATTTTTAAAGAAATCTCCATTAACATTTGCATTAGGACAATCTGCTCTATGTATAGCAACTCCTCTTCCTTTAGTTACATAACCTATAATCTCATCACCAGGAAGTGGATTACAACATTTAGCAAATCTTATAAGTATATTATCTAATCTTTTTACTACAATTCCTTGTGAATTATTTTTCTTTCTTTTTTGTTTATATTCCGCATCACTTATGCTGTGTTTTTCTATATCATTTATTTCTTCTTTTTGTTCTTTTTGAACTTTTTTAACTTCTTTTTCATATAAATCCCTTATTTTAGGAACTACATGCGCTGGCATTATTCCACCATATCCAATAGTAGCTATTAAATCTTCTACTGTTGGTTGGTTAAATTTCTTAGTCATTTGTTGCATGTATTTTTCTATATTGGAATCCTTTAATGGTATATGGTATTTTTTAAATTCTTTTTCAAGTATTTCCGTTCCTCTTTGAATATTTTCTTCTCTTCTTTCTTTTTTGAACCATTGTCTAATTCTACTTTTAGCATTAGGTGTTTTAACAATATTTATCCAGTCCCTACTTGGTCCATTAGAGTTTGAAGATGTTAATATTTCAACTATATTACCATTTTGAAGTTTATAATCTAGAGGCACTATTCTTCCATCTATCTTTGCACCAACACATTTATTTCCTACATTGGTATGCACTCTGTATGCAAAGTCTATTGGTGTTGACTCTGCTGGAAGTTCTACAACATCCCCCTTAGGAGTAAATACATATACTTGACTACTGAATACATCTTCTTTAAGTGCATCCATAAACTCTTGTGGGTCTTTTAAGTCTTTTTCCCATTCCATCATTTGTCTTAACCACTGAAGTTTACCTTCTATATTGCTTTGTTTTTGACTTGTATTTCCTTCTTTATATTTCCAGTGTGCTGCTATTCCGTACTCAGCTATAGTGTGCATTTCTTTAGTTCTTATTTGTATCTCTAAAGGCTCACCATCTGGACCTATGACTGTGGTGTGTAAACTTTGATACATATTTGGCTTTGGCATAGCTATATAATCTTTAAATCTACCTGGCATAGGAGTCCATAGCGTATGTATCATACCAAGAACTGCATAGCAATCTTTTACAGTGTCAACAATTATCCTAACTGCCATTAAATCATATATATCTTGGAAGTTCTTATGTTTATCTTGCATTTTTTTATATATACTATAAAAATGCTTTGGTCTTCCATATACATTACACTTAATATTTACCTCTTCAAATGATTTGTTTAATATATTAAGTACATTTTCGATATAAGCTTCTCTTTGACTTCTTTTTTTAGCAACTCTCTCAACTAAATCATAATATCCTTCAGGATCTATATATCTTAAAGCTAAATCTTCAAGTTCCCATTTAATCATAGATATTCCTAATCTATTAGCTATTCCACCATATATCTCAAGTGTCTCTATAGCTTTAGATTTAGCTTTTTCTGGAGGCATATATTTTAAAGTTCTCATATTATGCAGTCTATCAGCTAATTTTATAAGTATAACTCTTATATCTTTTGCCATAGCAAGAAACATTTTTCTTAAGTTTTCCGCTTGTGTTTCCTCTTTTGACTGATATTTTATTTGTCCAAGCTTCGTTACTCCATCTACTAAATCAGCTATTTCTTTAGAAAATTCTCTTTCTATATCTTCATATGTATATTCAGTATCTTCCACTACGTCATGAAGTAAACCTGCAATTATAGTTTCTATATCTAATTCCATATCACATAGAATATTTGCTACTGCTACAGGATGTATAAAATAAGGTTCTCCTGATTTTCTAAATTGTCCATCATGTGCTTTTTTTCCAAAGTAATAAGCCTTTTCAACTAAACTAACATCTACATCATTTGCATATTTCTTTATTTTTTCTATAAGCTCTTGAATTTCCTTATCTTGCATAATACCACCTATCTCAAGTATAAATTTATATATTAAAATAGTTGGCTATATACCAACTATTTTTAAAGTACTAGTACTTTATTAAAGAATTTACTTCGTATTGAGATAATTTCTCTCTTCCTTTTAGGTCTTCTAATTCTATTAAGAATTGCATAGAAACCACTTCTCCACCTAATTGTTCTATTAGTTTTGCTGCAGCTTCCATAGTTCCTCCTGTAGCTAATAAATCATCTACTATAGCTACTCTTTGTCCTGGTTTTATTGCATCTTTGTGTATTTGTAATGTATCACTACCGTACTCTAATCCATAGCTATAGCTTATAGTTTCTGATGGAAGTTTTCCTGGTTTTCTAACTGGAACAAATCCAACACCTAATCCATAAGCAACTGGAGTTCCCATTAGGAATCCTCTAGCTTCTGGCCCTACTATTACATCTACATTTTTATCTTTTAATTCATTTATAAATGCATCTATTGTGTACTTGAAAGTTTCTCCATCTTGCATTAATGTTGTTATGTCTTTAAAGTTTATCCCTTCTTTTGGGAAGTTTTCAATTTCTCTTATTGCCCTTTTTAAGTCCATGATGACCCTCCTAATAGCTTTTAATGTTCTATTTTTATGATTATTAGATATTAAATTTTAATTTTTATCTATTTTATTAACTTTAATTGTTCAATTTATAATTAGTTATATTTCCTATTTATAAATAATGTTACTTTTTATAATATTTAATTTACATGTATGTAAAAAATAATATACGAATATTTTTTACTATTTTTTAAATAATCGTTAATAATAATATTATTATATCTTCTTAATCATTTTTTATCAATATTTGGTGAAAATATAACTTTTACCAAGCATCGTTTTTTTCCGAACCTTCATTATAGTTTATTATTAATTAGTTGTCTATAGCTATCACTTTATATTTCTTTAGGTTATCCATTTATTTCATTTACTATTAATTTTTTGATAATTTATATTTATATTTTACTATCTAATACCATTAACTACAATTTGTATGCTCTTATTTCCATTCCATTCATTTATAGATGGATAGAATGTAAAATCCATAGGTATATTATTGTTGGATTTATTATATAAGTTATCTAATTCTTCATTACCATACTTTTCTATAATCTTACTCTCAAAATTTTCTAAGTCATTAAATATCATAGCATCTATAGTAATATTATTATTTGTTAAAAGCTTTAACTTTAAAACATTCTTGTCTTTTCCAAGTAACATAGCCCTAGTAATTTTTGCATCTCTAACACCAAATACTGGCTTAGCATTACCTTTACCAAATGGCTCTAATACATTTAATTCTTCAATAAGATGTAAATTTAAATATTCTAGAGGAAGAGATGAATCTATCATTATCTTTCTAGTCAAATCTTCATCTGTTAATTCACATTTATTATTTAAAGCTATTCTTAATTCATCAACCTTATCTTCTTGTAATGACAATCCAGCTGCCATAGGGTGTCCACCAAACTTATCAAGTAATTCTTTACAAGCTAATAATCCTTCAAACATATTATATTCTTCTATAGATCTTGCAGATCCTTTTACACCTTCTTCTGACTTTGTAAGTATTATAGTTGGCTTATTGTACTTTTCTTTTACTCTACCTGCAACTATACCAGCAAGACTTTCATGTATATCAGGTATATATACAACTAATATATTATCATTATTAATATCTGTACTATCAATTATGTTAATAGCTCTATCTACTCCCTCTTTTGTCATATTCTTTCTTGCATCATTTAAATCTACTATTTCTTGTGCTAGATTCTTAGCCTCTTCATCATCTTCCATTAATAATAATTCTAAACCTTTTTTAGCAGAATCAAGTCTTCCAGATGCATTTAAACATGGACCTATTACAAATCCTAAGTGATATGCTGTAATTTCTTTATCTTCTAAGCCGCATGCTTTTTTAAGTGCATTTATACCAATATTTTTGCTGTTATTTAGCATTTCTAATCCATTTTTTACAAATATTCTATTTTCATCTATTAAGTCAACTACATCACAAACTGTTGCTATAGCTATAAATTCAATTAATTTATAACACTCTTCCTTATCCATTCCTATCTCTTCATATAATGCTTCCATTAATTTAAAAGCAACACCTGCACCACATATACTTTTAAATTTATATTCACACTCTATTTGTTTTGGATTTATTATTGCATCCGCCTGCGAAGATAAAAATGTTCTTACTCCATCTTCTTCTATAAATGGAACATCGTGATGATCCGTAACTATTACTGTTAATCCTAAATCTTTAGCATATTGTATTTGATCTATAGCTGAAATTCCATTATCGCAAGTTATTATAGTATCTACGCCCTCATCATAAGCTACCTTTACTATATTTTCATTTATACCGTATCCATCTTTGATTCTATCAGGTATTTCATAATCTACATTTGCACCACACTTTTTAAGTGCCGTATATAGTATAAAAACACTGATTATTCCATCTACATCATAGTCACCTATAATCCTAATTTTTTTATTTTCTTGTATTTTTCTTTTTATAATATCTACTGCAATAACTACATCTTTCATAGTTTTAGGTGAATGTAAATATTTATATACAGGATTTATATAACTATTTATTATATTCTCATCAATTATATCTCTATTTACCATCAACTTACAAAGTAACTGACTTATTTTATATTTTTCTGACATAGCTTTTAAGTCGACTTTTTTATTTCTAAGTAACCATTTTTCATTACTCATTTTTCTCCTCCATGTCATATACTATCTTATTAAACTTTAACGTATATTTTTATAATTATAAATTTACTTATTATTTTCTATATTGGCTTCTAAAAATTTTAATAACTAATAATATTCCTATTATAAATGATATAGAAAAGCCTGTAATTGCCATCATTTTTATCCAAATATTTCGATTTATATTTTGTGATGATATTATAAGAGAAGAACCAACAACCATAGATGCTAGAACTAAACTTAACGAAAGTTTTGTAGCTAAATCAGTTATACACCGTTCCAAGCTTGTAAACTTTATATCTTCCATTTGTATTTTAATATTATTATTCTCTAAGTTTCTAAGTATAGTTTTTAACTGTTTTGGAATTGATCTAATATCAAAAAGTATTTCTTCTGTATTATCTTTAACCCTAAGTAATATCTTATCTACACTAAGTTTATTAATATAATAATACTTAATAAATTCTTGTGCTACTGACGATATTGAAAAATCTGGATCTAAACTTCTAGCAGTTCCTTCTAAAGTTATTATAGTTTTTGCAAGCATAGAAAGTTGAGATGGTATATATACTTTATATTTTCTAAGAAATCTAAACATATCATTTAAAATATTAGCTATACTTAACTTCTCTATTGGTACATCATAATAGTAGTGCATTAAATATAATAAATCTTGTCTAAAACTACTAGTATCTATATCTGAGTTTAGTATATTCATATCTATTAATAAGTGAATTACTCTATCTATATTTTTCTTGCTTATTGCAATTGCCATATGATTTAAAAAGTTTAATGTCTTACTGTCTATAATCCCAATCATTCCAAAATCTATATATGATATACAGTTACTGCTTACTACAAATATATTTCCTGGATGTGGGTCACCGTGAAAAAATCCATATTCGAATACTTGTTTAAATAACGATCTTACACCTATTTCCGCTATATTTTTCGTACTCCAACCTAGCTCTCTTATTTTTGAAATATCACTTAACTTTATACCTATTATTTTTTCCATTATTAATACTTTTTCAGTACTATATTCACTATATATAGATGGTATATATACTTCTTTGCTATCTTCAAACATCTTTTTAAACTTGATAGCATTCATAGCTTCAAAATTATAGTCCAACTCTCTCATTAATTGAGTATTAAATTCTTCTATTACCTGTTTTAAGTCTATATCAATATCTTTATATAAATCTTTTAATGCTAAAGCTATGCTTCTCAATATTTCTATATCAGATTTTATAGTTTCTTCTATATTAGGTCTTTGTATCTTTACAATTACATCTTCATTATTTTTTAACTTACCTTCATAAACTTGGCCTATAGATGCAGACCCTATAGGAATATCATTAAATTCCTTAAAAATATCATCTATATCTAATCCAGTCTCATTTTTAAATATAGCTTTTGCTATATCTGTATCAAATGGTTCTACACTATCTCTTAATTTAGAAAGTTCATCTATTATATCTTGGTCAAATAAATCTTTTCTCGTACTTAATAGTTGCCCAAATTTTATATATGTTGGACCTAATTCTTCTATTACACATCTAATCTTTGTAGCTGTAGACATATTCTTTATTTCCTCAGAAGGATTTGTAATAGGTATTTTATATGCTACTTCCTCTATATTTAGCTTTTCTACAATAACAGAAAATCCATATTTAATTAGTACATGTGCAATTTCTTTATATCTTTTTAAGTTTTTATAACTTATTCTCACTAGATTCCACTCCTAAAATTTTAAAAGGGCAATATAATGATTGCCCCTTTAGTTTTGTTACTTATGATTATTTGCAAGTTTTACGTATTTTAATGCTGATTTAGTAAGATTTTCTTTTTCTTGTTCTGAAAGTTCTCTTATTACTTTAGCAGGTGAACCCATAGCTAAAACACCTGATGGTATTTCCTTTCCTGGTGGGACTAAACTTCCTGCTCCAAGTAAAGTGAATTCTCCAATTTTAGCTCCATCTAAAACGATTGAACCCATGCCTATTAATGTATTGTTTCCAATTTCACATCCATGAATTATTGATTTATGACCTATAGTTACATTATCACCTATAACTGTAGGATATCCCTCTGATATATGCACTACACTTCCATCTTGTATATTTGTGTTTTCACCTACAGTTATATGGTTATCATCTGCTCTTAAAACAGTCCCATACCATATATTTGCATTTTTACCTATATTAACTTGACCTATAACATCAGCACTGTCTGCTATAAATGCAGTTTCATCTATTTTAGGTTCTACTCCTTTGTATCCTTTTATCATTGAGTATTATTCACCTTCTAACATTAATTTTGCTTGTATCATTATTGAACACTCTGTTCTTTTCTTTTGCATTTCACAGCCTAATTCATACGGCTTCATAACATCTCCGTTAAAGTTAGTTGCATTTGCATGACATCCACCTGAACAGTAGAATTTATTCCAACACTTTTTACAATCTTCTTTACTATATACATGAGCATTTTTAAAGCTCTCAGTTAAATCATGAGGGAATACTATTTCTTCATTCATTATGTTAGATAATTTATAATCTTCATTTCCAACGAATTGATGACATGGATATATATCTCCTTCTGGAGTTATAGCAAGATATTCATTTCCTGCTCCACATCCTGTTATTCTCTTTATTACACATGGACCTTGATTTAAATCTATCATAAAGTGGAAGAATTTAAAATCTTTCCCTTCCTTTAACATGTCAGCATATTTAACTGCTAAATTTTCGTATTCTTCAAATACTTTTGGCATATCTTCTTCTCTTAATGCATACGGATTTGACTCATCTCCTACAACTGGTTCAACAGAAGTAAGTGCAAATCCCTCATTTGCAAAATGCATAACATCTTCAGAGAAATCTAAATTCTCTCTTGTAAATGTTCCTCTTATATAATAATATTTGTCTTTCGGTCTAGTTTCTATAAGTTTTTTGAACTTAGGTAATATGATATCATGACTTCCTTTATCATTTAATGTAGGTCTCATATTATCATTTACTTCTTTTCTTCCGTCTAAGCTTAATACTACGTTGTGCATATTTTCATTTATGTACTCTATCTTTTCATCATCTAATAATATACCATTTGTAGTTATAGTGAATCTTATATTTTTATTATTTTCTTTTTCTATACTTCTTCCATATTCAACTAATTGTTTTACTACATCAAAGTTCATTAGTGGCTCTCCACCAAAGAAATCTATTTCTAAGTTTCTTCTATTTCCTGAGTTAGCTATTAAGTAATCTATTGCAGCTTTACCAACTTCAAAACTCATCATTTGCTTTTCTCCACCAAAATCCCCTTGTGCAGCAAAGCAGTACTTACATTTTAAGTTACAGTCATGAGCAACATGTAAACATAAAGCTTTAACTACTTTTTTTCTAGCTACGAAACTTGGATGGAATTGATATGTATCCTCTGTGTATAAAAGTCCTTCTTCTTCTAAAGTCTTTATTTCATCGTAAGCTTCATTTATTTGCTCTACTGTATAGTTTTCTTTTAGACTTTCCATTATTTCTTCTTTAGTTTTTTCCTTATATAAGTCAACTAGGTTATAAGCAACTTCATCAACAACATGAACTGCTCCTCCGTTAACATCTAGTACTATATTATATCCGTTCATTGAGAACTTATGTATCATACTCATTTTTCTCTCCTCCTAATTACCAATTCGATTTCTCTATATCAACACATTTTACTCGAATTAAAATTAATCTATTCTTCATTATATAACTTATATAAGGTATAAGCAAGACTATTACAACATTCGCCTTTAATGCCTTTTAATTCCATATTATTTGACAAAAAATAAATCTATCTTCACTTTAATATTTATATAAGTTTACTTTACTTTTTAATATAGTGTCATAGTAGATAAATATCTAGTTCTTATCATCTATCTGTTTAAAAAAGTTAACCAGATTCTTACTATTGTCACTATGATGATTTTTAACTATATCTAATATAACTGTATCATCAATTATATCTTTTAAAATTTCATAGCCATAACTGCTATGATTATAGTAACACTGTATTTTTTTAGATTTTTTAATACTTTTTAATTTTCCTTTAGTTAATTTATTTAATATAACTATTATAGATTTATCAATTACATTTAATCGTTTCGTAATTTTTCCTATATCATGTAACAAAGCTGACTTAATTAATAAGTTTCTATTTTTTAATATCTCTTTATCATCAGTCTCATTATTATCTATAATAAATTCTATATCTTTCGCTATTCTAATACTATGCTTTTGTTCTGATTTAGATAACTTCATGAATAATTCCAACTCTTTTTTATTTAGTATTTCATTAGCATAATCATAATCTTTTTCAGTCATCTTATCTGTAACATTAACATAAAATTGCTTTACTCGTTTAGGTATCATGATTTTCTCCTTCTATTTCTTAATTAAGGATTTTACAGTTTATTTTGTCAAATTTTACTTCGATCATAACATCAATAACACATCTTCGCTAACGCTACTGATACATCCATTGCTTAAAATTCGCTTCGCTCATATCGCCAACGATACATCTTTGCTACCGCTACAGATGTATCCGTTGCTTAAAATTCGCTTTTCACATAACTCAAATGATATATCATTATAATAAAAAATGGAGTATTTTAAAACAAGTATTTATCTTAAAATATCTCCATCTCAATTTATTTTCTATTGAGCTTTCCTTTAACTTTCTCTAAAATTATATTAACTTCATCTACTTTAAGTATTATTATACTTGTACCGTAAACTATTGCACCTATTCCTACTGATAGCGCTAAAGTTATGACCTCTTTTATAAATCCACTACCTAGTATATTAGCTATAGTATTGTATGAAAATAAAGTTACTACTGCCATTATAATTCCTGAAATCAAGGACTTAATCATACCCAGTGCTATTGACTTACCACCAAAACTACCTATTTTTCTTCTTAAGCTTATAAATAATAATGCTATAGTAAATAGTGCTGATATACTAGTTGCAAATGCAAGTCCTGCAAGTTGCATATTAGTATATTTAACAAATAATATATTAAGTGTTATGTTTAAAACCATTGCTATCACTCCATTTATCATAGGAGTTCTAGTATCCTGTAATGAGTAAAATACTTTCCCTAATATATCTCTAAGACCATATCCAATCATACCAATTGAATAGAATATAAGGGCAACAGCTGTCATCTGAGTTGCTCTAACATCGAATTCACCTCTTTGGAATAACAATTTTACAATTGGGTTTGCAAGTATTATTGCTCCAATAGATATTGGTATAACTAATAACGTAACAGTATTTACAGATGTTATTATTGATTTATTAAACTTTTCTTTGTTGTTTTCAGTTGATAACTTTGACAACATAGGGTATACAACAGATGATATTGAAACTATAAACATACCCATAACAAATTGATTTAGTTTTGTAGCATAGTTTAATGCAGATATACTACCTTCAACTAATGTAGATGCTATAGTTCTATCTACTATAGTATTTATTTGATTAACTGCAACTCCTATTAAAACTGGAGCTATAAGCCAAAGCATTCTCTTAAGATGCTCATCTTTAACGTCTATGTACAGCTTATATCTATACCCTTTTTTTATTGCAAATGGAAGTTGAAATAAAAATTGAAGTGATAATCCAATTAAAGTACCCCAAGGCAATAAATAAGGACTTATTTTCACACTTACAATTATTGATATAATTATAAGAATATTGTACGGAACTGACATAAAACCTGGTATTATAAAATTTTCTTTTACTTGTAGGTATGCCATCATTATATAGCTCATTCCTAAAAATGCTAATCCTAATATCATTACTCTTGTATAGTAAATTGCTAGACTAAGTGTTTCACCTTCAAATCCAACAGCAAACATTTTTACTATTTGTGGTGTAAATATCGCTCCTATTGCTGAAAGAACTAGACATATAATTACAACAATATTGAATACATTATTTGTAAACTTATTAGATGCTTGCTCTCCTTTATTTGCATTTACTTCACAATAAAGTGGAATAAATGCAGTTCCTAGAGATGTACCTATAGCAGTGAATATTACTGCTGGTATATTCATAGCCACTAAAAATGCATCACTAACTCCTGATGCTCCATATGCTGAAGCTAGGGCTAATTCTCTACCAAAGCCTAGAATCTTAGCAACTAAAGTTGCTGCCATTAATCCTACAGCTGCCTTTGCTACTTTTGACATGATTTCTCTCTCCTATACTTTATTAACTCTTATTTATTTGATTATTCTCTATTTTAATATAATGTATAACAGTTTATAAAATAAAAGTTATATATATCCATTTTATATTTTATAGATTAACTCAACCTTAATTAAAGATTAAAACTTTAACTAAAAATTACTTTTTTTCAATTTTATTTTTATGTTTTTTACTTAATTTTTTTATGTCCTCTAATTCTAAATATGCTACAAGATTTTGTGATGTATTGTCTATATCATTTGATATATCAAATAAATTTCCCACAAAAGCATTCCCTAATATGTCATATGTTAAATCTTCTATACTTTTATTTTGTTTATCTTTATTCTTCATAACTATTACCTCCTCTTATTTTGAGCATATATATATTATTAGCAATAGCCATAGTTATTACTCTAATATATATTTTTATAAAATTTAGCATACAAAAAAGACGTCATAATAATGACGCCTTTTGTAGTGTTTATTATAAATTATTATCTTTCACACTCTTGATTTGCAACTGTACAAGAAGTTTTGCAAGCTGATTGGCAAGAAGTTTGACATTCACCACATCCACCTTTTGCAGCACTTTCCTTTAAAGTAGCACTAGATAAAGTTTTTACATGTTTCTTTTCCATCTTTAAATACCTCCTACTCAAAAGTTTCTTAAATGATTATATCATATAATTTTCCAAATGTGGAATATTATTTAAAATTCACACCTAAAACTCCACCAATGCCACCAGCTAGAGATACTAACAATACTTTGTATAATATATCCATTTCAAATACAAAACTATCCTTTGCTAAAAATACTATTAATGTAAGGCATACTATGTACATAAGGCCAACTAACAGACCGTATATAAGGCCTTTTTCTTTTATGTTCTTTGATGCATAAAATCCTCCAAATGCTGATGATGCAGTAGTTATTGCAGATGATGCCATAGCTATAGAATTTCCTGATAAACTAGTAAATGTAAGGGCTAAGTTATATATTAATAGAGTTGCTAGTGTTAATATATATGAATATCCTAAGCCCTTTAGAATGTAATTTGTTTTCTCCATAAAAAATACCTCCCCTCGAATATATACTCGTTAATATATATTCAAGAAAAGGTACAAACATTACTATTTATTATGCTTCTTTAGATTCAACCTTACCTATAGCCCATTTTTCAAATGGTACTTTAGTTCTATTTGGCCCTATTTCTAATATTACAGCATTTTCTTCAACCTTAGCAACGTGAGCTATTATACCACCTATAGTAGTAACCTTATCTCCTACGTTTAAGTTTTCTCTCATTTCTTTTAATTCTTTATCTTTTTTCTTTTGTGGTCTTATTAGTAAGAAATAAAATACTCCAAATACTACAACCCACATAAGTAATCCCATGATCATCTGTTGTGTTTGCGGACTCATCTTTTTCACTCCTTCAAAGTTTAAAAATTATTTATATATATTAAATATTATATATTAAAATGATTCTAATTAATAGTACATTTTAATTTATTTTGTGTATCCATATGCCTTGAAGAATTCTTCTTTGAAGTCTAATAATCTATCTTCCATTATCGCTTCTCTTACTTGCTTCATTAAGTTTAATAAGAAGTGTAAATTGTGAGTAGTTATTAATCTTGATGCTAATATTTCGTTAGCCTTAACTAAATGTCTTATATATGCTCTTGTGTAATTTTTACAACAGTAGCAATCACAGTTTGGATCTAATGGCCCAAAGTCTCTTGCATATTTTGCATTTCTAACAACTACTTTACCAACACTAGTCATAGCTGTACCATTTCTAGCTATACGAGTAGGTAATACACAGTCAAACATATCTATTCCTCTTATAACACCTTCTAGTAAGTCATCAGGGCTACCAACACCCATTAGGTATCTTGGCTTATCTTCTGGCATTAAAGGTACTGTATAATCTAATACTTCATACATTAATTCTTTTGGTTCTCCGACACTTAAACCACCAACTGCATAACCTGGTAAATCAAGTTCTAATATTTCTTTAGCAGATTGTTCTCTTAAGTCTTTATACATTCCACCTTGGATTATACCAAATAAAGCTTGTTTTTCTGTATTTTTATGAGCTTCTTTACATCTTTTTAACCATCTTGTAGTTCTTTCTAAAGAGTTTTTAACATATTCTCTATCAGCAGGATATGGAGCACATTCGTCAAATGCCATCATTATATCTGAACCTAAAGCATTTTGTATTTCCATAGCTTTTTCAGGACTTATAAAGTGTTTTGATCCATCTATATGAGATCTAAAGTGAACACCTTCTTCTGTTATTTTTCTAAGTGGACCTAAGCTAAATACTTGGAATCCTCCACTATCTGTAAGTATTGGTCTATCCCAATTCATAAACTTGTGTAATCCACCAGCTTCCTTAACTAAATCGTGACCTGGTCTCATATATAAATGATATGTGTTACTTAATATTATTTGTGAACCTATTTCTTTAAGTTCTTCTGGTGTCATTGATTTTACTGTTGCTTGAGTTCCAACAGGCATAAATATAGGTGTTTCTATAACACCATGTGGAGTATGAAGTCTTCCAAGCCTTGCCCCACTTTGTTTACATGTTTTTATAAGTTCGTATCTTATTGCACTCATGTTTTTTGTCTCCTTAATGTAGTCTTTTGTTTATCTATATTAAATTTTATATATTTACTGTATCTAAAGTTTTGTCATCTTATATAGGGTCTTTAGCATCTATAATATCATCATCATCGCGGTCATAATGTATACTCGTTATGTTCATATTACTATTGTCTTTTGTTAACAAATATTTTCTGATTGTAAATAATCCAGCTATTGCAATTACACCTAATAATACTTCTAACATACCTCCACTTTTTGGAAGTAATAACATCTTTCTTGCTATTGCATACAATAAGACTTCTATTATTGTACCTGGTATATGCAAAGATAACATAACCACGAACTCTATAGCTATAACTAAAAGAAGTATTTGTGCTAGTATATCATTTAATTGACTATATGCAACAGGAGTATGATATTCAACGATATATGCAGTCCATATCATTCTTAGGACATCTATCGTTCCCAAAAATACTGCTATTAAAACTACCATGGCTAATATTGATTCAAATATATACGCTACTCTTAGTGATATATTACTTTTATCTATATTTTTCATAGTTCCCCCTATATATTCTCTATTTAACTACTTTACAATCATAGCATCTCCAAAACTAAAGAATCTATATTTCTCTTTTACAGCCGTTTCGTAGGCATTTAGTACATTCTCTTTACTAGAAAGTGCACTTACTAACATAATTAATGTTGATTCTGGTAAATGGAAATTAGTTATAAGTTTATCTACCATTTTAAATTTGTATCCTGGGTAAATAAATATATTAGTCCACCCACTAGTTTCTTCTATTATACCCTCTTCATTAGTTGCTGATTCTACTGTTCTACAACTAGTTGTTCCTACACAAACTACATTATGTCCATTTTTCTTAGCATTGTTTATCTTTTGTGCAGCTTCTTTATCTACCATATAATATTCTGAATGCATTTCATGTTCTAATACATCATCAACCTTAACTGGTCTAAAAGTTCCAAGTCCAACATGAAGGGTTACAAATGCTATTTCTACACCCTTATCCTTTATTTGTTGAAGTAATTCTTCAGTAAAATGAAGACCTGCTGTCGGTGCTGCTGCCGAACCATTATGCTTAGAATAAACAGTTTGGTATCTTTCTCTTTCTTCTAATCTTTCTGTTATATATGGAGGTAGAGGCATATTTCCAAGTTCATCTAAAACTTCCTCAAATATTCCTTCATAATGGAATTTAATTATTCTAGAACCTTCTTCAGCTAAACCTACTACTTCTCCTATAAGTTTTCCATTTCCAAAAGAAAACTTAGTTCCTATTTTAGCTCTTTTACCTGGTTTTACTAATGCTTGCCAAGTATCCTCTTCTGTTCTTTTTAGTAATAAGAATTCTATCTTACCACCTGTATCTACTTTTTCACCTATAAGTCTTGCCGGTATTACTCTAGTGTTATTAAGAACTAGGCAATCCCCAGGATTTAGATAATCTATTACATTGTTAAATGTTTTATGTTCAATTTCTCCAGTTTCTTTATCTAGTACCATTAATTTAGAACTTGATCTATCTAATATAGGTACTTGAGCAATTAGCTCTTCTGGTAAGTCAAAATAAAAGTCGCTTGTTTTCAATTTAAACTTCCTTTCCAAAATTTTATACAGTTACCATAATAACAAAAAAAGTATATTTTTTCTATACACCTATTAAATATATGTTATGTGTATTTTTAGAAATTATATCTATTTATGTTATTATACACACATTAAGGTAACCTAAAAATTATCGTATCATTTTCTATGTCTATTCTTTATTTAGTAGGATAAGGCATTTTAAGATGCTCATATGCTAGTGGCATAGCTATTCTTCCTCTTGGACCTCTATTTATAAATCCTAACTGAAGTAAGTATGGTTCATAAACATCTTCTATAGTATTTCTATCTTCTCCTATAGATGCCGCTAATGTATCAAGTCCAACAGGACCTCCTCTAAACTTTTGGATTATAGTCATTAGAAGCTTCTCATCTACATAGTCAAGTCCTAGACTATCTACACCTAATAATTCTAATGCTTTGTTTGCAACATCATCAGTTATATTACCATCTGCTCTAACTTGAGCGTAATCTCTTACTCTTTTTAAAAGTCTATTTGCTATTCTTGGTGTACCCCTTGAACGTCTTGCTATTTCAGTTGCTCCACCTATTTGTATTTCTGCACCTAAAATTTCTGAGGATCTTACTACTATTTTTGCTAATTCATCAACTGTATAATAATCTAGTTTACATATAACTCCAAATCTATCTCTAAGTGGATTTGTAAGCATACCAGCTCTAGTTGTTGCACCTATTAATGTAAACTTAGGTAAGTCAAGTCTTATACTTCTTGCCGATGGCCCTTTTCCTATTATTATATCTAAACAAAAATCTTCCATAGCTGAATATAAAACTTCTTCTACACTTCTATTTATACGATGTATTTCATCTATAAATAACACATCATTTTCATTTAAATTTGTAAGTATTGCTGCTAAGTCTCCAGCACGCTCTATAGCTGGTCCTGATGTTATTCTTAAATTTACACTCATCTCATTAGCTATTATACTTGCTAAAGTTGTTTTACCAAGACCTGGTGGTCCATATAAAAGAACATGATCAAGTTGTTCATTTCTACTTTTTGCAGCTTCTATAAATATCTTAAGTTGCTCTTTTGCTTTTTCTTGACCTAAATAATCGTCTAAAGATTTTGGTCTTAAACTATTTTCAACATCTATATCTTCATTTTTCATTGTTGATGTTATTATTCTATCTTCATCTTGAAAATCAAACATTAACACTCATCTCCTTTCTATCTTAAGGATTTACTCATTATATAAGTTAAAGATTTCTTTATTATATCTTCTGTATTTAGCCCATCCTTTTTACACTTGTCAACGGCTTCCTTAGCTTCTGCTGATGAATAGCCAAGTGCCACTAATGCATCTACTGCTTCATCTTTAGATACAGCTATTGGTTCATTTGAAAGTAATGTTGGTTCAAACTCAACATTATTTTTATCTACTTTATCTTTTAATTCAAGTACTATTCTCTCTGCTGTCTTTTTACCTACACCTGGAGCTTTAGAAAGTTTAGCTACATCTTCACTTAATATATATGCCCCAAGTTGCCCTGGTGATGCAAATGATAATATGGATAAACCTACTTTAGGCCCTATTTTTGATACTGAAGTTAAAAGTTCAAACATCTTCATCTCTTCTTTAGTTGCAAATCCACAAAGGCTCATATCATCTTCTCTTACTATTAATTTAGTATAAATTTTTGCCATATTTCCTAAATGTAAATCTTTTATAGTATTACTAGATACATTTATTTTATATCCTATATTGTTATTATCTATTACTATATAATCTAAGTTAATTTCTTCTACTGTTCCTTTTATATAACTATACATAACTTCCCCCTATATTCTTTAGAGTTTTTTCTAACTTATTAGCATGTGCGTGACAAATTGCAACCGCCAAAGCATCTGCCACATCATCTGGTTTTGGTACTTTTTTTAGATTTAAAAATGATGTAACCATTTGTTGTACTTGAGCTTTTTGTGCTCTTCCATATCCAACTACACCTTGTTTTACTTGTAGTGGTGTATATTCATAAACAGGTTTATTATTATGAGCACAAGCAAGCATAGTAACACCTCTTGCTTGAGCTACTGTGATTGCTGTTTTTACATTTTTATTAAAGAATAGTTCTTCTATACCGACTTCGTCTATATTGTAATTTTTTATAAGCATATCTATTCCCTTGTAAACAAGTTCTAATCTTTTTAATATATCCATACCTGCAGGAGTAGTTACTGCGCCATAATCTATTACTCTAAATTTACTATTTTTATATTCTATTATTCCATATCCAACTATTGCTATCCCTGGATCTATGCCTAGTATTATCAAACTGTCCGCTTCCTCCTAAAAAATTTCATTTTATCTATATCCATAATGATATATATACTTTACAAAATATGCAAAACTTATGTTCTAATACATTATATCATAAGTTTTTGTATACACAAAAAAACAACCTTATATATTAGGTTGTTTTTATTAACTTCCAAAGCTCTCAAGTCTTGAATATGCATCATCTTGAGTATCAACTACTACTCCTTTTTGAATTTCTTCTTGAACTGACTGTGGTAAGGAATCTAATTTAATCTCTGTATTTTCTATTAACTCTCTATTTCCATTTATATCATATTTATAAAGTCCTATAAATCCATTTTCTACTTCTAAAGAATATTTATTACTTCTTGATGTGTCCTTTAAAGGAGCTTTTTCCGATAATACTATTTGATGTTGTGTTATACTATCAATCTCTTTATCTGGATATTGCTCAGATAAATATGTTCGTATTTCTTCTTTAGTTTTATCAAGTAATTCTTTTGGAGCAAATCCTATCATATTAGGCTCTGAGTCTATTAAACTTCCTTCTTCACTACGTTTATATAACCAAATTTCACAATTTTCACTTAATCCAAATGAATCTTTAGTTTCTTCATTTTTTTCATTTATAGTTTCATTATTAAATGCTGGTTTCTCTTCTACTTTTCTAGTTTTTACTCCTATATAAATACCTCCACTTAGTACTAATATCCCTGTTAGTATTAATATAGGTATCTTCCATTGGAAGGGCTCTTTTCTCTCGAACATATATATAACCTCCTTATATCAAATATTGTTGCCATACCTTATTTTTTTATACATTTTATCCAAATATTACTATTTTTATTTTATCGTTCCATTATTAATAATCTGTACATATTATTAGGTATATTTTTAATATAATTTAGTGGGGGTGATAATTTGAGTTCATATATTCGAGTAATTTATGATAGATTAGATTTTATTGAGTTTAAACAAAACTTAATTCTTTTAAAACAACCTCAGCATAAAGCATCTGTATTTTATAAACTTACTTTAGATGATTTCCTTAAAATAAGGGACTTAACACTTAATTTTGAAAATCAAATCAAATCAGGAGCACGAACATCAATTTCAGATTATGAAAGTGAACTTTTTGAAATATGTCCACTAGTAAAAACTTATCCATCAGCATCTACATTAATAGCAAAAGTACTCATGAGTGAAGATGTGTTTAATTCTCTTTTCTCTTCTTCAAATTAAACTTTTTATAAAGAGGAACAGTATTATACTTTCCTCTGTTTTTATATAAATATATTTTTTTATTTATTTGCTATATTTTTATTTAAATATGTCCATACTCCTTATAGATTAAAATATTTATTGGGAGGTAATTTATATGTCTAGTATAAACTGTAACGTAAATAACTGCGGTCATAACGATGGTGGTATGTGCTATGCTAGTAAAATTTCTATAAACGGTAAGAAATCTCGTACAAGCACTCATACTTGTTGTAATACTTTTGTAGAGGAATCAAATGGAAGTTTTACTAATAGTGCTGATAATTCTAGCAATAATACATTCATTGGATGTAATGTAAAAACTTGTGTTAATAATGCTGGAACAGTATGTGTTCTTAGTAATATAGGTGTAACTACATCTGCTCCAAGAACTAACGCAGCATCAGAAACTTATTGTTCTAGCTTTAAATGTAAATAGTACATAACTTGCTTGAATACACAATAAATCTTCAAGCAAATTTTAAATATTATTAATTTTAATCCACTGATAAAAATAATTTTTCTATTAAAAAAGTATCTCTAAGAAATAAAATGTACCCTATAGAGTAGACAGCTAATAAAAAGGTCTACTCTATAGGGTA
>ERZ857965.1057-NODE-1057-length-30721-cov-7.668232_pt1 | contig 30721 bp, 17 predicted proteins | sample MGYA00519758_ERZ857965 | MGnify/ENA primary metagenome ERZ857965 (study PRJEB31778, sample SAMEA3449381) | human gut metagenome | biome: human gut; feature: human-associated habitat; material: faeces | place: United Kingdom | collected 2010/2012 ... | reverse complement strand
GTTCCTTTGCTAACAGTACAAACTCCGTCTTTCAACTAAATTGCGGAAGAACCAAAAAAGTTGACAGTTTTGAGAGCATAAATCAAACGAGTCAATGAGAGAACGACACAAGCGAGACATTGTCTTAAAAACAGACCCAGTGACCAACGAGAAGTATTGGTCCAACGAGGTCGTCACAGTTTACAAACCGGATGAAGAAGACCGGCTCAATGCGGTCTTGGATATTCTCAAAGGAGAGAAGACGGCGGAGGAAGTCAGGAAAAAGTTCGATATCGCCACTGTCAACAGCGTTTATACCTGGATCGGCAAATATGTGACTCAGGAGAAAGCATTATCTTTGGAGGAACAAACCGATGAAGATATGGCTAGGAAGAGTAAAGATGACCAGATTCGGGAACTCCAGGCGCAACTCACGCAAGCCCGTAAGGAGGCCGAGCTCGAGAAGTTGCGGGCAAAGGCCTATGATACAATGATCAATGTGGCCGAGGAAACGTTCAACATTCCTATAAGAAAAAAATCTGGCACCAAACGGTAAGTCTGCTACGCGGGGAATGTCCGGGATATGGACTGGGCACTCTCTGCGGGCTGTTTGGTTACAGCAGGCAATCCTATTACAAATGGGATAATCATGAGTTCGCTGCCAACGCCATAGAGCCGCTCATTGTGGAGAAAGTGAGCGAATACCGCAAGGCCAATCCCGGTTTGGGATGTGCGAAGTTATACCTGATAGTGAAGCGGTTATTTGATGAGAATGACAATATGCCCGGGCGTGACGCATTCATAGAGTTGCTTCGAAAAAACGGCTTGATGGTAAGGCTGAAGCGGCGCAGGCACTATAAAACGACAGACTCCCGTCATCACTACCGCAAGTATCCTAATCTCATTGCGGATGTCGTTCCCTCCCGTCCCAACGAAATATGGGTCAGCGACATAACATATGTTGAGACAGATGAAGGAGTGTGTTATCTGTCACTAATAACGGACACCTATTCTCACAAGATAGTCGGTTGGGCTGTCGGGCCGACATTAGAGACCGTCTATCCGTTAAATGCCCTGAAAATGGCATTGGCGACGATTGATGATGTCACGGCATCCATGCTCATCCATCACTCGGATCGTGGGTGTCAGTATTGCAGCAATGAATATGTGGCGGAGCTGAAGCGGCGAGGGGTTAGCATCAGCATGACCCAGAGCGGCGACCCGCTGGAAAACGCCGTCGCAGAAAGAGCGAACGGAATACTGAAGGTTGAATGGCTTTACAAGATGGCGATAGCGACAAGGGATGAATGCAGAAGCGTATTGGAACGGATTATCCGGTTCTACAATACCGAGCGGCCACACATGAGTATCGGCATGCAGACTCCCGAAGTCGTCCATCAGCAGGAGGGGTTTCAGCGGCGATGTTGGAAAAACAACTATGCTATGGAGTAAAATTGAAAAATAAGGGCTATCTTTGACCGGTTCCGTTGCTGCGGTATACCGCAGCAACGGAACCGGAATCAACCGAAGTCAAACGGCACTGTCAACAAAATCAGAGATAGTGTAAAGACTTTTAGAGATAAAAAACACCGACTGTAAACCCAGTCAGTGATAGTGTAAACCATATTAGTTAATCCGCTCTAAAAGTGTCAACCAAAATCAGGGAAGGTCAGCCTGATTCTCCTTGACAGAGAATTCCCGCATTTCTTATTCAGAACTCGGCCAAATGTTTTGCCAAATCGAATAATTTTTCTTAGTTTTGGCGAAACATTTAACAAGTTATGCCACTCATCGGAAGGAAAAAAGAGGTAGCTGAACTTGAACGCTACTACAATCAGGACAATGCTGTGTTCATTGCCGTATATGGCCGTCATCGCATAGGCAAGACGTTTCTTGTCAACGAATTCTTCAAAAACGACTTCTCATTCAAAGTCACTGGCGTATCGCCTGCAGAATACGAACGGAAACAGTTGACCCATATCCAGCTTGCGAACTTTAATCTCGCATTGAACCATCATTCCGGCAAAGTATTCCCAGCACCGTCAAATTGGATGGAAGCCTTCAGTCAGCTGATAGAATATCTTGAAACCGGAAAAAAGAAGAAACGTCAAGTCGTATTCATAGATGAGATTCCGTGGATGGACACCCCATATTCCGGCTTTCTGACAGCATTCGAATGGTTCTGGAACAGTTGGGGCTCAAACTGCCGAAACTTGATGTTGATAGTATGCGGATCTGCTACTTCCTGGATTGTAAACAAAATAATAAACAGTAGAGGAGGCCTGCATAACAGACTGTCCGGGAAGATTTTCCTATCTCCATTTGATCTGAAGGAATCGGAACAGTTCTATGAAAGCAGGGGAATCATATGGGACAGATATGAGCAGTTACAAGCCTATATGGTATTTGGCGGTGTTCCCTATTACCTGTCCTTACTTCATAAGGAAGAAAGCCTGACACAAAACATAGACAGGCTGTTCTTTTCAAAAGACGCAATTCTGGCAAATGAATTCGAAAATCTTTTCAATGCATTATTTGACAATTCGAAGGATTATATCCGGACGATAGAGCAATTATATAAGAACAAGGCAGGACTTACCCGAAATGAAATCGCACAAAAACTGGGAGCCTCTTCAGGAGGAGGGCTTTCACAGATGATCGATAATCTGGACAAGTGCGGTTTTATTGAAGGAATATCGAATGGTATAAAGTCTAAAGATAAAATATATAAGTTGGTTGACTACTACTGCCTATTCTACCTCAACTTTGTGAAAAACAATGATTTCTATGAAACGCACTATTGGTCTAAAATAGCCAATACTCCTGCCCATAACTCTTGGTGTGGTTTTTCTTTTGAAAGAATTTGCTTTTCACATCTGGAGCAAATAAAGAAAAGCCTCGGCATCTCCGGAATATTGACCAGAACATACGCCTGGCGAAGTCATGTCTCCAAACCTGCCGCACAAATAGATATGCTGATAGACAGGGAGGACAGAGTCGTGGACGTGTGCGAGATGAAGTTCGCTTCAGCAGAATATTCAATAACCAAAGCCGAAAATGAAAAACTGCGAAATCGCATCGAGGCTTTCCGTTCCGAATCCGGAACAAAGAAAGCAATACACCTGGTAATGATTTCTCCTTATGGAATACACAGCAACTTATATTCGGGTAACGTCACAAACCAGGTAACGATGGATGCGTTATTTGAATGATGCGGAAGATTTTTGCATCCCGGCGCAACTCTGGAGACGCTTACCGATCATCTGGCATTGCAAATGAGAATTAAATGAGTATCTTTGCAACAGCGGTAAATTTTACAGCCGTAAAGATTTGTGTAATATGAAATTTTACGATAGAACCGAGCAGATACAGGAACTGCAAGCCATTAGAGAACAGGCATTTGAAAAACATTCAACACTCACCATTGTAACTGGGCGAAGACGAATTGGAAAGACGACTCTCATTGAAAAAGCAATGGGAGAAGGAATGTATGTTTACCTCTTTGTCGGTAAAAAAAGTGAGGCTATATTATGTACGGAATATGCAGCGGAAATCCGCTCAAAATTAGGCATTTTCGTACCATCAGGAATAACTTCCTTTAAAGACATCTTTGCATTGCTGATGGAAGCCGGCACATCAAGACAGTTCACATTGGTAATAGATGAGTTCCAAAATTTCATGGACGTCAACGACTCAGTATATAGCGACATTCAGAACTTCTGGGATAAATATCGTCTGAAAAGCCATATAAATATGATAGTGTGCGGCTCTGTGTATTCACTTATGGAAGAACTCTTCAAAAACAGAAAAGAGCCTCTCTATGGACGATGCGACCATACTATCCGATTGGAGCCGTTCAGTCCTGAAGTGATGAAAGAGATTATTCATGACCATTATCCTGGATATTCAAATGACGATTTGCTTGCGCTATATACCTATACAGGAGGGGTTCCTAAATATATAGAATTACTTGTAGATGCGGAAGCGCTATCCAAGGAGAGCATTATAAATTACATTGCAAAACAAGATTCTCCATTTATAGAAGAAGGCAGAAAACTGTTGACTCAAGAATTCGGCAAAAAATACGCAACCTACTTTTCAATACTGCAGGCAATCTCTGAAGGATATAATACTCAGGCAGAAATAAGCGATTACCTGGGCTCCAAAAGCATTGGAGGACAATTACTGAAATTAGAGGAAACATACAATCTCATCCGGAAAAACCGTCCAATGTGGGCAGGTTCCAAGACCCAGACCGTGAAATACGAGATTGGAGATATATTCCTGCGATTCTGGTTCAGATACATTGAAAAGAACCAGCAGTTGATAGAGATCAACCAGTATCCCTTTTTACGTAAGATAATCTCATCGGACTACGAAACCTATTCCGGGGATATTCTCGAAAGATACTTCAGAGCCAAACTGATAGAAAGCATGAAATATCGGGCAATAGGAAATTGGTGGGACTCAAAGGGGTACACCGATAAAAACGGTAATCGCCAACAATGCGAGATAGACATCATCGCAATACATATCGACGATAAGGAGGCTGATATCTTCGAGGTCAAGCGAAATGCAGACAAATTCCGGAGCAATCTTCTCCAAGAAAAAATATCTCATCTCAAAGAGAAAGAGAAGCGCATACGCAAATATAATCTGCACCTCGCTTGCCTATCGATCGAAGATATGTGAGCAGGAAAACATACCATCAGAACTTCATGGTAATGAGAATCGGATAGTGGTCGGACGGATGGCAGAAATTACTCAGGCGACGAGGGTCGCGGGTCAATGTCGCGAAACCGTCGTAGATGAATTCCGCGGAACGTACTCTCTTGAATAGCGGACCGGTCATGTAAACGAAATCGATCCGCTTGCCGGAGAGCGTACTCTTCTGGAACTCACCGGGATGCAGACGCTCCACTATATCGATGTAAGGAGTATGACCACGCACATAGTCATGCACCAGGAAAGCCTTGTCATCCTCGGCCAAGCCATAAATCTGATTGTCCACACGGGAGCGTGCATTGAAATCACCAAGCATCATCCAATACTGGGAAGCGGCCTCCGGAACCGTGCCGATTGTCTGCTCACAGATATACTGCATCTCCTTTGCACGGAACACGTCTCCCTCCTGATTTTTGATGCTTTCCGCCCGGTTCACAGCCTTATACGCATATTTCTGCGGCCAAGTATGCAGCGTGACGATGTTCATCGTCTTGCCACCGACTTCCACCTGCGCCCAGCCGGCACCATGCACCACCACGATATCGTCACCATTGCCGTTTACCCTCTTGACAATCCGGATCGGATACTTGGAAGTGATCACCTGAGGGAAAGTATCACGCTTTCCGCAGACAAGCACATACTGATGTCCATACCGCCTTGCCAGAAAATCCCAGTTCCACGGAAGATAGAATTCGTCGTACTCCGTCATCTTGTCTGCAGTGCCGGTACGATAACGTGATTCAGCCTCGCACCAGACGCAGATGTCAGGATTCTGCTTCTTCACGAATTCCACGAAATTGTCATAGTTGTTCCCCTGGTCGGACCACATTCCGTTCTGGATGTTCCAGTAGAGAACTTTCAGGTCCCGCCCTGAAGCCGGCAGCGCCAGCATCAGAACAAGAACTGAAAAAATAAAGGTCAATGTTATTTTCTTCATTGTCAATTATATATTTCCTCTAAATTACTGATTTTATTTCACATCCGTAACAACATACGGCGTATCGAGCGCATATCTCGCCGCCTGGAGCGCAATCGGTGCATTGGCATCCGTCACAGGCGTAGTATATGAGCCGTCGCTCGTATCGGAAACATTATATCTGTAAGCATTGCCATCCAACTTCACATTGTCGAAAGACGGAGAAATCAGCTTCTCGAACATCATGCAGGCAGCGGCATAGCGGCTGATGCCATAATCCATGTGATAGCCGTCACGAGTCAGGCACATGGAGTTGTTCAGCGAAGAAGTCCTCAGATTCTGCAGACATGTACCGGTAGCGATGACATCCTTGAACGGAACATCCGCCATGAGTTTCTTCGTCATGGAGACGATGACATTGTACATTTCCTCCGTGGTGGTGAAATTCATCTGGCCCCGGTCCGCAGTGGCAATCTTGTTCATATTGTGATACGCCTGGGACATTATGAAGTAGAAATCCGGCGTCTTCTCAGGACAATCAGCCTTTACCTTGTCCACAAGTCCCTGGACAGCAGCCTTCTGGCTCGCAGTCCAATCCCATGCCACCGCACGCCCGGTATGCTCCTGAATCGTCACGATATCCCACTTGTCGCTCGAAACGATCTCATGCAGGCTATGACCTGTGACATCCGTCCACGTAGTCGCACCGTTCTCGCATCTGTAGCAATGATAATCTACGGAAGTCGTGTAACCGTTCGTGTACTCGAAAATGCGACGGCCGCCGTAATACATGTGATAAAGCTTGATGTCCTTGATGCCGGCAGCGGCGAGCAATCCCGGAAGATGCTCCACGGCATCCTTGGTAAAGCTGTTGCCGATGAAGAGAATCTTCAGTTTCGCATTGGACTCGGCAGGCAGCTCAGGATCTTTCGTACCGATAAGGTAGGTTATGTCTGTCAATGTCGATCTTTTCGCACCCTGTTTGCCGAGATAATTCTCCTTGGCTTCATCAGTGTACTCGTCATCGACACCCTCACCGCCATTGTAAGTTCCTACAGTACCTCCGGCAATGCAGCTACTCCAGGAAGCTTCACCATTGTTATAGCCCCAGAAAAGACCGCGATACTGACTGTCAGTCTGCACCTTGCCATAGTTCGCGCAACGGCTGAACTCGCAGTTGTTAGCAAGATTGGCAATGCCGCCGGTCCTGGCGCTTGAAGTGGAAATGATGTCTCCATAGTTGATACAGCCGGTAAGCGAAGACACGTTGGCCACATTGCAGACAATATTGGCAATACGTCCCTTGTCCGGTCCAGGGCAGGTGTTGAACTGATTTCCACGGTTCACGCAGTTCACCAGTTTAGTCCTGCGGTTGGCAGCTGCGCAAATACCTGCTGTACGGCAAGTTGCAGATGTCATGTTACCAGCATTGGTGCAATCGGAGACCGTAATGAAATGCTGTGTGCCGACCGTTGAAGTACCGAAGCCAAGAATACCGGCAATATGGAATGTCGTAGCTCCACCCTGGTCATTACCATCCCGATTCTCCGCTACGATTTCGCCGAAATTGTCCACACTGTCGATGATGATGTCCTGATTCTCTGTAAAGGCGTAACCTATCAGCGACATGAACTGCGCCTTGTTATTGACACCTGTCTTGCTGCGGAACGTCATCGGCGCATAGCTGTGCACGTCGCGGACAGTACCGTCGTAAACCAGTCCGGCAATCACGCCATGTGAAGTCTCTATACCCGGAGCCTCCACCAGAAGCGAGCATGTGGATTCGAAAGTAAAGTTCTCCACCACTGCGCCCGGTCCGATGACACCGAACAATCCGAATACACCGCCCTTCGTAGCTACAGTGCTGTGCATCTTGAAGTTGCGGATCTTGTAACCCTGTCCGTTGAACTTCCCGGTAAACATCGGTCCGGTGACTGTAAGTTTATTGCTTGCATTTACGAACGTCGCGTTTCCGATAGGAGTCCAATTTTTGACGGATGACATGTCGATATCATTGAGCAGGTTGATTCCGCCTGCCTCATCCTGCCACTTCTCCAGGGATTCACCGGCATTGACAGCGGCAGCGAAATCCATGAAGTCCTGCGCGGACGCGATACCCTTGGTCAGGACCTCACCCGCGAAGACATTGCCGGTAGTTACGGCCGGCTGGGTCTTGGCTGTGAAGAAAATATGATCGGAGAAATTCTCGGCCGTAATGGCAACGACCTTGCTTTCATCAGAATAAGGACCGATCTTGCCGCCGACCTTGTTGTTCGTGACGGTGCAGGTCTTGTTGTTCGTGTTGGCTACGATTATGGCAATGAACTTCTTCAGCGGATCCGTAGCATTGAAAATGTCGGAACGTACAGTTCCATAGTTTTCGCAGCCATCCACCACGCAAGACTTGTCATTGGTCTGGCCGACGATGCCGGCAGCATAGCCCTGAGTGGTATTTCCGGCTACGGCAAATGTCACATTGCCCTTGTTCACGCAGTTGATTGCGGAAGTCTGGATGTTCAATGCCGACACGATACCTGCCACACGGGTGTTTGATGCCTTCGTGTCGGTATTGGTAATCTCACCATAGTTCTTGCAGCCCTCCACGGTCGCGTTCTTGTTCAATGTCGCCACGACTCCCGCATTACGGGAAGCCTGAACATTCATTGCACCGTAGTTGTCGCAAGACTTGACCATCGCCCGCAGAGCGGTAGATGCCGATTCAGCGAAGCCGACGACTCCTCCGATAGAGAATGCCGTGCCACCGTTCTTGCTGTTGGTCGTGTTGACTGACTTGAACGTACCGAAATTGGTACAGTTCACAACTTGTGCGACGATTTCGCCTGCCGAATAGACGGAACCGGCCACGCCGCCGAACCTCTGGCCGATATTTTCCGCCCCGCCAGAAATGTCGAACGAAGCCAATGAAGAACAATGGTCTATGGTGGAGTTCACCACGGCACCAGCCACAGCTCCGCCGCAAGTCATTGTAGCAGAAGAAGATGTAAGGGTAGAGCCCTCGCCGATGTTCACATCTTTCACGGTAGCGCCGGAAATGACGCCGAACAGACCGCATGTCGTTCTTGCAGGGGCATCAGCAGGCACAACCATCTTCAATCCCTTGATAGTGTGGTTCTTGCCGTAGAAAGTACCCTTGAATGCAGCACCGCTTACCGCCGTGCCTGAGAAAGTTCCGTTTCCTATAGGAGTCCAGTTGCTTACGGATGACATGTCGATATCCTTCTCCAGATAAACATCCATGCTTTCCGTACCGTCCTGGGCATTGACGCCCTTGGCGAAGTTCATGAGGTCTTCCGCCGTATTTATGAGAATCTTGGTCTCTTTGGCTTTGTCGAAGAAAACCGGACGCAGCACCGTCACCTTGTCCAGGTCGGTCGCCATCAGGATGAGGTGTCCCGACTCGAAAGTGCTTCCGAATGACACGGACACTTCCTTCGCCGTCTTGTCCAGAGACGCCGTCACGGATTTCGCTTCCGCAATCGCCACAATCGCGCCTTCAGCCTTGCTTCCGGTGACGTCATACCCGATCTTGAGGACCTGCCCGAGATTCGAAATCGTCAGGTTCAATGCTGATGACACGCTGAGGTTCAATGAGTTCTGTACAGGAATCGTGAGCGAGGCCCCGTTTCCGAGAGTAACCGAAAGATTACCGTCGGCATCCGTGGCAATGTTCTTGAATATGGCAGTGTTTCCGTCTTTGGCCTCAACTGGTACGCCATTTTCATTGAGAATGCGTTCCCCGTCCACAGTCCAGAAGCCCTGTGCATCCACAGAAATGACAGGTGTCTTTCCTGCTGCCGGCACAGGCTTGCCGTCCACGGTAATGTCCGTGGTTTCGCCACCTGTAGTGACAGTCCAGTAATACAGACCGTTCTCATCCTTGCGGACACCTATTACAGGGACATTGATCATCTGGTCCATGGCCGCGATTACCATGGTCTTGCTCTCATTCTTGCTGTCAAGATATGTAAGCACGTAGCTTCCGTCACTGTTCTTTTCGACCGAAGTCACGACATTGCCGGAGGTGAGAAGTCCGAGAGACTCCACCTGACTGTTCGCCTCATCAATCCTTGACTGAAGAGCCTCGATCCTTTCTTTCACGGCATCCAGCCTGCTGTCCAATCCGCTCTCGTCGAACGAACATGAGACAGCGCAGACTGCCATGATGAAGGTAAGCAATATGTATGTTATACGTTTCATTGTATTCAAATTATTGGTTGTCAGCAGCATTGAAATACTTGGAGTTCTGGTATCCGTAAGCATTGTAGATGGTAGCGTCCGGTGCCTGTTCAGGCTTGTCCTTGTATTCAGCCCATTCGCCTACCTTTCCTCCACGTGTGCAGCCGGTAATCTTTATGTTGCAGTAACCTGCTGCCCAGCCAGGACCGTCTCCGCCGCTGTGGTCTTCATTCTGCGGGGTTATCTTGCTGAGGATGATACCGTTATTGGCACATCCTGCGATGACGCCGCCCTTGAAATGTCCCACGAATCCGCCTGCACGGCATCCCGTATGCGAGAAGATGTTTCCGTTGTTCGTGCAGGATTCCACTGAGACGTTCGCAGCCTCTGAACCGCCGATGATGCCGCCCATTCTCTTGGCATTGGAATAACCTTCATGGTCGAGATAGTTGTCTTCGAGCAGTCCGTTGTTGACGCACTTGCTGACGGTCACCTTGTTGCCCGCCTTTTCAGTTCCGTAGATTGATGCAATGATACCGCCGCCACGTCCGTTAGGTCCGGTGATATGTGCATTGTTCGTACAATTGATGAACTGGCTGCCGGTGCCTTTGTTTACATATGCCATGATACCTGCCACCTGCAATCCCGTACCGCCCGCCTGCGCATTGGCAACCTTGGACTTGACGAGAACATCGCCGTTGTTCACCACAGCATTGTCCTTGGTCTTGCCGCCGACGGTAACATTGAAACCGCTGCCGACGATTCCGGCGAGGCTGGTCGGCATCGCCTGAGGACATTCGCCTTCGAGGATGATGCTGACATTGTTCGTCACGTTCGCGATGGTCGTGTTCTCGGCATATCCGACGACGCCTGCGACTGAAGGTGTGATGTCAGGGGTTCCGGTCAATGTGATGGCATCTCCTTCTGCACCGATGATGAGGTTTCTGATCGTGGCACCGTCGGCAGCTCCGAAGAGACCGTAAACATTGTTCTTGCTCATGTCGCAAGTCCAGCTTATTCCGGTGATACTGTGGCCTTTGCCGTTGAGTTTACCGGTGAACGCATTGCTGAATTCATATGTAGGAGCACCTGAGCCGACGCCTGTCGCGCTTCCTATCGGTGTCCATTCGATGCCTGTCAGGTCAATGTCAGCGAGCAGGCAGACTTCTCCGTCCGCATTCTCCCAGCGGGATGTGGATGCGCCGGCATTGACGCTTCTGACGAATTCCATGAAGGTGCCGACATCAGCGATTCCCTTGTCCTCCGACGGGGTGTCGCCACCGCCGCCCCCGATCACTACAGGAGACTGCTTTACCACGATGGCTGTAGATACGTCGTACAGGCTGTTTTTCAATATGATACGGCCCTCGCGCGGAGTATTGGTCTTGCTCTCGAAATACTCTGCCACGAAATTGAATTCCGATGTGGTCAATGCCTTGGTTCCCACAACTTTGAGCCATGTAGCGCTTTCAGTGGCCACTGACGGTTCCACGTCGATGTTGTGGGAAACCCTGATGGTGAACGGCGTCATTTCGCCTCCGAGGTTGATGACCGGCTCGCCCATCGGGGTAATCAGTTCATTGTCCTTGATATAGCTCTCGAAATCAATGACGGTCTTGCCGTATGTGAAGAACAGCGGCTTATAGACCACCTCGTCCCCTGCCGTTACCATGATGACGGTATTGCCTTCTTCAGCGCCGTTCTCCATGGTCACGGAGATTCTTTTCAGGCCTTCACTGACTTCCACATTCACGTTATAGGCTGTAAGATAGTCCACCACGGCATCTTTCGCGAGTGTGCCGGTAAGAGTGTAGTTCACGGTCACGGCTGTACCGTAATCCTCTATGGCGAGGAATGACGGTGTGGAGAACGTGATGCCGAGGGCTTCCCTGTATGTGACCGAGAAGCTGCTTCCGTCGGTCAATGTGAACACTGCCAGACCTGTCTCAGCATCGATTTCCACGGATTTGAACAGGCTGTTCGTGGTGTCGCTCGCCAGCACGCCCGTGCTCTTGCCGTTCACTGTCCAGACACCGTTCTTGTCAATGCCGATTTCAGGCACTGATGTGGCGACCGGCATCTTGTTGCCGTCTTTTCCGAGAATCCACTCCCATGAAGCGCCATTGTCCTTGGTAAGACGCCAATACATTGTCCCGTCTTCTTCCGCGACTCCTATCATCGGGGCCTTGCTCAGGTCAGAAGCCTTGGCCAGCGTGACGGTCTTCTTCTCGCCGCCGGCTGTCTTGTAAGTGATTACGTAGTTCCCCTTCTCGTCGGTTCCCACACGTGAAATCAAATTGCCTGAAGTGAAATCCGAGACTGACTTGAGCTGTGTTTCCAGATTTTCCGCCTTCTGTTCCAATGCAGCGATCTGCTGTTCAAGCTCCGTTATGCTGCCTTCGATTTCTGAAGAATCATAAGAGCAAGAGCCTAAAGCGGCAACCGCCAGGAACATTGACAATATTATATTTATCTTTTTCATATCGTCCTATTACTTAATACGTACATACATGTAGTCCATACAGCTGCGTTCGCCCTTCTTGTCACTCGGACGGCTCACGAGGCCGGACATGCCGTCTTTCTTTGCCCACATTGCAGAAGAGCCGCCGCCGTCGAAACGGGTTGCGTTCCAGGCTCCGAGACGCAGTGAAATATCGGTGACTTCTTCAGCATTGACGCCTATGGAGAAGCCTTCCTGTCTGCCGTCGATTTCGACGAGCATGATCCGGGATCCGCTCCTGTCCACGCAAGCGAAGGTCATCGGGTCGGACAATGTCCTGAAAGTATGGTTTGCAGGCACCGTGTTGAGGGTATTCTGTCCGTCTGTAACGAACTGCCACATGGTGGAGTTCTGTGTGAAGATAGGTTTCACCTCTCCGTTTACTGCCATTTCTGCGCAGAGCTGGATTTCATCTCCTACCTTTACCGCCTTGGAGATTTCCTCGGCCGTATCTCCGGTAATCTGGATGCCTACCTCCTTCTTGTCAGTAAGATACGGAGCCTCTTCCAGAGCTGTGGTCCTGCCGTCAGCCATCGCCGTAACGGTAGCCGTGAACCAGCCGTCGTTAACCGTCATGTTGGCCGCAGTATACTTGGCAGTAACATACAGAGCCTTGGCGCTCAGCTTGTTGACCAGGTCAGGACGTTCCGCATGAGGGGTTTTCACGTACTTGGATGTGTAGAGATTTATCGGATAAGACTTCATCTGGGAAGCATTGTTCCCGCGGACGAGTGTATCATTGACAGAATAGAACTTGTACTCCTTGTCGGCGATTTTGATCTTGCCGGAGAACACTTTCTTTCCGCAGGATGCGGTGTTGTCCTTGAAGATGGTGAACGCCCAGGCGTGGTTGCTGAGGTTCGTCGCAACAGCAGGATTGTTCATATAGACGAGTTCGCCCTCCTCGATGTGAGGACCTCTGGTGAAACCGTCGTTGGAATCAAAGAACCCTGTATTGATACCGGCGATAACATCCTGACCTTCTGCGGTCTTGCGCGCACAAAGCTGCGACAGCGTCTCGCGGAGGTTGAAGCCGTTGTTGCCGTTCTTGTTACCGTTCGGATTCGGGACAATGTCGTCCGCATAAGACGTGGTGACTTCGATGGCAGGGTTCGTGAGGTCGATTTCCAGCACGTGCATTTTCCTGGCGATCTTCTTGAACTCCATACTGTAATAGTTGCAGCCCGGGGCCAGAAGTTTCTCCTCGACTGTACTCCAAAGATCGTTCTCAGTCTCTACCGAGAATGTCCCGCGCAGGTAAATGGTGCGTGCAGCCATGCGGCCGTCCTCGCCTGCGGCAATGATCGTAAACCGCGCCTTGCGAAGGTCGTCCGGAACCGCAATTTTCACCTTTTCAGCTTTCTGGTCAATGCTGACCTCGACTCCTTCTGCTCTGGTGACCCTTACAGAAGCCTTCTCCGCCGCCTTTCCGGTCAGTTTGTATGTAAGCTCCAGGCTCTTCACTCCGTCCGCCACTTTAATCTCGCCTTTCACCGGAGAACCTTCGTAATAAACTGTAAGTGAGAAGCTTTCGCTCGTCTCCACAGTAACTGTAGAGCCGTCTGCCAATGTGAGGGTGACGGTGCCGTCCTCGTTTTTGGCAACGCCTGAGAGCAAGGAAGCCTTCTTCCCTTCTGATTTTATCTTCTCTCCATTGCTGTCGAGGATATAGCTGCCGTTGACCATCCAGTATCCTTCCTTGTCGGTGGTGAAAGAAGGCTCTCGCCCGGAAACAGGAATCTTCGCCCCATCCTTGTCTGTCAGGATTGTGGTCTTTCCCTTGACGGTAATGGTCCAGTAGAGCACACCGTTCTCTTCTCTCGTACCGATGATATCCGCATCAGAGAGGTCGTCTTTCGTGGCGACGGATGCCGTAGCGGTCCTGCCGTCTGCAGTAGTATAGGTAATGGTGATGCCGCCAGACGGATTTTCCTTGATGTCCGTGATGACTCCTCCGGTCTTGGCAGCGGTGAGGAGAGCTACCTGGCCCTCCAGCTGCGTCAGAGAAGCAGAAAGGTCCTCCAGCTGCTTCTGTGCCTCATCCACCTTTTTCCAAAGGGCGGAATCGTCGTACTCGCTGCAGCCCATTACCAGAGCTGCGGCAAATACTGATAATAATATTCTAGAACTTTTCATGTTGTCAATGTCTGTTAATATCCCGGATTCTGTGTCAATACGCTCTCTCCCGTCGCCTCGTCCTTAGGGTATATCTGTATCTGTTTCACAGGAATAGGATAGAGATAGTCCTTCTCCTCCCACTTGTAAGTCTGGTCCTTGAACTGGATGAGATATCCGCTCGTGCCTTCTGAAAGAGTGTTCTCCTTGCCCTCGGATACGTCCAATGTGTTCTCGCAGTCCGTAGATGGCTTGGTGCCGGTGTAGATGCAGAGGTCAGGAGTACCGTCATTGTTCATGTCATATTCGCCGAGTCCCGGAAACCAGCAGCCGATGAAGCCAGGTCCCAATGTGTTGGAAGCCGGACAGAGCTGCTGACCTTCGTGCCAGCGCAACATGTCCCAGAGGCGGAAGCCTTCATTCACAAGTTCCACAGTGCGCTCACGCCTGATTTCCAAGATGAGGCCCTTGTCCGGTCCGTCCAGATGCTTGTCGGTGTAGTATGAGCTGAGGAATGCGTCAGGAGTGCCGTTCGCCTTCGTCACGTCAAGGGCAGGCATGCCTACGCGGGCGCGTATGACATTGACAGTCTGGTCAATGACGGTCTGGTCGGCTTCTCCGAGTTCGGCCTTCGCTTCGGCGTAGTTCAGGAGGACCTCGCCATATCTGAATATGGCATAGTCGGTAGTCGATGTGCCCGCGCCGTCATGAGTATCATCAGAGAAGTACTTGATAGGCCTGTAGCCGCTTCTGTCATAGTCCTTGCAGCTCGGATAATATTTGGTGGAAGCATCCGTGCCCACGGCCACATAGTCAGGAGCCGCGATGGTCTGAGCCATACGGGGGTCACGATTCTTGAACTCCTGGTTATACTGCATCGTCTGCCATCCTTCCTGGCTCTGGAACGGCGTGCCGTCTGCCATAAGATAGTGATATGCAAGCGCTCTGGTGAAGGAGTGCCTCTGGTTCTTGTATTTGAACTGCACTCCGTGGCGGATGTTCATCTCATCGGTATAGAGATACCTTCTGGACAGGATCGTCTCACTGGTCTCGGCATCTTCCAGCACGAAGAAGTCCCTGTAAGGCTGGCCCTTGACGATGGTCTCGCCCTTGTACATCTTGTATTTTCCGTAGTCAATGACGGCCTTCACGGCATCTGCCGACTGACGGAGGAAATATTCTGATGACAATGTCAGCTGCGTGCCGTCGTCCTTCGTGTAGGTCTCGTCCGGAACGTCATGGTATTTTCTCCATGTACCTTCAAAGAGGGCTACGCGAGATTTGAAAGCATAAGCAGCGTATTTGTTTATCCTGTAGACGCCTTCCGTCCATGTAGCAGGCAGTCCGTCAATGGCTTTGTCCAGGTCTTCCATGATTTTCTGCATCACGAAGCCCCTGCTGTCGCGTGCTCGGTAGAGCGAAGCCTTGTCATTGGCTGAAATCACATGGTCATACCAAGGGATGTCGCCATATTTGCGGACTTTTTCATAATAGAACATTGCCCTGAAGAAATAGGCGACGCCGTCGTATTTCTTGCGGATGTCCTCGCTCGTGCAGTTCACCGAATGTTCGAGATAGTAGTTCAATGCCCTCAGGTTGGACCATGTGCTTGAACTCCAAGTTTCGTTTTCAGCGGAGCGGTTGCCCATCTGCAAGCTGCTCAGGGCGACATGGTATTCGAGGTCATTGTCCTGAAGTGCGCCGTCGGTCGTGTTGTCCGGGGAAGGCAGCATCGTGTAGAAGCCGTTGGTGGCCAGTTCGAGCTCTTTCTCGCTGGTGTAGAACGTTTCCGGAGAGAGGCTCGTTTCAGGGAATTTGTCCAGAAAGCCCTCGCATGACGAGAACGCGAGCACTGACAGCCCTGAAATAAAAACAGCATATATCTTTTTCATGTTCATTCTCTGTTTTAGAAGGTTATGTCAATTCCGAGAGATACGGTCCTTGAGAATGGATAGATACAGTCGTCACTCTGGTTGGAAGATGCCGTAGCCACCTCAGGGTCGATGTATTTGGAGTTTCTCTTCATTGGAGACCAGTACCAGAGGTTTTCTCCGGTAGCATAGATGCGTATTTTCTCCACAGCCTTGTTCTGCTTGATAGGAATGGTATATCCCAGTGTTATGTTCTTCAAGCGAATATATGCGGCGTTCTGCAGATATCTGTCCGTATTCACGCCAAGTGCAGAGCCTGAATATGTGGAATAACCACGTCTTCTCGGGAAATATGCGTTTCTGCGGTCCTCAGTCCACGTTTTCGACTCGAAGTCCGTAGGTACGAACGAGGATGCAGGGAAGCCGTAGAGGCTCCAGAAATATGAGCAGGTCTTAGGAGGCATCCAGTCGCAGTGTCCTATTCCCTGGAAGAATACCGAAAGGTTGAAACCATACCAGTCAATGTCTCCTCTGAATGAATAGGTGTATCGCGGAAGGCTGTTTCCGATGATGTAGCGGTCTCCCGGTTTGCCCACTGTGTTTTCATCCGTATTGATGACACCGTCACCGTTTCTGTCCACGAACTTGACATCGCCGACCTTCAGTTTGGCAAGCGCAGCCACGCCGCAGGAATAGACGGAGTTGTTGACCGCCCTGTCATTGATCCTGGCCTGATACTCAGCGGCTTCCGCATCCGTCTTGAACAGTCCTTCCACCTGGTATCCCCAGATTTCTCCGAGTCTCTTGCCCACATAGTGCTGGCTGAGGGACTTGGTAGGGTTGTCGAATTTCGTGATGGTCGTCACGTAGTCGCCGAGGGAACCGGAAACCGAGTAATAGAACGGACGGCCCGCCAGTTTCACCTGGTCTTTCCAGGTCAATGTTATTTCATATCCCTTGGTCCGGAGGTCCGCTCCATTGATTTTCGGAGAGCTGGTTCCGAATACTGCCGGAAGTTCCTGCGAAGAGGTAAGCATGTCCTTGGTGTCCCTGATATAGAAATCGGCACTGGCTGTCAACCTGTTGCTGAGGAATCCGAGGTCAAATCCCAGGTTATAGGTAATGACCGTTTCCCATGTGAGGCCTTCAGTGATGGCACCAGGCGTGCTGACCTTGCCGGCAAGATTGGTGCTGTCGAAGGTATAGTTCATCATTGACGTGGACAATGTGCTGATATACGAGTAGTTGCTTACCTGCTGGTTGCCGAGGGAACCGTAGGAGACACGGATCTTGGCATTGTCCCACCAGCTTTTCAGGTTGCCCCAGAATTTTTCTTCGGAGATACGCCAGCCGGCTGACGCGGACGGGTAGAATGCCCATCTGTTTCCTCTTGCGAAACGGGAAGAACCGTCCTGCCTGCCGGAAATCTCGAACAAATATTTGCCCGCATAGTCATAGTTCACTCTGGCGAAGAAGCCCAATGTCCTGTAAGCGGTGTTGCTTTCGTCGGCTCTCTCGATGGTGCCCTGCGCCATGTTGATGAATGCAAGCTTGTCGGAGATGGAGCCTTTCTGGCGGATGGTCGATGTGGATGACCTGTAGTCCTGAAGCTGCGCTCCGGCCACTGCCGTGAAATTATGTTTACCCCATGACTTGTTCACATTGAGATAAGCATTGGCGACATGCCCGTTGAGGTAGGAACGGCCCTCCTGATAGAAGTCGTAGATGGAACCGTTTGTCATTTCCGTAATCTTCTTCATGTTCTTGTCCCAGGTGTTGGCGGTAGGATAAGAACGGTAGCTGTTCAGGTTGTCACGTCTTCTGTAAGTGTAGTCTGCTGTGATGTTCAGCCACTTGGTAAGGTCGAACACGAGTCTGTTGGTGACCACCCAGTAGCCGACCTTTCTGGAGTTCTTGTTCCTGCCGTCCGTGAACACGCCGCCACGTCCTGATGCGATAGGAGAATCGGCGAACTGGATGCCGTTGGTGTACATTGTGGTAGTGCCGTCAGGGTTTACCGGGACGATGGTCGGGCTGATGTTCTGAGTAATGTTCCAGAGAATACCCTCTGACTTCAGGTCCTCGGAGCCGTCCTGCTCCCAGAATCCGCCGTAGTTGTAGGCAGAGCCTTCGTAACTCAAGTTACCGGTGTAGCGGAGCCATGGTTTTACCTTCGCGTTTACCTTCGCGCGGAAAGAATACCCGTTCAGGATATCCTCGCTGGCATTGTTGAATACGCCCTCGCGATAGAGGTAACGGCCGCTGACATAGTAGTTTATCTTGTCATTTCCACCATTGATGGTGACATTGTGTTCTGTTTCCGGCCTTGTCCTCTTGAGCACGTAGCCGTACCAGTCGAAGTTTCCGAGATAGCGGTATTTGCCTTTGTCATTGGTATAGACCCACGGCCTGTCAGGGTTTTCCGTCTTGTCGAACCTGCGGTCGTAGAGCATCTGCATTTCCTCATCGGTGTAATTCCATGCGTTGTAGCCCTTTGGCGAGTTCTTGGTAAATTCATTGGAGAGGGTCACATAGTCATAACCCGTAGTCACGAAATCCGTGCGGGTGGTGTTGAATGCCACGCCGCCACGTCCGTTGTAGGTCACTTTCAGGTCTCCGGACTTACCGCTCTTGGTGGTGATGAGAACCACACCGGCAGATGCTGTGGCGCCATAGATGGAGCATGACGACGCATCCTTGAGCACTGACACCGACTCGATGTCGTTCGGATTGACCTGTGTCAATGACGATTCGATTCCGTCCACGAGTATCAGCGGGCTGCCCGAGTTCAATGATACCTGTCCACGGATTTTCACATTGTACTGCTTGCCCTCGATAGAACCGCTGCTCATGCTCATGAGGAGTGACGGGTCCGCACCCTGAAGCGCCTGCGCAGCATTGGTTACTGGCCTGTTGTTCAGGTCTTTACCGCTGATGACGCCCACCGCTCCGGTGAGGTTCACCTTCTTCTGGACACCGTAGCCGACCACGACTGATTCTTCGAGAAGGTCAATGTCTTCTTCCAGGTTTATGACAATGCCGGCGGTCTGGCTGCCGAACCTTGACGAGTAGTCCTTGTAGCCCATCATTGACACGACAAATGTGCGTCCCGGAGCGGCCTGAATGGAGAACTGGCCGTCAATATCGGTCATGGCGACATTGTCCTTCTTGCCGTCGAGCATAATCATTGCGCCGGGAACCGGTCCTGACGCGTCCACTACTTTTCCTTTGTATTCGACCTGGCTGACAGCTTTCTGTTCAGCTTTCACGACGAGGATTATTTTTCCGTCGATGCCGGCCTGCATTCCTGTTCCTTCGAGGATTGCAGTCATGGCTTCAAGCACCGGTTTTCCGGATGGCGGAGTAACCTGCCTGTTCACGTCGAGAAGACTCTCGTTGTAAGCTATTGTCATACCCAGCTGATGCTCAATAGCTTCAAACGCCTGCCTGACTGTCATTGGCCCGGCCTGGAAATTCACGACCATATTCTGGGCGTGAACCCCGATGACCGGCATAATGGTCAGGAGAAGCGCGATCAGATAATGTTTAATCTGCTTCATAGACTTAGTTATTAATATTTAGTTCAAGTTATGTTTCTTTGTGGTGGGGTCGTCCGGACCGGCGTACCGGACCTACCTTATATATATGCAGCCGTTTTCTATACTGTACTTCATCCCAGGTACAAGTTTGCATATCGCACCGAGCATCTGTTCCATGGACTCGCCCTGTATGAACTTGGCTGTCAATATCATGTCATCGTACTTTCCGGAGGTGATATAAGTATTTATACCGTATTTGCGCTCAATCGCCTTGACAATCGTATGGATATTCTCCGAGCGGAAACACATGTCGCCGCGTTTCCATGCGGTATCTTCTGCCGAATTGACACGGATTATGGAGGACTTCCCGGTCTGTCTGTCGTAATCGAGACGTTCGTTCGGAACCATAAGGATGCTTTCGCCGCTTCCTTTCAATGTCGCAGAGATGCTGCCTTCGCACAATGTCGCCGAAATGCCGCGTGCCTCCGGATATGCATTGACATTGAATGTGGTTCCGTGCACCTGGATGGTGAGGTCAGCCGTGTTCACCATAAACGGAAGCGCCTCATTATGAGTTACTTCGAAAATCGCCTCACCGGAAAGGAATACGGTGCGCTCAGTACTGCTGAACTTTTCCGGATAGATCAGTACCGACCCGGCATTGAGCGTAATTCTGGAGTTGTCCGGCAATATTATCTCGCGGGTTTCGCCGTTGCGCGTAGAGACTTCGCAGAGTTTCGGGCTTTCTGCGATTGCCGCCTGCTTGTCCGCGATTCTGTCATTAAGTTTCAATGTAATCCACGGGACGAAAATAAGCATTGCCGCTGCCGAGGCGCAGATCAATGCGATTCGACGGATTCGCTGACGGAGTCCGATGCGCATAATTGCCGACTGAGCTTTCTCGCGGCGGTCCGCTGAAGACATCACCTTGTCAAAAGCGTCATCCAGTTCTTTTTCCGGCATTGTGTTGCCGAAATGCTTTTCCCACTCGTTGCGGATATCGTTATTGGTCATAGTCTGCTGTTATCAGATGTAGTTGTCAAAACACCGATAAGACAACAAAATGTCAGCTCACACCCAATGGAATTTCAATTTTTTTCTGATTTTTTTAATTTTTTGTAACAGCGACACATTTCGCATAATTTTGTTATATCTTTGTGGATGTGAGCGGAGAGCAATCGGACGTATCACCATAATTCAATATAACACAGATGTTTACGGAGACAGAAGAAAGAGTGTTGATGGAACGCACTGCTGCGGGCGACAGAAGCGCGTTCAGGTCTCTTTTCGATGTTTATTATCCTGTGGTCCACGGCTTCATGAGCAGCATTCTGCCGACAAGAGAGGATGCATCTGATGTGGCTCAAGAAGTATTCATCAAGCTCTGGCTCATGCGTGCGGCACTTCCTGACATCACTTCGCTCCGCTTCTACCTCTATCGGATGAGTCTGAACCAGACGATCAACTTCATGAAGAAGGACAGATTCCGCAACAGTTCCGTACTTGCGGACATTCCATATGATCAGATGGTGGAAGAAGTCATTGACATGAAAGACAAGGAAGCTTTTATAGCTTCGGTAGTGGAACGCATGCCTGAGCAGAGGCGCAAAGTATTCGTGATGAGCCGCTTCGAGAATCGGTCCAATGATGAGATCGCGTCAATTCTGAACATCAAGAAGAAAACTGTGGAGAATCACCTGAACCTTGCCCTGAAGGAACTCCGCACCGCTCTCCCCGCCTCCCTTTTCCTGTTCATCGCATTCTTTTAACACATATATAGTGGATACAAGCGATTAGCCGCGAGCGTCCAATGTTCCATCGAAAAACAAATCCGGGGACAGACGCAGCGCGCAAAGTACTGTTTATCAATAAGATAAGCGTTTTCAGAGTTGCAATATCATCAACTCTGAAAACGCTTAAACTGTTAAGGCAGAGCCTTTTACGCGCTGCACTGAAAATCTACTCCAGGCCGCGGGCACGGACGAGAGCGTCCGGATCCGGATCGGCGCCACGGAACTCGTGGTAGAGGATCATCGGTTCTTCACTGCCGCCCTTCTCCAGGAAGAGGCTGCGGAACTTCCTGGCCATTTCAGGATTCCAGAGACCATTGCTCTGCCAGAACTCGAAAGCATCCTTGTCCAGAACCTCTGACCAGAGGTAGCCGTAGTAGCCGGCACTGTAGCCGCCACCGAAAGTGTGGTTGAAATACGTGCTGCGGTAACGAGGGATAATCTCGCCGATGAGACCCATCTCCTTGCACACCTCATTCTCGAAAGCAGTGATATCCAAGCTATTCCAGTCGGTATCAGGGCCAAGTTCATGCCATTTCATATCCAAGATGGAAGCGGCGCAAAGCTCGGTGGTCATGAAACCCTGGTTGAACTTCAGTGAATTGTTGATCTTGGCGACCAATGAATCCGGAATCACCTCGCCGGTCTGATAGTGATGAGCATACTCGGCAAGAATCTCAGGCTGGAACGCCCAGTTTTCATTGAACTGGGAGAATGTCTCCACGAAATCGCGGGTCACATTGGTACCACTCACGTCCACGTAACGGCATTTCGTGAGCATTCCGTGCAATGCATGACCGAACTCGTGGAACGCGGTCTGGACCTCGTCGATGGTAAGCATTGTCACCGTATCCTCCGGCTGGCCGAAGTTGCAGACATTGATGACGATAGGACGGATATCCTTGCCGGAAGCATCCACATACTGTTCACGGAAGTTGGACATCCATGCACCGCCACGTTTGGTACTGCGCGGAAGGTAGTCCGTAAGGAAGAGGCTGAGCTGTGAGCCGTCCGCATCCAGGACTCTGTACACTTTCACTTCAGGATTATAGACAGGAAGGCCCTCAACAGGCACAATCTTGACGCCATAGAGCTTTTCAGCCGCAGCGAACACACCCTTGCGGACATTGTCCAGCTGGAAATACTGCTTGGTCACGTTCTCATCGAGGTCATACTGCGCCTTGCGCACTTTCTCAGCATAATACCACCAGTCCCACGGCTGAATCTTCGTACCTGCAGGAAGGATACCGGCCTCAATGTCCTTGTCCATAAATTTCTGCATTTCAATGACTTCCTCCTTGGCCTTCGCCACTGCTTTCACCATAATCTTTCCGAGAAACGCATCCACAGTCTGGTGGTCATGAGCCATCTTGTCGCTCAAAATCTGGTCAGCGGAACAATCATATCCGAGAAGCTGAGCCTTCTCCGTCCGCAGACGCATGATATCCAGGATAACCTGTTTGTTGTCATTGGCATTGTCATGATTTCCTCGGGAAGAATAGGCCTTGAAAGCGGCCTCGCGCTTTGCCCTGTCCTCGCAGGTGGTCATGAATACAGGGTAAGATGAAACCGGAATACCGATCTCTGACTTGAAAGCATTGCTCTCCGCGAGAAGGTTATTGCCGAACTTCTGCTGAAGCACAGCCAGTTCGGAACTGATTTCCTTGAAACGGGCCTGTTCAGCCTCACCGAGAGCCACGCCATTGTCTATAAAGCTGTCATACAACTTCTTGGTAACGACATACTGCTCACGGTCGAGAGCTTCAGCATTGTCCAAAACCGCTTTTACGCGGGCGAAGAACCCCGGATTCATGAAGATGTTGTCAGATGCTGCGGTAACAAGAGGAGTAACCTCGTCCATCACTTCCTGCATCTGCGGAGTCGCATCTGACTCGGAAACATTGTAAAGGACTCCGAGAGTCTTGGCAAGCAATTTTCCGGAGAGTTCGTACGCTGCGACGGTGTTTTCGAAAGTCGGAGCCTCTGCATTGGCCACGATGGCATCGACCTCGGCCGCCTGCTGCTTGATACCCTCTTTCACAGCCGGAACATAGTCGCTGACTCTGATCTTGTCGAAAGGAGGATAACCGCCTTCCAACGTCCATTCCTTCATGAAAGGATTGCAATTACAAGCCGACATCATCATAATCGTCGCTCCCAAAATAAATATCTTTTTCATAATGAACTATTTGACTATTTCCACGCCATCAAGGTCAATGAGTGTGAACTGCGCACTGCCTTTGTATGTGGTCAGAATTCCTTTTACATTGATCTTCGCGCCCTCATTAAGAATCTTCTTGTCAATCTGGGTGTCAGCGAATTTCGAGTAACCGCTGGTACGGATCTGAACATCTATAGAGCCCATCTTGAAATACTGGCTGATGGTATAGGCGGAAGCGTTCTTCGTCAATTCCTTCTTCAAGTCAGTGACCTTGCGGCCTGTATTGGTCTTGCCCTCATCGAAAGCGCCGCTGTTCAGATAATTGAGGAAACCCTGCTTGGACATTGCCCAAGTGGTGACTCCCCAAGTCTTGTCAGAGAAGAAGATACGGTTGTCATTGTCGCTCGTATCCTTGTTCGGGTCGATATAGACGAGCAGGAAAATCTGATTTCCGTAAGTAAGACCGTCGAGTTCCACGTAGCTGCCCACGAGTTCCGGCTTGAACCCCTTATTAGGATCCCCATCCACCAGAAGCCCCTTATAATCCGTTATTTTCTTGGCCGCTACCGGCGTTCCGATCTCGCCTCTGAATATGTGTGTGTCAATGATATACTGCACTTCGATATAGGATGTTTCGTACTTGGAGTCATTGCTCTCCCAGCCGAGCTGGACCATGCCATTGTATGCGCCGAGAGTAAGACCGCTGCATTTCACATATACCCACTGACCGAGTTTGTAGTCATTGTACAGACCGTTCTTTCCTATCTTCAGCTCGATTCCGCCTGTCTCGTCCTGGATATAAAGACTCTTGTACACATTGCCGGACCTGTCCTCGGAAATCACCTGACCGCCGATAACGATGTCATCACTGATTGTCACAGGAGTTCCCGGAGTAGTGTATAACTTTTTGAGATCCAGTATCGTAGTGTTCGGGGTCAATGTCACCGGCGTATAGACGTCGGCCTTGCCATAATCCCCGGTGAAGACCGGCTCCCATTCGTCGCAGGAAGCGAGCGCTGCCAGTGAAACAGCCGCAGCTCCGATTATGTTAAATATCTTGTTCATATTAGAATCTGAAATAAATGTTCAACATATAGTTGATTCCGCTCATGTAGAAATACTTGGAATCAAACCTGTAGTAACGCTCCTTGCTCACGGTGTTGTCCACGAGACGGGTCTGCTCGTAACCGCCGGTGCGGAGATTCGTAGTATTGAGAATGTTCTTCACCTGAAGAGAGAAGCCGAGCTGGTAGTTTCTCTTGATGTACCAGGACTTGCCCACACTTGCATTGACAAGAACAGCACCCTTGAACTTCTCCTGAGCGGCCATATACTCGATTTCGGTAGGAGTAACGGTCTTGTCCGGACCTGAGGTAGCCATGTCGGTCCTGTAAAGAGGGTTCATGTCCAGATACGCGAAGTCGAAGTAGTCCACGTCGGCATCCACGAACCAGTAGTTCTTGTTCCAAGACAGGCCGAGACTTGTAGCGAGCTGCGGAGTACCTGAAACATAATGTTTTACAGTCTTGCCATCAGCAGTAGGATGACTCTTCCAGTAAGGGATGGTCACGCCATAGGTATCCTCGACGATAGCCGCGCTGTTGTCATAAGTCTGGTACATCTTAGGGTTGGAAGTGTAAACGAACTGGCCGTAGGAGACCACACCCTGGAGAGCAAGGTTCGGAACCGGAAGCGGCACCTTGAAACCGAGCTCGAGACCGATATGACGCTGGTCAATACCGCTCATCGCGAAGTTGGTGAAGGAGTTCTGCGCATCGTCGTAGAAGCTCATCACCTTGGACTGGTCCTTGATGGCTGTATAATAACCGGTTACACGGACATCGTAGCCTGAATTGCTGTACGCATAGTTCAGGTCCGCGGTCAATGTCTTGTTTGTCTTCAGGTTCGGGACAATGCTGTTTCTTGTTCTCGGGGAGATGAACGCCTGGTTGAAATTAGGCGCATCAGCGATGAACGCGGCATTTGCATAAACCCTGTGGCCGCCAGGTATCACGTAGCTGACATTGAGTTTGGCAGCACCCGTCAGGAAATCCTTGACCTCGGACTTGCCGAGCGAAGTGATGGCGTCACCTGTAATAGGGTCGTAAGTCGTGATGACCTTTCCTTCGTAAGTCATCGGCTGTCCATTGGCATCAAGACCAGGGAAAAGACCCTTGCGGAGAAGACCTTCTCTCCAATATTTGGTGTAACCGATACGTCCTGCCAATGCCACATCCAGACCGAACTTGGAGAATTTGCCTGAAGCCCAAGCCTCTGCACGTCTTACATTTGCATAGTAGTCGTAACCGTATTTGTCACCCTGCTTCAATGTCTGGGCCTTACCGTTCTTCAGATAATAGTCCAGGTCATTCTGGTACATTGTCACAGAAGAAGCATAGTCCCTCTCCGCGAACTGGTCAATGTTCACGTAATAGTCACCGCCGAGCAGATCGTCCAGAATCTTGTAATACTCGGTCCTGTTCCATTTGTATGAAAGGCCGCCGGCCAATGTGAAACAATTCACCGGGCTCCACTTCGCGTTGGCAGCGAAGTTCAAGTCCTGCTGGTCAGTCCTGCGCTCCTCGATAACGTACTTCGAGCGGTTGCCGTCAGCAGTGCTGTTCATGGCATTGACAGCATACAGTCTGTCCCAGTTTATATGAGTGATGCTAGGAATATCCTGCTCCCACTGCTCTTTCGCCCACATGTACTTGGAATAGTTCAGACGGTTGTAGTCAGTATTGTCCATGAAGAAATAGCTCGGAAGATTACGGTAGTAATCAGGTCTCGGGTCCGGAGCATCGTACCAGTCAAGTGCAGTATATCCGTTCTTGCCGAACCGGTAAAGCACTGTAGCAGAAGCCTTCAGCTTCTTGGACTCAGGGGTGAAGTCATATTTCAGGATAGCGATAGGCTCGTGAGTCTTCTTCACGCGGGCATTGCGCACCTTGCCGTTATAATAACCCCAGTTGGAGTTGTACATATTGTCGCCCATAAGGTCATATACCTCCTGGGTAGAACCGTTCTGCGCACCCCTCTGACCAGGAGCCGCCATGAAGGTCAGACCGAGTTTGTGCTCCTCGCCGAACTTCTTCTCCACGGAACCGTAGTAGCCGAACGAACGATAGTAAACGCCCTTGATCCAGTCATTGCCGCCGAGACGAGCAGATGCGCTGAATGCGTATGACCAGCCGTTGTCGAGTTCGCCTGAAGAATAGGTCATCATCAGACGGAGACGGTACAATGCGCTGTTGGTCAGCACGCTACCTCTCCAGCCGGTGCGGACTTTCGATGCCATCGGGTCAATGTTGGTGAGTCCGTTGTAGCCACCGAAGCCGTAGTCGGAAATCTCTGAACCGTTTACACTTTCCTTGCTGCGGACCGCCTCATTCAGACCGCTCCACAGAGAGTAAGGAGTGTAGCCGGTAATCGCATCATTCATCCTCACGCCTGCCATATAGACATCCTGTGACTCGCTGGAATAGCCGCGCACGCGGAAACGAACAGAACTGAAGTTGTATCCTGCAATGTTGTTGAACACGTCATTCTGTCCGAAAAGGATGGTCGGGCTGTCCTGATAGCCTGAGTCGTCCAGGTCGAACTCGGTGAAGCTCGCGTCATCGACTTCTCCTACCTTGTGGACCGGGGTCAATGACAGCTTGAACATATTTTTCACATAACCGTCATTGACAGTGACATTGACCTTGGACTGAAGATAGTTTGAATTCTCGATCACGAGGTCGTACATACCGTCCTTGAGGTCAGGAATATAGAATGAGCCATCAGCACCTGTGCGTACTGTGGCGATTTCCTGTGTGCCTGAATACAGTTTCAGGACTGCGCCGTCCAAGGCTGTCTTGGAAGAGCGGTCCACGACAACGCCTTTCACGCCTCCGGTAGGATTCTGAGCGGACATCGCCACCGAAAGAATCAGCGCTGAGATGGATAGAAGATATTTTTTAATCATATTGAATACTGTAATTACTTGTTGCTTACGATGATGTAGGTAGGATAGTGGTCACTGTAACCACCAATGAACGTACCGCTTGAGAATGTACGGAACGGTGTACCCTTGTACTGTCCTTCCTGCTGTGTCATGAACGGCTGGCTGAATATGCGGCCGTAGTATTTCTTCTTCACGATAGGCTGGATCTTCAGAGTGCCCTTAGGAGCATTGGTCATCGCCTGGTTTACAAGGATGATGTCATAGATGTTCCAGGTTCCTCTGTAGGCGAGTGAGCCGTAACCTGCCTTGAGCATTGACAGGAACGGGGAGAAGAAGTCCTGCTCGCCGACTTCGGCGATGGTCTCCTTACCGTGCATGTATGTTACCATGCTCTCGTCAGTAGGGTTGTCATTCATGTCACCCATCACCATAATCTTGATGCCCGGATACTGTTTCATCAACTCCAGTGAGTGCTCGTAGATAATTTCCGCGCCACGACTTCTGAGGTCCTGTCCCTTGCCGCCGATACGTGAAGGAAGATGGGCCACGAAGAATGCGAACATCTCGCCGTCGAGCAACCCCCTGACCATCAGGATATCACGTGTACGGAAATAGTCCTGTCCTTCCTTGTCCATGGTGAATGTGATGGTCGTGGAATTGAAGTCAAACGGAATGGACTTGCTCTCTTCTACCGTGAAATGCTCCGGACGATACAGCAGCGCCACATCGACGCCTCGTCTGTCCGGGCCGTCGTAATGGACAATCTGGTAGTTCGCCGCCTCGATTTCAGGCTGGCTGACCAGGTCCTCCAACACATGACGGTTCTCTATCTCGCTGAGTCCCAGCACTGTATGGAAAGCTTTGTTCTCATCTGCCATAGCCTTGATGACCGTAGCGATGTTGTGAAGTTTTTTCTCATATTTCGGCTCTGTCCACTTGTTCTTGCCGTCCGGAAGGAACTCATAGTCATTCTTTCCCTCATCGTGGTATGTGTCGAAGAGATTCTCCACATTGTAGAACCCGAGCACATAACGCTTCGGACCGCCTGCATACGCTGATACGGAAATCAGCAGCAGAGCCAGGATTGTGTAAATTATTCTTTTCATTGTCAATGTTTGTGTTTTAGTGCCATCACGTTACCACCACCAGCTTACTGTAGCAGGGTCCTCAGCCTCAACTTTAGCCGCCGCATCCTCCCCGATCACCGCAGGAAGATTTGCGAAAAGGTCAATGCCGATTTTTTTCTCGAGTTCGTCAATGGACATAGCATATTGCTTACTCACACTCGTGCTGCTATAGACCTCATGCTTGAGCCATACCGCACATGCCATATAATCGGAATAACCGACTGTGGAATTTTTCTTGTATCTCAACACGGCCTTGTAATATGCTGTAGGGATGGTCACTTTCTTGCCGTCATTGTCCTTGCAATACTTTTTACTACCCTCTGTAACACAACCTGTTACCACATAAAGCGTATCAGAGCTTCGTGACCAACTACGGACTTTATCTTCCAGTTTAGACCAGATTCCACTGTTAAAGCCCTCGTGAATCTGGGGCGTCATGTTGGTTCCGTAGAAGGTAAGTGAATTGGCTTCGTAACTGCACAACCTGTCAGCTGACGGCAACTGATGTCCTCTTGCTTTCCAGCCGTCATTGCCATCCCTAAACCCTTTGATAAGGACAGGTTGCTTATTTCGAGGAAGCTTAGGGTCAAGGCCCCAAGCATCAGTCCTTTCAACTTTTTTGACCGTAAATGATGAATTAAGAGGATAGGCCACCCACGGAGCGACAAGATTCGTGTAATCCCAAGCAAAAGAATAATTTCTTATCCTTTTGTCTCCGAGTTTCATATCGTGCGAGAAAAAGTCATACTCGCTGTCCTCCGGCATTGCCGGAAGCTCAAGCCAGCCAGCCTTGATCTCAGACGGACCCGGATTAGGATTTGGGTTTGGATTTGGCCCCGGTGTCGGCTCAGGAGTTTCACTCTTGCCTGCCTGTGTCAATGTCAATGTCGCAGATGCTCCTGACGCCTTCAGTGTCAGCACCGCAGTTCTGGACTGTTCAGAGCCATTGGCCTCCCATGCAAGAATCACGTTGGAGCGGCTTCCTGTGCCTGATGACGGATGCACCTTGAGCCACGAGCCGCCAGAAACCTCAGATGTAACAATGATGTTCCACTCTCCGGATGCCTCCACCACAAGGAACTGCTCACCATTCGCTGCACCCACATTGTACTCCGCAAGTTCGCCGCCCTTTACGGTCAATGACACTTTTGACTGTCCCGACTGACCGGAATCAGTGCCGCAGGAAGAAACAATGGGCATTGACACCATCAGTGTCAACACCCATTTCATTATATATTTCAATGATTTTTTCACCCTTGAAACAATGTTGTTTTAGACGGACAAAGGGCAACCCGGTTTTCCGGGCACCCTTTTATGTCTGGTATTTAAGTCGTTTGACTATTTCTCCGCTTTGATTGCGAAAAGTATAGCTCTTGCATTAGTTGTAGTCGTCACTGTAACCGCTGTCTCAGTCTCCAATTTGGCAGGAAGAGTGATGGTGTACTTATCGGTATCTGCAACTGTCAGAGTGTAAGGGGTACTATTTGCAGCACCATCATTAGCGGTCAAGGCCTGAGTAGCAACCTGAGTTTCGCCGACTGATGCTTTAATAGTCGCGGTTTTTCCTTTCCACGCCACACCATAGAAAGATACTTTGGTAGTACCTGCCGGGATCTTCAATGTTGCGGTACCTGCTTTCTTGGAAGAGCCGAGTTTCAGGACAGGAACATCTGCAACATCATTGACAGTAGCCTTTTCACTATAAGCATTTGTTCCAAGTGTCCATTCAACGCTACTTGAGAAGTCCTCAGTTCCTGCAGCAGACTTTCCTTTATGAGTCAGAACTACAGTATAAGACTTGGTAGCAACCTCTTCTGTGAGCAGGGTACCCTTGGTGATTTGGGCAAGCGAATCG